>ENA-OPBL01001437-OPBL01001437.1-human-gut-metagenome-genome-assembly--contig:-NODE-1437-length-21054-cov-5.339111_pt1 | contig 21054 bp, 18 predicted proteins | sample MGYA00241073_ERZ501461 | MGnify/ENA primary metagenome ERZ501461 (study PRJEB25962, sample SAMEA2042630) | human gut metagenome | biome: human gut; feature: human-associated habitat; material: faeces... | reverse complement strand
CATAGTACCTTCTTAGCAATTGTTTAATTTGCATATACAATAAAGATAAATTATGTGTTTCGCAATTACCTACATTTGAATACATGCAAAAGGAGACAGTTATGAGTAAATTAAATATCAGAAGAGCAGAAGAAAAAGACATTCCGGTGATAGATAAACTTCTTTATCAGGTACATAAGGTACACAGTGATGCGCGTCCGGATTTATTTAAGCAGGGTGCGAAGAAGTATAATGATGAGCAGCTGAAAGAAATTCTGGCAGATGACAAAACGCCGGTGTTTGTGGCAGAGAAAGACGGAGTGGTTGCCGGATATGCATTCTGTATTCATAAGCAGTTTATAAATGATAATAACATGACCGATGTAAAAACATTGTACATTGATGATTTGTGCGTGGATGAGGAAGTCAGAGGGGAACATATCGGCAGCAGATTATATGAATATGTACTTGATTATGCAAAGGCACATGGATATTATAATGTAACTCTGAATGTGTGGGCGGATAATAAGCAGGCAGTTGGATTTTATGAGAAGATAGGACTGAAAATACAGAAAATCGGAATGGAAAAAATCCTGTAGGGAAGTACATGAGATTTATCGTTATAAGAAGGATTATATTGACAAAGAGAATAAATGAGAAATCTGAGTATATAGAAAGCCGGGTATTTGTGACGAATCGCAAATACCCGGCTTTTTAATGTAAATTCAAGACAAAATAGACCATGCCTTAAACTGTATGTACTTCAGAAATAAATATTATTTTCTGTTTTTATTTCTTACCATGCTGCTTGCAAGAACAGCGATAGCGGCACATCCGAACATCATAAAGAGTATACGGACAGAATTGCCGTTAGTATCGCCAGTGCCTGGGATAGAAGAATCCTTTGCAGCGGTAGTTGTCTTTGCATCGGCTGACTTTGTAGTAGTTTCTGTTACAGATTCATTGGTTGCAATCGGTGTGCCGTTGATGGTAAGAACTGCATTTTCATCAAGGACAGATATGCTGGCATTATCCAGGGAACGTACATCTTTTTCCACGCCGTCCAGCTTTTCTTCCAGAAGGAGATAAGTAGAGCAGTGTGTAATGGTGTATTCTACATATCCGTTCTTTACTTCAAGAGCAGAATTTCCGACCATCAGGATCTTGCCCTGTTCTTCATCAAAGTAATACAGGTAAATCTTTTCGCCGTCTTTATAATTATTTCCGACATAAGACTTAATTGTTGCAGGACCAGGAAGTTCTCCGTGGTGTCCGAATGACAGATACATTGCGTTGTCACGGCCGGTCAGCTTCTGGATTTCATCCTTCTTCTCACTGTCAAATTTGATGCTCAGGTCAATGTTCATGTCTGTATTTGTCACAGTCCGGTTGGAGAATGTCCAGGAGTACTGTAACTGCTGATTTTCGTCCGTCACACCTACGGTAAGGTTTTTACCTTCTTTCTGAAGTGTATCAAATACATCTTTGGTCAGGGTCTGTGCGGCATCTGATACGACTTCAATCGTCTTTAAAATGGACTCTTTCATTTTGTCTACGGCAGTAGATAATACCTTTCCTGCTTCAACGATCTTACTGCTGTTTACTTTGGCAGGCTCACTCTTGCCGGAAGCAGTAGTTTCTTCTGTTTTGCCGGTAGTAGTCTCTTCTGCTTTGGAAGTAGTAGTTTCTTCTGTTTTGCCGGTAGTAGTCTCTTCTACTTTGGAAGTAGTGGTTTCTTCTGTCTTGGAAGTAGTAGTTTCTTCTGTTTTGCCGGTAGTAGTTTCTTCTGACTTGTCAGTAGTGGTTTCTTCCGGTTTTGTGGTAGGTTTTTCTTCTGTAATGCCATCCGGGAGTACAGCACCTGCATAAATCTTTGTTCTTACGTTAGATGCAGCACTATTGGCATCCGGTTCGTAAGTACCATATTCTATGGAATAATCATAGTTGAAAAATGTATTGATGGAAGAAATATCGATGAAAGACCAGTTGCTTTCATAAACTTTCTTATCATTTAATACTGCCGTTAAATGGCATGAGCTTCCGGACTGATACAGATGTAAAGTTAAAGTATAAGTACCATTTTCCGGGAATAAATCATCAAGATGCACATAGTTGGTAAATGTGTTTATATTTGATGATAATGACAGCTCCTGGTCAGCGATATAAGCCTCTATTGCCAGGTTGCTTCCATCGGTGTTGTTACTTCTGCTATCGAGGGTAAACAAAGGTGTATACTCAGAGGAAGAAGTATTTACATCAAAGGTGCTGACTATAGTCAAATCGTTTCCTGTTCCCTTAACATTCAGGTTTGAAACCTGCTGTCCCGCTGTTTCCAAAATTAAATCTTTATCATTATATACAACCTTATTTTCATAGTTTGGAATTTCAGCTTCGTCCGGATGCTCACTTATCAGAGAATCGGCGATAAGGGAAATGCTGGTAGAGGAAGTCTCTGCCGGAACGGTTACCATACCTGCTTTGACAGTGTATTCTTTATCACCGCGGTTATAAACAAGATATTTCTTCATATCTTTTCCAAGAACGTAGTCGGAAGAAAGGTATGGTCTGCATATTTCATTATTTGCTACATCTGTGCCGGCATAGACAGAAATAGTTGCTTTAAAATCAGGGTATCCTGTGCCGAAGTAGCTGTTGTTATCATTCCGTGTACAGAGTGTAACATTGATTGTTGCAGCTATAAGTCCATCGATGTCATATTGATATCTTTGTATAGAGGCGTTGAGTTCAAGCCAGTCACCTTCGGTCAGTTCTTTCATGTCCGCATAGTTGAGATGAAAAACATATTCAATTTCATTATAAATATTTACACAGGAAATATCTGCTGTCAGTTTTTTCTCAATGAAACTGTTCCAGAGCTCTTTTGGAATATTTAAAGTATCAGTGGTAGCTGCAACGGAGATATGGTCACCTTCTTTGGCAGATTCAATGGCTGCCTCCAGGGCATCATTTGTTATGCTGCTATAATCGTATCTCTCAGGGGTGCTGTATGTTCCATTTTCTGTGGTATACCCATAAGTGGTATCTTTTGCAGATGGAATATAATAATATTCTTCGGATGCATAAGTACCGTTTTTAATATAGTTGAGCAGTACAGCACCATATATATTTCTCTTTACCGGTTTTAAAGTACCGTTTTTAGAAGCATATATATTGAAGCCGGTCTCATGATAGAAGGTTCTGGTTGTCACATAATCCGGATTGCTGTAAGCTTCCTCCAGATTGCTGTATACACAGTCACTGCCAAGAATTGCGGCGATATCAGAAGGTGCTTTTTCCATCTTTACTGCATTTAAATTAAGTGTAAGTTCGGTTACATCTTCCGGAACTTTGCTGAAATCGCAGTTCACTACGCCGGTGTTAAGACTGCTTTCAACATCAACATAGTAAATGTCGAGGATCACATTACGGTCAAGTCCGCGGATATATTCCAGTAATTCCTTTTCTATTTTTAAGGAATCTGCACATGTCGTATAGCTTAAGTAAATAGAACCTGTACCGTTCAGATGACTGTCAAGGTCGCTTGCGATAAGTTCGCTGTTCAGCCAAGTGTAGACAGTCTCAGGATAGGAAACAGGACTATATTTTATTGATGTGGAGGTAGCCCTGGCAAGCCAGTCAATATCAGCACTGAATTTTTCCGGAACAAAGCCGATGACCGTTTCCCTCGTCAGCTTATTGTCGCTAAGATTTAAATAACGAAATGTTAAAGTCTGAAGATTTGCACCTTCGAGTGTTTCCAACTGGTTAGACTGGAGCATCAGGGTCTCAAGATTTGCAAATCCTGAAAAATCAGGAAGACTTTTTAATTTGTTGTTGTTGCAGCCGAAAAGACTGAGGTGTTCTTTAATAGCAGCTGATTTGGTCAATACAGATAAATCTGTAATACAGTTGTTCTGTAAGTAAATGGCTGTCAGAGGAGCATTGGCATTAATTTCTGCCAGTGCAGAAATGTCTGAAATCTGGTTATTCTGCAGCCAGAGTGAGCTAAGTGCATCCGCATCTTTTGACAGTTTTGGAACTGCTGTCAGATTATTATTATCTAAGGAAAGTTCCCAAAGAGAACTCATGTTCTCCAGACCAGTTACTTCTTTTAATCCCAAATTAACTAAAGATAAGGAATAAATCTCTGTATATGAAGATAAATCAAGCTTATCTGAAGAATCCGGGAGAACTGAATTATAAATAAGTAATCTGCGAATCTGCTTATTGAGGTCGCCAAGACTTCCCTCGATTACAAAATCTGAGAGAGCCAGTTCGGTTAAATTCTTTAATCCTTTTGTCTGAATTACCGGAAAATTTCTGTTGGTAGTATGCAGATTATATAATTCAAGGCTTGTCAGAGAACCGCAGTCGGAAGTATCTATTGTAAAACCGGATAAATCAGCCCGCATGGAAAAAGACTCCAGATTTTTGAAACTGCTGAGTGCCTTTAAATCAGAACCAAATGTTGCGTTGTTGTTTAATGTTATGGATAAATGGGACAGATTTTTGAAAGCTGTCAGTCCGCTTAAGGAAAGTTCACCATTTACAGTTATGGAGAGCTCCTGCAGAGAATCAAACAGTGGCTTGCCGGTAGTATCTTTCGGATATAACATGTCTGCATCATCAGTCAATACACCTAATAATGTCTGCAGATGCATGGTATACAGGAAATTTGCGGCATCCTGTGTTACTATGGTATCATCTGGAAATGAAAGAGTGTTTAAATGTTCCATTCCGGACAGCTTTTCTGTTAATTGTGTCAGAACTGTAGATTTTTCGTCTGCTTCCCCGTCAAATAAGTAATAAATCCAGAGATTTTGCAGGTTTTTCAGATATTCAATACCGGTAAAATCCTTAACCTGGAAATTGGAATTCAGTTCAAGCGTGATAATACTTTCTGCCTCTGATTTCTGAATCATACCATCGCCATTGTTATCGCAGGTATTTAAAATGCGGGCATAAAGTGCGGTATCAGGTATATCGGTAGTTGTAAGAACAGAATCGGAAGATTCGTCGTCTGTAGTGTCTTCCGGACCGTCAGCGGGGATTGCCGATTCTTTTGGAACCGGGGTTGTACTTCCGGTATTAAAAAAAGACTGTGCGTCCGTGGCAGTCTGCTCGGAAGATATTGAAAGTTCTTCCGTATCAGCCGGGGAACCGGTGTTAGATGTGTTCGCTGTTACAGTAGTTTTGGTGGGGGGGGTAGAACCCTGATCCTGCAGTGTATCAGCTGGATTTACGGCATAGGTAACATTACCGACTGACATAATTGTCATCACTGCGGCCAAACCAAGCGCTACTGGTTTCATATGCTTTTTCCTCATAAAACATACCTTTCTCATCAGTAGATGAGTCCTTTCTTTTTATTTTTGGCTCAATCACCATATCATTTCAATATATCCCTTTTTCAGTACCGATATTATAACTCATTTGGTTTTTAAATTCAATTAGAAAGAAATATAAAATTTTTGGAATTTAAAACAAAAATAGGACTAACATTAGTGTATCAGACAGTCAGATTGTAGCAGGAAACGGCATTGAAAACGAGAATACTGTTGAAAATGGTTTATGAAATCAGTTATGCCGGTCAGATTTACTGGTTTGTGGTTTGCCGGACTCGTGAATGAAAATAAATGGAGAAGCTGGGAAATAAAAAATGTTAAATATATACAAAAACAATCTTTTTTGATTAAAATATTAGGTTAAAATTGACAAAAATGAGATGGGGTGATATAATTATAAGATAAGCAGATGATATAGATTATTATATCTTTTCGCAGCTAAGTGATGTTTATAATATGGAAACATTAAGATTATTAGGTTTGTCAGAAGATGATAATAAATATTTCTTTGTTGGAAAGGAATATGGATACACTGGAAATACCTGCCCTATTTTATGTTTAAACAGATTATGGGATAGATATTCTGTAAAAGGAACGAAAATTATTATCTGTACCGTTGGTGCAGGCTATTCTATTATTACTCAATTATATGAATTTTAGGAGGGGAATTATTATGGATAAGAAAAAAACAGCAGTTGAGGTTTATTTATCAACAGTATATAAGTGGGGACTTATTATTTTGGTAAGTGCCTGTATGTGTGCAACTATTACGTTTAATACGGAGAAGATATTTGGGTTATATCCGGAAGTGCCATGGATGGCGACGATAGGGTTAGGACTCATGGATTTAATTTTCTTTGCAATTGCAATATTGATTGTAAAAACATCTTTTGATGAAAAAGGATTTTTAAAAGAAGGGAAATTAAAGGTTGGAAAAATTTTCTCAGTAGTAGTTTTGATTATTCAATGGAACTATTTATTATATATGCTTCCAACGAGAACTTTTTGGGGATTTCTGTTCTTTTTTCTGATTCTGATGGCATTCTTTTTAGATATTAAGATGTTATTAGGAAGCGGATTAATATGTATGATTTCCCTGTTTATCGGTTGGGCTGTGAAAGGTACGGACCTCATGCCGGTAAAAGATGAATTGTTTTTGACAGATATTATTATATGCCTGGTTGCGTTGGTACTGTCATTAGCCGGATTACTCATATTTGTTTTCTTTGTGGCACATTTTTTGGTAAACGCCAAGAAAGATGAACTTGAAAAGAACAATGAACATGTTACAAGTGTACTTTCAGCAGTCCAGGAGTTATCGAAAAAATTACATACTGCAGGTGTGGCTTTATCAGAAATATCAGGAAATGAGAGTGCTTCGGCACAGGAACTGGCAGCAACAAGTGAAGAACTGGCAGCTGAAAGTAATTTGCTGGCGGCAAAAACGGATGAAAGCAAGGATAACCTTAATGAATTAAATAAATGGGAAAAAGTTGTTGCTGAAAATGTTGAAAGAGTTGAAGATACATCTAAAAATCTTTTGGATAAATCAAAGCTGAATAAAGAGATGCTGGATGAATTATCACAAATTAATAATGAAGTTTCAGTGTCAATGAATGCAACTACCGGAATAACAGAAAAGTTATCGGAAGCTGTTACGCAGATAGGTGAAACATTGGAACTTATCAGTGAAATTTCATCCTCTACAAATTTGCTCGCATTAAATGCTTCTATTGAAGCAGCAAGAGCTGGAGAAGCAGGAAGAGGATTTGCTGTAGTTGCAACAGAGGTAGGCAATCTTGCAAATAATACACAGGAATCATTAAAAAATGTACAGGCGGTTATTGAAAAAGTACAGAGAAATGTTTCTGACATTACGGCACAGGTTGAAGAAAACTCCCAAAAGCTTCAAAAACAAAACGAATACTTCATCAATGTTTATGAAGGAATGCAGGATATGACAGGGTTACTGAATGTATCCGTAGATGCAGTAAAAGCTATGGGAGAGGCTCATAGAGAACAGGCAGATGTTATCAGAAATACTGTATTAATTAATCAGGATATTGCAGATAGCATTAGAAATGAAAATGAGCAGTTTACTGCAATAAGTGCTATGGCTGAAAGTAATGCGGGAGATACTGCGGAAGTGGCTGCTCATGCTGGTACAATAAATGATATGGTTAATGAGATGGAGAATCTTTTGAAGCAGGGAGACAGAGTGATTGTTACAACACCTGGTGCTGACAATAAAAAGGAAATATAGAGCCAGTAATCTGGCAAAAAGGAGAATAAGAAATGAGAATTGGTGTAACATATGAAGATGGAAATATTTTTCAGCATTTTGGACATACAGAGCAGTTTAAATTATATGATGTCGAAAATGAAAAAATTAAAAGTACACAGATCGTTGGAACTAATGGACAGGGGCATGGTGCTTTGGCTTCATTTCTGACAAAAGCAGATGTTAAAGTGCTTATCTGTGGAGGCATTGGAGCTGGAGCACAGAATGCTCTTGCAGAAGCTGGAATCCGGTTATATGGTGGAGTTACTGGCAATGCAGACGAAGCAGTGAATAATTATATAGCAGGAAATCTGGATTATAATCCAGACATCCACTGTATGCATCATGAACATGAGCATTCCTGTGGGGAACATAATTGTAGTGAGGATAAACATGGATGTACCGGCAATAGCGAGAATTGCCAGGCAAAGATAGAAATGTAATAACTAATAAATTTCATAATAACTTTAAAAAAGATCACCTTTAAGCTATAATATAAAGAAAACAATAGCTTGAAGGTGATTTTATATGGCAAAATATAAGAAGAAATTTTTGGCTTGACTTTTTTCAAAATGAGAAATATAATGATTTTCAGACGAGTAGCAGACTAGCGTAAATCCAGTTTTGCTGCTCGTTATTTTATTTTAAAATGATATAAAATGCCATTAAAAGTGTGCAGCTTATCAGCGTAAGTCCAGCTTATGAGATAAGTCTGCACTTTTTTTATGCAGAAAAAGGAGGATTTAGTTAAAATGCCAGAGAGTAATAAGATGAAGGAGATGCCAGTGAATAAACTCATGGTGCGGATGGGAATACCAATGATTTTATCAATGGCATTGCAGGCAGTTTATAATATCGTGGACAGTGCCTTTGTAGGAAATATGAAAGTGGGGAGCGAAGCAGCCCTGAATGCGCTTACGCTGGTGTTTCCGGTCCAGATGCTGATGGTAGCAGTTGGAATTGGAACAGGGGTAGGAACAAATGCATTGCTTGCAAGGACACTTGGAGAGGGGAAAAATAAAAAGGCTGCGGGAGTTGCAGGAAACAGCCTGTTTTTGGGAATTATTATTTATGCGGTTTGTCTGTTATTTGGAATTTTTGGAGTAAAAGCATATATTTCGTCACAGACGGCTGATACGGAAGTGATAGCAATGGGAACAGATTATCTGAGAATATGTTGTGTCATTTCTTTTGGAATTCTCTTTTTTTCATTGTTTGAAAAATTATTACAGGCAACCGGGCGTTCTCTTTATTCCACAATAGGTCAGATTACGGGAGCGGTGATTAATATTATTCTTGACCCGGTTATGATTTATGGTATCGGACCTGTTCCGGAAATGGGAGTAAAGGGTGCAGCATATGCCACTGTAATCGGGCAGGTCATATCAGCGGCATTATTACTTATTTTTCATCTAAAATTAAACAAAGAGTTTGAACATGGAATAAAATATATGAAGCCTGATGCTAGGATTATCAGGGGGATTTATTCGATTGGACTTCCTGCAATTATCGCACAGGCACTGATGTCTGTGATGGTGTATGCGATAAATCTGATTTTAAAATTTAATGCATCAGCACAGACTGCATACGGATTGTTCTATAAAGTCCAGCAGTTTGTATTATTCCTTGCATTTGGACTGAGAGATGCGATTACACCGATTATAGCATTTGCATATGGAATGGGAAGTAAAAAGAGAATACAGGATGGCATCAGATATGGTCTTGTGTATACAGTTGCTTTAATGATTGTGGGAATTATAATCACAGAAGTTTTTACAGGTGCGTTTGCAACATTATTTAATGCCGGACAGTCAAGAAAGTATTTCATTGATGCAATGAGAATTATTTCCATCAGTTTTCTTTTTGCCGGAATCAATGTGGCATATCAGGGTATTTACCAGGCATTGGATGGCGGTATGGAATCCCTAATCATATCCCTGCTCAGACAGCTTGTACTCATATTACCTCTTGCAGGAATATTTTCTATCCTTGTCAGAAATGGACAGATGGGAGTTTCGCTCATCTGGTGGGCATTTCCGATAACGGAGTTTGTAGCATGTCTGGTGGGATATGTATTTTTAAGGAAAATCAAGAAAAAAATATTTGATTTGTTTTAGGCATCTGCCTGTTCGTCGGAAGCCACAATGTTTTTCAATTGTCTGGATACATCGCTGACCTGGTTAAATATCCGATCCATATCCTGAAGAAGGGAATTCTGGATATTAAGACGTTTACGGATGTCCGTAACCATTTCGGAGGAGTGTTCTACTAGTGCTGTCATATGCTCGGATTTTTCAACAGCATCATTTACAGAAGATTTTGTTTCTTGGCTGCTTCTGAAGATATCTTCTGCAGTCTGCAAAGAAGTCTTCTGGATATTTCCGAGATTTTCAGCTTCTGTACGTGCAATGCGTATTTTTTCAAGACCGGTTTCCACTGACTGACTGCCTTTGAGAATGGATTCACTCGCATCTGCGACACTCTTACGGATGCCTTCTACATGATTTGTAATACTGCCGACAGCATCATGTGACTGTTCAGCAAGTTTACGGACTTCTTCTGCAACCACTGCAAATCCTTTTTCATTCTCGCCGGCACGGGCAGCTTCTATCGAGGCATTCAGGGATAAAAGACTTGTCTGATTAGCAATAGCAATAATCGTATTAGTTAGTTCTTCTATGTGCTGGACACGACTTTCTAGGATTTGAATTGTCTGCAGGGTATCGTCCGTAGAATGGCTGATAATATCCATGCTGGATACCGCATCATCCATTACCTGTATGTAAGAATGAGTGCTTTCATAAGTCCGTGTTGCCACATCCTTCATATGAGTGGTTTTTTCGATAATTGTGTCAATGGAATCTGCCATTTTTTGAATTTCTTCGACCGTATCATGAACATATTCCTGATTGCTGATACAATCATTCAGTGTCTTTTCGGCAAAATCTGCAGCCACTGCATTGCCGTTACGGCTCTGGTCGAGTGCATCCTGAAGCTGATTTACCGAATCAACAAGATTTCCTGAAGCATCTTCACAACTATCAAGGACAGCCTGAATCTTGTCTTTATCCTGAACACTTTCCAGTAGATTATGTGCAGCTTTGCTGATAGAAATGCAGACTGCGGATAATGCAATGTATTCAATGGTAAATCCCATAACATAACCACGGAACTAGTTCATGGCGGTATCTCCTTCGCTGAGGGTTACATTATGTGCACGGAAATATACGGCGACAACCAGACAGAGATAGCCAGGAATAGCCATATTTCTTGTGAACTTTGCATCAAAATACATACAGCTGATAGCAAGGGCAAGAATATAGGTAATATAGATGCCAATATTAGAATTGCTTCCCATAAGTGCAATTACAAGCGAAAGTGAAATAATGCTGATGTATTTCAGAGCCTGTACGGAAATGTTAAAATGTTTCAGGGCAGTAGGCATTAGGGTGCATAAAAGTCCGAATGGTGTAATCAGACATAATTCCCTGACAGACAGACGGAATACATTAAGATAAGAAAGTAGAAATAATGCAGGAAATACAAGACTCAGCCACATTAGAATACGGCATACCTTTGCATTTACTTTTCTGTCATTTTCATAAAAAAATTGTTCATTCCTCATAAAAAACCTCCTTCATGTTCATAGAATCTTCGTTTCTGAATAGGATCATTAAATTATAAAAATTATATAAACAATTATATGGTATCAGCGGATAATTAGCAAGGGATAAATAATGCATTTCACAGGGGAACTTATGCATGTCAGCAACGTATTGTTTTTCTAAAACTTGGTGCTAATTGGCTTGCTGAAAAAAATGTTGACATTTTCGATTAGATAGTGTACAATCAAATTGTCAAAAACATTGCACACAATATAATTGAGCAAAATTAAATGGAGAAGAAGAAATGAAAAATAAATACGATAATTTAAAGCTGGAAAATCAATTGTGTTTTCCTCTTTATGCAGCCTCAAAAGAAATTGTGAGGCAGTATAAACCATTTTTGGATAAACTGGATATGACGTATACGCAGTATATTACCATGATGGTAATGTGGGAACACAAAGAGTTGACGGTAAAAGAGCTTGGTCAGTATCTGTATTTAGATTCAGGCACATTAACCCCGCTTTTGAAAACAATGGAAAAAAAGGGATGGGTGGAAAGAAATCGTTCGAAAGAAGATGAAAGAGTGTTGAATGTGTCTATTACGGAATCCGGCGAGAAATTAAAAGAGTTAGCGGCAGATGTGCCAGAACAGATGGCAGACTGTGTGAAATTAAATCCGGAGGAAGCGATGCAACTATATAAAATATTGTATAAAATCCTGGAAAATTTAAAGAAATGAGGTATTAAATATGAATGTATATGATTTTAGTGTTGAAAATATACTTGGAGATTTTGTATCGCTGAGAGAATATGAAGGAAAAGTTCTCCTGATTGTAAATAGTGCAACAAGATGTGGATTTACTCCGCAATATGATGACCTTGAAAATCTATATGAAAAATATGTAAATCAGGGATTTGAAATTTTGGAATTTCCTTCGAATGAGTTTGGAAAACAGGCACCGGAGAGTAATGATGAAATAGTTGCTTTTTGTGATGCAAAATTTGGCATACGGTTTCCGCATTTTGCCAAAGTACTCGTAAATGGAGAATATGCCAATCCTCTGTTTAAATATTTGCAAAATGAGCAGGGATTTAAAGGATTTGATGAAGAACATCCATTAACTCCAATGATGAAAAGTATGTTGGGAAGAGAACATCCAAATTATGAAAATGAGCCGGATATTAAGTGGAATTTTACAAAGTTTCTGGTTGATCGTTCCGGCAAAGTGGTTGACAGATTTGAACCTACAGAAGATTTTGATGAAATTGAAAAGGCGATTGAGAAATTGATTTAGCGGAAGGGAAAGGAAGAATTATGGATATCAAAGAAATCATTCAGGACAAGAAAGCATATAACGGAAATAATAGAAATGTTCCTCAGAATTTAAAAGCAAATGCCCAGAAACTGTGCTGGGAATATAATCAGACACGACCTGAGGAAGGAGAAAAACGCAGAGAAATTCTTAAATCTCTGTTTGGAAAATGTTCCGACCTGACATTTATTGAACCATCGTTTCGATGCGATTATGGATTTAATATTTATACGCATGGACTTACGGTTATCAACTATAACTGTGTGATTTTGGATACTTCTCCGGTTGACATTGGAGAAAATGTATTCATTGCACCGGGTGTCTGCATTGCCTGTGCAGGCCATTCCATCGACCCGGCACAGAGAGCGGAAGGAATCAGCACATCTAAACCGATTACGATTGGAAAAGATGTGTGGATTGGTGCCAATGCGGTTGTATGCGGTGGTGTTACAATCGGGGAAGGAAGCGTGATTGGTGCAGGAAGTGTTGTAACAAAAGATATTCCGCCAATGGTAGTTGCAGTCGGAAATCCCTGCAGAGTGATTCGGAAAGTAGAAGAAAGGGACAAGATCCGACCGGAGGAGATGATGTTTTAGGAAGAAAAAGTATGGAACAAATTCAATATATCGTTATTTTTCTTATGACTAATCAGATGATAAGTAATATTAACTTCTGCGTTTGTCAAAGGAATGATTCTGCGTTCTTTCATGGCATGATTTAGATATGTAGCTTGGTTGCTGGAAAAACACAATAATGTAGATGTACATACAAGTTCTTCAAATTCATCTGTTTGTACTAAAAAACGGGATGCCGGCATTTTTCGCTTTACTAATTTTGTCCAAAATCCGATTTCATCACGAAGGAGACAGTTGAAACCATTGAGCTGTGAAAGACATAGTTCCGTTTGGTTTGCAAGTGCGTGTCCTTTTGGAATACATACGAAAAGTTGTTCCTGTATATAGGGAATACAAGAAAAATTTTTGTGCAGATATGCCTGTGGTAAAATGCCGATATCAGCTTTGCCAGAGACAATATTCTGAATAATTTCATCTATGCTTTCCAACTTTGAGGAGATGATGTTTTTCGGAAATTTGCGGGAAAGTGTTGGTAATAATGACCATAATGGTGCAGGAACACATGAATGGACAGTAATTGTACGTCTATTGCGTTCAAATGCCTGAACTGTCTGGACTGATTTTTCAGCCTGGGCAAGTAGTATTTCCGCCTGTTCTACAGCTAATTTTCCGGTATCTGTTAATGTAATCCGGTTTTTGCCCCGATGAAATAATGGGACACCAAAAGATTCTTCTACATGCTGCATGGTTCGGGTAAGTGTCGGCTGGGAAATATGAAGCACTTCAGCAGCTGCTGACAGTGTACCACATTTTGCGTAGGTTACAAATTGATAAAGCTCTGATAAATCTAACATTATTTTCCCTTTCTCATTACTATTTATTATATGAATTACAGGTTTTAAAATTAATATTGTATATAACTATTTTAACAGCATATGCTGTAATTGCAAACAAAAAGTATGCCTTGTTGGCATGAAAAAATAAGAAATTATCAGTTATTGCACGGATAGGAAAGGAGCATTTATGAAAACAGTGGAAAGTATCAATGATTTTAAGCATTTTATAGAATTGAATAGAGATAAACTGTATACAAATGCTGAAAATGCAGATGATATAACTTTAGATGACGAGTGGATGCAAGAAAATCAGTGGGATGGAATCGTTAGAGCAGATTGTAGGTATAACAGAAAAGAGCATATATGAAATAATTAGAAAATAAGAGACGGCAAATCGTCAACAAGTTGTTGATGATTTGCTGTTTTTGCTATAGATACATATTATGAGTTTCGCAATTAGCTAATAAATACTAAAGTATGAAGGAGATAAAATTGTGCCAATCCAAGAAATAGAACTAAGTATACTCGTGTATGGGTATATTCAGGAATATAAAAAGACCCACTTCGCTAGAAGTAGGTCTGATTTTCGTATAGTATCTTACTTTATGTTTTAGCCATAAGCAACTATCAACACCATTTTCTTGAATATTATACAATTTTTGCATAGCTTTGTCAATATAATGTTTTCGATTATCATAAAACGGTTTGTTAAAACAGCAATATGTTATTAAATATCAGTGATGCAATACGTTAGATTCATCACGAAGGGGAAAAAAATGAGAATTTTTTTGCTCTTTGTTATAAATCCATTTGATTATCCGTCAAAATTATCGTCATTTTATGATGAAAAAACTTAAATTCTTCAAAAATATCTGCCAAAGAGAGTTGTTTTTGTGGTATCATAGTAATATCTCCTTTCGGGATGTGATTTTTGGTTTCTAGCAACTCCATTATACCACAGACCGTGAGGAGATTTTTATATTTAGTAATAAAAAAACGTCGTATTTATGCGGCATGTGGCATTTCGCAAATGCCTAATACTATATCAGGAAGAAAGGAAAAAACATAAATATATGTTTCGAAAAACAATTTTATATTTATGTTAGGAATTATTAAAATGCCAAGAAAAGGTGAAAACATATACAAGAGAAAAGATGGTCGATGGGAAGGCAGATATATAAAGAGTCGTAATTCTGATGGAAAGGCTGTTTATGGTTATGTTTATGCACGAAGTTATCGAGAATTGAAAACTAAACTAAATGATATTCGCACGAATACTACAAAATATATTAAAACAAGTGAAAATACCGACTATTCTATGTTTACTTTTGAAAAAATATCTCATGAATGGATGGAATCTAAATATGTGCATATTAAGGAGTCAACATATATGAGATATACTTTTTTGCTAAACAATTATATAAATTGTACAATAGGTAATTATAGTATTTCATCAATTACTGCTCACCATTTAGAGGATTTGAGTATTATGTTGCTTACAGAAGGGGGAAAGAATAAACAAGGTTTATCTTCGAAAACCGTATTAGACATTATTAGTTTAGTTAAAAGTATTCTGCGTTTTTCTGTATCTCGAGGGTATTCTTCAGCATATACCGGAAGCTCTGTTCATATCAAACAGGAGGCTAAAGAAATGAGAGTTCTTTCTAGAAAAGAGCAACAGATTTTAACAATAAATACAATTCATTCGAATAATTTGAAGGATATAGGTATTTTGATATGCCTCTATACAGGAATTAGAATCGGTGAATTATGTGCTTTACGATGGGACGATATTTCTATTTCAGAAAAAACCCTTACAGTCCATAATACACTTCAAAGAGTCAAGTCATCTGAAATGGGCGGAGAGAAAAAAACAAAGATTATATTATCATCTCCTAAAAGTAAATGTTCACTTAGAACAATACCGCTTCCAGATGAGTTGATTGATGTTTTAGTTCCGATACAAACGGATTCTATGCATTATGTGTTAACTGGTTTCTCTGATAAATTTGTTGAACCAAGGTCGATGCAAAATCATTTTAAAAAAATTATTAAAAAATGTTGTATCAATGATGCTAACTTTCATTGTTTACGTCATAGCTTTGCAACACGTTGTGTAGAAGTTGGATTTGATATAAAAAGTTTAAGCGAAATATTAGGACATGCAAATGTAAATATTACTATGAATCGTTATGTTCATCCAACAATGGAATTAAAAAGACAAAACATGGAGCGTCTTTCGGATTTATTTGCCGTCAAATAATATCGTCAAATATTGCGAAATTAGGTTATCTAGGGATTTTATCGGTATTTATCATAAAGTAAGATACTTTACGAAAAAAATTCCACAGACTTCTATTTCGCCAATAATGAAAATGGAGGTATTTATCATGAGTGATGAGTTTAACAACAGTGGAGTTACTGGAGAAGTAGTAACTCAGTCTACGACGTCAGACAAAAGTAAGGTTGCGGCTGCTTTATTAAGTTTCTTCCTTGGTATGTTTGGAATACATAGATTTTACCTTGGAAGAGTAGGATCTGGGGCAGTAATGCTTATTTGCACAGTGCTTGGTTGGCTTACAGCGGGCATTATAATTGGGTTTGGTCTGATCGCTTTAGTTGCCATTTGGGATTTGATTGATTTTATTCGCATTCTTTGCAATAGCTTAGTAGACGCCCAGGGACGCAAACTGAAATAAGCAGTGCTTAGGATACGATTATCAACTTTTATCAAACCGATTAACGTGGTAATAAACGCACGGACAAAGCTTTGAGTCTCTCTTATGAGAAAAGGAGTTTTACCGTGCGTCTTTTTATAATAGGTAGGTGCACATATGGTAACAGAAACTCAAATGCTCTCACAAATTGAAGCAGCAAATCAGTTTATTGATAAAAACTATTTGGAAAGTCTTAAGGAATATCGAGTACATCCTTTGGATGAACACTTCAAAAAACATAACTTAACAAGATTATATCACATTAACAAAATTATATACGACAAGGACGAAGATATTAACGAAAAATTAGTTAGTGTGTTTCATTCAGTAATGCCATTTTGTAAAAATATTCTTTTAATATTAAAAGGTAATGTGAATGCTGTAGATTTGTATTTAGGTATTCGTTCTTCACAAATTAGTACTGCTGCAACAGCAAGCGATGTTTTACATGATTCTTTTCTTGGTAATTTTCCAGGAAGCAGAATTAATGCTGTTAAGCCTGCTGAATTACAAACACTGTTTTCTGATGGAGAAACGACAAATTCTACGAAAAATATAGCATATGTTAATATTCTCCCATCTGAAAGATCATCAAAACAAGGTGATTATATCCAAGGATTAGAAAAGTTTATTGATACAATGCGAGGAAACGAATATACTTGCGAAATAATAGCGTCTCCTATTCAGGAAAGGGAAATAGAATCTCGATTGAATGGATTTGAAGAATTATATTCGGCTTTGTTTCCTTTTTCTAAAAAAACAAGCTCCCATGGACATAATGAAGGTAGTACTTTAACAGAAGGTATTACAGAAAGCATTTCGGATTCGATTTCTAAAGGTATATCAAAGGCAACCGGACATTCAGAAGGATATACACATGGGAAAAATTCAGGCTTTAATATGGGGCTGCATATGTTGTTGGATTTTGGTGTATCGAGTGGGACAAACGAAGGATGGTCAATGGGATCAAATGAAGTAAGTGCAAATAGTGATACGAATACACGAACAGATTCCTCAGCTAGACAGAAATCAACATCTAAAACCAGTGGAACGACAGACAATTTAACCATTGAATTTAGGGATAAGAGTATAGAAGATCTTCTTGAAAAAATTGACAGACATATAAAAAGATTGAAATTGGGAAGTTCGTATGGTGTTTGGGAAGTAGCATCCTATTTCATTTCAAAAGAGAAAAAAACTGCTGCTATTGCGGCAAGTACATATCGATCATTGCTGTTGGGGGAGGAAACAGGGATTGAAAAGCCGAATTTTACTTTGTTTGATAGCATGGATAATGAAACTGCTATTATACAAGAGTCATTATGCTATTGTGAACATCCAGAGTTTTTAATACCTTTTTATGATGCTACAACTGGTGAAAATCATGTCCGATATTTATCACCTTCCAGCTATATCAATGGAAAAGAATTAGCATTGCTAATGAACCTGCCAAGAAAATCAGTCAACGGAATTATGGTGACAGAAATGGCTGAATTTGGAAGAAATATACTTACAAATTTTCCGCATAAGCAGAGAGAAATAGAAATGGGACATATTTTCCATATGGGTCAAAAAGAGGATGCTCTTGTTTCACTGAATATTGACAGTTTAACTTCTCATTGCTTTGTTACAGGTTCAACTGGTAGTGGTAAATCTAATACGATTTACAAAATGATCGAAGAGATAAGCAAGGAGCCGTATAATATTCCGTTTTTAGTAATTGAACCAGCAAAGGGAGAATATCGGAATGAATTCCGTAAAATCAGAAATATAAATTTATTTAGCACAAATCCACAAATTGACCAGATGTTAAAATTAAATCCATTTTCATTTTGTGAGGGTATTCATATTTTAGAACATTTGGATCGAATTGTTGAAATATTCAATGGCTGCTGGGAAATGTATGCTGCAATGCCAGCAATTTTAAAAGAAGCTATAGAAGAGGCTTACGTGAATAAAGGCTGGGATTTACTTAATTCTGTCTTTATAGGAGATGGTGAACCAGTCTTTCCAACATTTATAGATGTTCTTCAGGAATTACCTAGAATAATTAATAGTTCCGAATATTCGGCTGATACAAAAGGTGATTACATTGGTGCACTCGTAACTCGAGTTAATTCTATGACCAATGGTATTTATGGTCAGATATTCTGTGATGAATTTGAAGTAGACAGTAAGACTTTATTTGATGAAAGCACAATAGTGGATTTAAGTAGAGTAGGTTCATCTGAAACAAAATCTTTGATTATGGGTGTTTTGGTTTTAAAATTGACTGAATATCGATTGGCCAATGCAGATAGAGGTAATTCTTCACTTAAGCATCTGACAGTATTAGAAGAGGCTCATAACATACTAAAAAACGCAAAGAATGTACAAAATACTGCTGGAAATAATGTAGTTGCAAAATCTGTAGAGATGATAGTGAATAGTATTGCAGAAATGAGAACTTATGGGGAAGGGTTTGTTATTGTTGATCAGTCACCAACCTCTGTCGATATTGCCGCTATTAAGAATACAAACACAAAAATAATAATGAGATTACCGGAAGAAGAAGACTGTAAAATTGCAGGACGCTCTGTTTCGTTATCTAATGAGCAGATCGATGAACTGGCAAAATTGGAAACAGGTGTGGCAGTTGTTATGCAAAACAATTGGTCGGAGCCAGTACTCTCAAAAATTAATGAAGCCAGACATCCTTATGAAGGGCATGAGCAGCCGGTTACTTTTAGTAAACTCAAGGAATTTAGAAGTATGATCCTTTGCGAACTTATTAATCAGTTTGAAATAACTGAAGAACAAGACATAAGTAAGGTTATACGTAAGGTAGAAGAGTTTGATATTCTTCCTTCTAAGAAGGCAGAGATGCTTAGGATGCTTGTTCAATTTAATAGAATAATGACAACTGGTTATGACAGTATTTTGTTCGGAAGAACAATGTTGCGATTGATTGGATGTAATGACGCATTCAGAAAAGCTGAAAAATATCTGGAGTATCAGACGGACGAAGAAGGTAACTATGTTGATAGGTATACCCAAGAGTCGTTATCTGAATGGAATACATATATAAACAATGCTATGTCCCAATATGTAACAGTTGAAAATGAATATAGAGAAATAGTGCGTCAGTATATTCTGCATTCAAAAAAGTTTGAGCAGCATTCTATCAGCTACAGCATTCTGTATAGACAGATATATACACAGATTAGATAAAGAGGAGGAAAACGTTATGAATCATATAATAATCCGTTATTCATATCTCTCGGTTAAAGCTGAGGTGACTATGAACGGAGAAAAGGTAAGTCCATATAGTAAGTTGTCTACGACGTTAAACAGTCCGTTTTTGGAAACATTTGAAAGAATAATTCCAGAACTGGATAACGAAATTTTTGATGATTATGTAATTGATTTTTACGGAACATCGTTTCAGTACAAATTATTGGAAAGAACATCTGCAAAATCTGAATTCTGCAAGGAAATTCGCTTCAATGAAATTGATTCGTTAATTTCGAAAGAGGAATTAATGACAAGATTTTTTAAAATAAGTAATCAGTGCAGAATTTCTGTTGATAAGCCGGATCCTTTGTTGATTTATAATCTGGCAAATGTATCTATACCGCAGAATAGCGAATTTGTGACCACTGACAATCCTAATGCTGATATTGGCATTTTTAGCTCAATGGCAGATATTCAGTTAACAGTGCGTATTCTAGTGGTGATTGCGGGTGATTTGTTTGCACAGGATGAGGCAGGAAGAACTGTACTTAGTATTCCTGAAGAGAACATGAACGAATTTTGGGATTATGTTAATTTAGAATACTATGTTCGTCCCTCTATTATGGAGTATATGACGGCATTACGTTATGCTCCTTTATCGGCTGTTCAGAAAGTTGAGCTGGAATTTATAAAGAACAATACTTCGCAGTATTTTGTCGGCGATATTCCGGCTAAATTAGATATGGGAGAAACAGTGACAATCGATTTTGCAAGTTTTCCGAAGGATGCATTTACCTTAAGAAGCGAAAATATCGGAGTGCTATATTGCAGTGACTCTCAAATTACGGCTATCGCTGGTGGTGCGACGAACATCTTAATTGCAAATAAAAATGGTGAGACTGTAGCTCAGAAGCAGATAGTGGTTATAAGTCATAATTATGTTGAAGAAATTCGCTTGATCCCTCGCTTTGAATATTTGAAAAAAAACGAGCATAATAAGATTGACGTGATTATTACCCCTCTGAATGGTGAAGATGCAAATCAACTTGTCTGGAATAATTCTAATCCCAGAGTTGTTCAGGTTGATGAGAATGGCAATATTTATGCCATTTCAGATGGAATGGCAACAATTACTGTTTCAGGTCATTCTGCAAGTGCAACATTAACGGTTGAAGTAAAGCCTGAAC
>ENA-OPBL01001426-OPBL01001426.1-human-gut-metagenome-genome-assembly--contig:-NODE-1426-length-21235-cov-5.696176_pt1 | contig 21235 bp, 13 predicted proteins | sample MGYA00241073_ERZ501461 | MGnify/ENA primary metagenome ERZ501461 (study PRJEB25962, sample SAMEA2042630) | human gut metagenome | biome: human gut; feature: human-associated habitat; material: faeces... | reverse complement strand
AACCCAGGGCGTTGCCCTGGGCTAAGAGCTTCTGCCCTTTCAGGGCGTGCTGCTTTTATGAGCTTCGATCATTCTGTTCAGGACGTGCTGCTTCTGTGAGCTTCGATCATTCAGTTCAGGGCGTGCTGCTTCTGTGAGCTTCTGACCTTTACCTTCGGTCGGTGACCATTGGTTCTGGGCGTGTGGGGCAAATATGCGAAATTTCAATAACCAAAAAGTCCTGCTTCACAATGATGAAGCAGGACTTTTTGGTTATTACATCTTTATAGCAACACACCCGAACGGATGCGGGACAATGTCTCGGGAGTCATTTGCAGATAGCTGGCAATGTAAGTCAATGGAGCACGCAACACCACCTGAGGACTCAGTTCGCACAGACGCTTGTATTTGTTGGGCGCAGTCTCGAAACGCATCAGGTCGGCATGAACCTGCGACTGGATGAGACTCTCCTCCAGAATCTTACGATACAACATCTGAATGTTGACATTGCGGATGGCGGCAGCCTCCAGTTTCGACTTAGGCAAGATATAAACCAGGGTAGCCTCAAGAGCCTCCACCTGAAGACGAGAAGGCTCCTCCTTGAAAAGACTCTCGATACACATAAAGATGGTATGGTCGACGCCCAGATGCTCGGTCACCTCCTTGCCATTCTTATTATAGAACTGGCGCACAAGCCCCTTCTCGATATAAGAGATACCACGACACACCTCACCTTCCGTAAGGATCATCTCGCCCTTGCCGTATTTCACAGGCTCCAGGATGCCCTCCAGGATGTCGAGCTCGTCGTGAGTCATCGTACTGTACTTACGCGCCAACTCCCTGGCAATATCACGCTTGGGAGTAATCGTCCTTAAATCATTCATTATTCTGCCTCCTTGATTTATGTTGCTTGATAGCTTTTATCTTACTTGAAATGATTAGTCGAGTTTCAATACGGCAAGGAATGCCTTCTGTGGCACCTCCACATTACCGATCTGCTTCATACGCTTCTTGCCCTTCTTCTGCTTCTCCAACAGCTTGCGCTTACGGCTTACGTCACCACCATAACACTTGGCTGTAACGTCCTTACGCACCTGCTTGATAGTTTCGCGTGCCACAATCTTGGCACCGATGGCAGCCTGGATAGCGATGTCAAACTGCTGACGGGGTATCAGGTCTTTCAACTTCTCACACATTCTGCGACCAAAGGCAACAGCATTCTCACGGTGGGTCAGGGTACTCAGGGCATCCACAGGCTCACCGTTGAGCAGAATGTCGAGCTTCACAAGGTCGGAAGGACGGAAGCTGTCTATGTGATAATCGAAGGAAGCATATCCCTTGGAGATGCTCTTCAGCTTATCATAGAAGTCGATAACGATTTCGCCAAGAGGCAGCATGAAGTGCAGCTCCACACGGTTGCCACTCACATACTCCTGCTTGATGAGCTCGCCTCGCTTGTCGAGACAAAGTTTCATGATAGGACCAATATAGTCGCACGATGTGATGATGGTGGCGCGGATATAGGGTTCCTCGATATGGTCGATCATCGTTGGGTCGGGCAGTCCCGAAGGATTGTGCACCTCTTTCTCGCCGCCCTGCTTGTCGTATACCATATAGGATACGTTGGGCACGGTGGTGATGACGTCCATGTTGAACTCGCGGTCGAGTCGTTCCTGTATGATCTCCATGTGGAGCAGACCCAAGAAGCCACAACGGAAACCGAAGCCTAAAGCAACAGAGCTCTCCGGCATAAAGGTGAGACTGGCATCATTGAGCTGCAGCTTCTCCAACGAGGCACGCAGGTTCTCGTAGTCGCTGGGGTCTATGGGATAGACACCGGCAAAGACCATAGGCTTCACCTCCTGGAAACCGGCAATGGCTTTCTCGCAGGGACGTGCAACATGGGTAATGGTATCACCCACTTTTACCTCAGTGGCGTTCTTGATACCCGAGATGATATATCCCACCTCGCCTGTTCCCAGTTCGTTGCGGGCTATCATGTCCATCTTCAGCACGCCGATCTCGTCGGCATCATATTCCATTCCTGTGTTGAAAAACTTCACCTTGTCGCCCTTGCGGATGGTTCCGTTCTCTATCTTGAAGTAGGCGATGATGCCACGGAAGGAGTTGAACACAGAGTCGAAGATCAGTGCCTGCAAAGGTGCCTTGTTGTCACCCTCGGGATGAGGCACACGGTTCACCACAGCCTCGAGCACATCCTCTACGCCCTCACCTGTCTTTCCTGAGGCACGCAGAATCTCCTCGCGCTTGCATCCGATGAGTTCTACGATCTCGTCCTCCACCTCCTCGGGCATGGCCGAAGGCATGTCTATCTTGTTGATGACAGGAATGATTTCCAAGTCGTGCTCTATGGCCATATAAAGGTTGGAGATGGTCTGCGCCTGCACACCCTGTGTGGCGTCAACTACCAGGAGCGCTCCCTCGCAGGCAGCGATGGAACGTGAAACCTCGTAAGAGAAATCCACGTGTCCCGGAGTATCAATGAGGTTGAGGATATAGGTTTGTCCGTCATTTGCCTTGTACTCCATCTGGATGGCATGGCTCTTGATGGTGATACCTCTCTCTCGCTCCAAATCCATGTCGTCGAGCATCTGACCCTCAGTGATCTTGATGGTCTGTGTCTTCTCCAACAATCGGTCTGCCAGGGTACTTTTACCATGGTCTATATGTGCAATAATACAGAAATTTCGTATTTTGTTGATATTCTCCATAAAATATTTATACTTTAGGTTGCAAAATTACCTTATTTTTAGGAGAAAACCAATTTTTTCGAGCTTTTTTTTCGCATTTACTCAACTTTAGCAAGTTCAGAAGTTAGAGAAGTTAGAGCTTCTGACAGAAAAATCAGGATCAAATGTTGCAGGATTGCGAATTTTGCAGTAACTTTGTGACAAAATTCAAAAACAAAGAAAAAAAGATGAAAAAGATTTTATTCGGTATCATGACTCTTGCCCTCATGGCATCATGCACTGAGAGCATGGAAGACAGGGCTGTACGCGAAGCCCGCGAATACACAGAGAAGGTATGTCCCACCCCTTACATCAACGACAGCCGTACCGACAGCGCTGTGTTTGACAAAGACTCACGCACTTATATTTATTATCTCAACTTGCGCAACAAGGCTGACAATGCCGAGGCGATAGCCCTGAACCGTAACAAACTGCACAATCTGCAGAAACAGGCACTCGACAACAACCCGGCGCTCAAGAGCTATAAGGAAGCCCACTTCTCCTTCCGTTTCATCTACCGTTCGGCTTCCAATCCCCAGAAAATTTTGTTGGACGATACGTTCAAGTACTAAAGCTTGAACATATCGCCATGCTAAATTAATATCCCATTTGCTGAAGGGCAGTAGCCAACTGGTCTGGACAACTGGTTGGCTTGTTGCCGCAGGTGATGCCTTTCAGTCGGGCTATCACGTCCTTGGCCTTCATGTTTCTTATCAGAGCGCATACGCCCTTGGTGTTGCCGTCACAACCGCCGATAAACTCAGCATCCCTTACTGTTCCGTCCTCATCCACACTGATGCAGATGTACTTTGAACAGGTGCCGTGTGTCTGATAGGTCACCTTCTGCAACTTATCCTGATTTTCGTTGTTAGAATTAATCATAATGTTTTCTCCTTATTTTAAAGCTTTTGCCCTTACAGGGCGCATAGTGAAATAAACACAAAACCCAGGGCGATGCCCTGGGCTATGAGCTTCTGCCCTTTCAGGGCGTGCCGATAAAAGCAGCGCTGAATTGGGCTAATCCCTTCAGGGCGTGCCGATAAAAGCAGCGCTGAATTGGGCTAATCCTTTCAGGGCGTGCCGATAAAAGCTGCGCTGAATCGGGCTAATCCTTTCAGGGCGTGCTCGTATGATTATTTAATTTTCGCCAAGCGCCCTGTAAGGGCAACCCCTCCTAGCCCAGGGCAACGCCCTGGGTATAAACGGCAATGCCCTAAACGCCCTGTAAGGGCAAAAGCTTTAAGACAAAACTTAAATATCATACGAAAAAGAATGTTTATTCTGCCTCCTCAGAAACCTCTGGCTTCATGTTGGTATAGACGGTCTGAACATCGTCAAACTCCTCCAGCTTCTCCACCATCTTGTCGATAGTCTCACGCTCCTCTGGAGTAACGTCCTTCAGGTCGTTAGGGATATAGGTGAACTCAGCACCAGTCACCTCGAAGCCCTCAGCCTCCAAGTGCTTCTGGATGTCACCGAAGCTTGTAGGAGCACCGTAGATAGTGACCTCGTTGTTCTCCTCATCCTCGTCGAACTCATCCTCTACACCATAGTCAATCAGGTCGAGAATCATCTCGTCCATATCCATGCCTTCTTTCTTCTTGAAGGTGAACACAGCCTTGTGGTCGAAGAGGAAAGAAAGTGAACCTGTGGTACCCATGTTGCCATTGAACTTATTGAACACTGAGCGCACGTCACCTACGGTACGTGTGGTGTTGTCTGTCAATGTGTCAACGAAGATGGCAACACCGTGAGGACCATATCCCTCGTAAGTCACCTCCTTGTAATCGCTTGTATCCTTGCCACAAGCGTTCTTGATGGCACGTGAGATGTTATCCTTAGGCATGTTCTCACGCTTACAGTTGGCGATGATAGCACGCAAGGTAGGGTTGTTCTCTGGCTCTGGACCGCCAGCCTTTACTGCAATTGCAATCTGCTTACCTAACTTAGTAAATGTCTTGGCCATGTGGCCCCATCTTTTCAGCTTTGTAGCCTTACGATATTCAAATGCTCTTCCCATTGGAATAAAATTTAATATGTTTTGTTGTTATACTTATTATATGATGTGAAGGAGTTAAGAAGTGAAGGAGTTAACTCCAAAATTATCTCAATTCAGCATTCAACTTACCTGTGAGGTTGGCAATAAGTTTCTTCATGATGGCATCGATCTGCTTGTCGTTGAGAGTCTTCTCCTCGTCCTGCAGAATGAAGTTCACTGCGTAGCTCTTCTTGCCCTCTGGCAGGTTCTTGCCCTCATACACGTCGAAGAGAACCACGCTCTTGAGGAGCTTCTTCTCTGTCTGACAGGCGATCATCTCTATCTGCTCAAACTCCACACTCTTGTCGACCAGGAGTGCCAGGTCGCGGCTTACAGAAGGATACTTGCTGATATCGGTATAGGTGAGGCTCACCTTCTTGATGGCCTTCATCAGGTTGTCCCAGTGCACATCGGCATAGAACACGTCCTGCTCGATATCGAAAGCCTTCTTCAGCTTCAGGCTCAGGATACCCATCTCAACCAATACCTTTCCGGCACGGGTCTCATACTGCACACCCTTTGAGAAGATATTGTTGTCGCTGTGCTTCAGCACCACATTGTTCTGTGGCATACCCACACGACGCAGGATGTTCTCCACCACAGCCTTCAGCTCGTAGATGCTGCTCTGCTCGTCGGCATGAGCCCAGTTGCCTTCTACACGCTTACCGGTGATGAAGAGCGAGATGTGACCTTCCTGGCTGTAGCCCTTGATAGGATTCTCGGCATCCCATTTCTCCTTATTATATAAATAGGTGTTGCCCACCTCGAAGAACTTCAGGTTTTGGCTCTTGTGGTTGATGTTGCGCGACACACTCTCCAGTCCACCGAAGAGCATGGTCTGGCGCATCACTCCCAGGTCGGCACTCAGAGGGTTCATCACCTTCACGGTGTGCTCGTCGGGATATGCGTTGAGCTCGAAGTCGGTATAATAGCTTGCCTTGGTGAGCGAGTTGTTCAGTATCTCCATGAAACCCTCGCCTACCAGCTGCTCTGCCACGATGTTCTGGGTGTGGTAGTGCTTGTCTTCCTCGCCCTGTACGGTGAGCGAGCTCTTCAGTTGGGTAGGAATCTCCACGTTGTTGTATCCGTAGATACGCAGGATGTCCTCCACCACGTCGCAAGGACGCTGCACGTCAACACGGAAGGCTGGAACGAGGAGGTCGAGACCCTCGGCGTCTTCCTTCACAATCTTCATCTCCAATGAGGTGGCGATATTCTTGATGGTCTCTGCACCGATCTCCTTACCAATGAGACGGTGTGCATACTCATAGTTCAGGCGCACAGGGAAATCCTGGATAGGCTCTGGATATACGTCCTTGATCTGCATGCTGATTTTTCCGCCTGCCAACTGCTTGCAGAGGATGGCAGCCTGCTTGAGGGCATAAATCTGTCCGTTGGGGTCTACACCGCGCTCAAAACGATAGCTGGCGTCGGTGCTCAGTCCGTGACGGCGGGCACTCTTGCGAATCCATGTTGGATGGAAGTAGGCACTCTCCAACACCACACTCTTGGTGGTGTCGTAGGTTCCCGAACCCTTACCGCCAAAGATACCTGCGATACACATAGGCTCCTCGGCGTTGCAGATGCTCAGGTCGTGCTCGCCCAGGGTATGCTCCTCACCGTCGAGGGTCACAAACTTGGTTCCCTCTGGCTGGGTGCGTACCACGATCTTATGTCCTGCCACCATGTCGGCATCAAAGCAGTGCAGTGGCTGTCCGTAAGCCATCATGATATAGTTGGTGATGTCCACGATGTTGTTGATAGGACGCAAGCCGATGATGTTCAGCTTGTCCTGCAGCCACTTAGGACTCTCCTTCACCTCGCAGTCGGTGATGCTCACACAGGCATAGCGCTTGCAGGCTTCGGTGTTCTGAATCTCCACCTCGATAGGCAGGTCCTCGTTGTCGACAACGAACTCATCGCACGAAGGACGATGCATACTGGTCTGATATCCGTTCTGCTTCAGCCACGCATAGAGGTCGCGTGCCACTCCCCAGTGACCCAGGGCATCAGCTCGGTTGGCTGTGATGTCTATCTCGATGAGCCAGTCGCTCTCCAAGTGATAATACTCTGCTGCTGGCTGACCTACGGGAGCATCCTCTGGCAGCACGATGATGCCGTCGTGAGAGGTTCCTACTCCTATCTCGTCCTCGGCACAGATCATGCCGAGACTCTCCACGCCGCGAAGCTTGCTGCGCTTGATGGTGAAACTCTTGTCGCCGTCGTAGAGCACGCAGCCCAGGTCGGCTACGATGACTTTCTGTCCTGCTGCCACGTTGGGGGCACCGCATACAATCTGCTGGGGCTCGCCCTTGCCCAAATCTACAGTAGTGACATGGAGGTGATCGCTATTGGGATGCATCTCGCATGTCAACACTTTACCTACGTAAAGACCCTTCAGTCCACCCTTGATGGACTGTACTTCTTCCAAAGCATCGACTTCGAGACCGCAAGAAGTCAGCGCGTCCGCTGTCTCCTGGGGAGTAAGGTCGAAATCGACGTATTCTTTAAGCCATTTGTATGAAACGTTCATTATAATGATTTTTATTGTATTCTATAAAACTTTGCAAAATTACAAAAAAAACTACATTTAGACGAAAAAAAATTCCTATATTTGCAGAAATTAAAGATTAAATGAAGATTTCTGGCGCAAAGACAGTCCTCAGAAGACGAAAGTTCTTCAATTCGTGCCCCACTCAGGCTCTCTGCTTGATGCTTGTGTCGGGCATTGTCATTGCGCACTTCCACGTCGTCACCCTTCCTCCCTCCTACTGGCTGCTCATCATGCTCGCCGCCTCTGCCTTCGCCATCTTGGTGAAGAACGAGCTGCACAAATCGCTCCTCATCCTCACCGCCTTCCTGCTGGCTGGCGCCCTGCTCACCTCTCTGCAGGAAGAGCAGAACCGACAACCCGCAGCGACGCGTTCCTACAGCCATCTGTCGGCGCTCGACCGCACCCGTCTGAAGGCTCTCAGTCTGCGAAGCGAACTCACAGAACGCATTGGCAGCCAGCATCTTGCATCACAGCAGCAAGCCATCATCGCCGCCATGACACTGGGCGAGAAAGGCAGCCTCAGCAAGGACACCCGACAAACCTTCAAGGCCTCGGGTGCCAGCCATATCCTGGCCATCAGTGGACTGCATATCGGCATCATCTTTCAGCTCTTCATCCTCCTGGCAGGAGGCAGAAAACGATGGCGGCTCATCGCCGTACCCATCAGCGTGACTGCCATCTGGGCATACGTGTTCCTCATCGCCCTGCCTGCCAGTGCCGTCAGGGCTGCCTCAATGATCAGCATCTACTGTTTCGCCCTGCTCACCAGACGCAACTCGACGGCTGTGAGCAACCTGACTCTCGCTGCCATCGTGATGCTCATCATCCAGCCTCTCCACCTCTTCGACATCAGCTTTCAGCTGTCCTTTGCCGCCGTGCTGTCCATCCTGTTGCTCTACAAGCCCATCTACAGCCTTCTGCCTGCCTCGGTCACCCGCCGCAAGCCCTTGGGCTGGGCATGGGCAATGGTGGCGGTATCGGTAGCTGCCCAGGTGGGAACCACACCGCTGGTGTGCTATTATTTCGGCAACATCGCCTGCTATTCCGTACTCAGCTCGTTTGTCGCCATTCCCGCTGCCACGGTCATCATCTATGTCAGCCTGTCGCTGCTGCTCTCGTTCTTCCTCCTGCCGGGATTCTCCCTGCTGCAGAGCGGACTGGCATACCTGCTGAGCCTCACCACCTCTGCCACCCAGCATGCCCTGCAGCTGATAGTCATGCTGCCGGGAGCCTGCATAGAGGGGATAAAAATAAGCATCCTGCAATTAGGCCTCATCTATATTGCCATCATTGCAGGATGCTTGCTTATTCAAAAACTTCATCGATGCCTTCTTCACCGAATTCATCTTCCGTCTGACTCGCACAGGGATTATAGTCAGCAGGAATGTCAAACTTCTCCATCGGACTGAAGCCCAGCGTCGGGTCGGCATAAACCTTCTTCATGAAGATGGCCCAGATGGGGAGCGCCATCGTGGCTCCCTGTCCCATACTCATGGAGTCGAAGTGGATGTCGCGGTCCTCGCCTCCCACCCAGCAGCCTGTCACCAACTGCGGTGTGAAGCCAATGAACCATCCGTCGCTGTTGTTGTTGGTGGTTCCCGTCTTCGCTCCTATCTGTCCCTCCATGTTGTAGCGGTATCTCAGTCGTCCCGCCGTACCCTGATCTACCACGCCCATCAGCATGGTAAGCATCTTCAGGGCGTTGTCGGCGCTGATTACCTCGCTCATGCGGGGCTGGAAGGTGGCTATCGTGTTGCCTTCGTTGTCCTCGATGCGGCTCACAAAGAGCGGCGAGGTCCTGATGCCGTGGTTGGCAAAGGCGGTATAGGCGCTCACCATCTCCGACACACTCACCTCGCAAGGACCCAGACAGAGACTCATCGAGGCATGGATGTCGGGATTGTTGATGCCGTAATCGCGCAGCAACTGCACAAACTGCTGTGGGTTCAGCTTGCTCATCAGATAAGCGCTGATCCAGTTGTTACTCTGTGCCAGACCCCACTTCAGCGGAACCATCTGTCCATAGCGCGAATGGTTGGCGTTGCGGGGTGTCCAGCGTCTGCCTGCCACGATATAGGTCTGCTGACGGTTGGGCGCCATGTCGCAGGGGGTGAATCCGTTCTCCATCGCCAGACTGTAGAGGAATGGCTTGATGGTGGAACCCACCTGTCGGCGTCCCAGGCTCACCATGTCGTACATGAAGTGTGTATAGTCGAGACCGCCCACATAGGCTTTCACGGCTCCCGTCTTGGGATCCATGCTCATGAAACCCGAACGAAGGAAACCCTTGTAGTAACGTATGGAGTCGAGCGGACTCATCAGGGTGTCGATGTCGCCATGATAGGTAAAGACGGTCATCTCCACCTTCTTTCTGAAGGCATCGTGTATCTCCTCGGGCGAATAGCCTGCCGCCTTCATGGTGCGGTAGCGCTCGCTCTGGGTGATGGATCGGTTCAGGATGGAGCGAATCTGATTGGGCGTCAGCTTGTCGGAGAAGGGAGCACTGGGCTTGGGCTTGTTCTCACGGTCGAAGGCGGGCTGCAGATAGCCTGCCACATGTTTGTAGACTGCCTCCTCGGCATATTTCTGCATACGGCTGTCTATCGTAGTGAACACTCTCAGACCGTCGGCATAAACGTTATAGGGGGTGCCGTCCTTCTTGAAGTTCTTGTTGCACCAGCCATAGAGGGGATCCGTGTCCCAGGCTATCGAGTCGATGACAAACTGCACTCTGCTCCACGAAGGATAATCGGAGCGCACGGGGCGCTTGGCGGTCATATACTGGCGGAGGAACTCGCGCAGATAGGTGGCTGTGCCGTCCTTATGGTCGGTACGGTGGAAGTCGAGGGTAAGGGGTTCGGCAGAATACTTGGCGTACTCGGAGCGGTCCATATAGCCTGCCTTCACCATCTGCTGCAGCACCACGTTTCTTCGTTCCCGGCAGCGATCGGGATAACGCACGGGGTTGAAGAGCGAGGGGTTCTTACAGAGTCCAATGAGGGTGGCTGCCTCGCACACCGTCAGGTCTTTGGGCTCTTTGTTGAAGTAAGTGTTGGCAGCGGTCTTGATGCCCACCGCATTGTGCAGGAAGTCGAAGTAGTTGAGATAGAGGGCGATGATCTCCTGCTTGGTGTAATAGCGCTCCAGCTTGACGGCTATCACCCACTCTATGGGTTTCTGGAAGAAGCGCTGCACGGTGCTGCTGGCTGTCTCGCTATACAACTGCTTCGCCAACTGCTGGGTGATGGTGGAGCCTCCTCCGGCATTGGCTTGTCCCATGATTCCTCGCTTCACGATGGCTCGGCCCAGGGCACGGAAGTCGATGCCTGAGTGCTCATAGAAGCGCTCGTCCTCTGTGGCAACGAGTGCCTCTACGAGGTGGGGCGACATCTTGTCGTAAGGGATCACGATTCTGTTCTCCTTGTTCAGGTTCCAGGTTCCCAACACCTTGCCGTCAGATGAATACACCTGTGTGGCAAAGCGGTTGATGGGGTTCTGCAAGTCCTCTATCTCGGGCATATAGCCTATCAAACCATTCCAAACGGCTACAAAGCCCAGGATACAGAACAGGATGCCTGCACCCAACAAAGCCCATAATATGTGGATGAATCGTTTTCTCATTTATTCTTTTATCAGTTTATCTTGCAAAGATACGAATAAAATATCGTAACACAAAAGAAATTAAGAGAAATCCGCATTTTCAAGAAAGTTTTTTTGCCCTCTGCCAATACTGCCGTTATGCCGGGCAAAAAACAAAATAGGGGATTTGAAGCACTTTTTCTAAACCATTTTTCTCGCATCCCCCTTATTATTAATACTTTATACCATTTTTCTCACGTTGTTTATATATAAATGTTGAAATGAATCGGCACGGCAGCAGTTTTGGTAGTAATAACTGTTCAAAAAGGGTAGTATTTTTTGTTTTCATCCACTTTTTGTGTTGTGGATTTGGTCGGGTTTAGCGAAGTGCATCCACAGGGGATGCGCCCTTTTTGGGAGAGCCCAAATCCCCTGTTTTTAGCCCCGCATCCCCTGTTTTAGGGTAGCAAATCCCCCTCATGTCTCCACTTTTTTCGTTTTCTTTTACATCGCTTTTGTGTTTTTCTTCATGTTTATTCATGAATTATGCGCATTTTCCCGATTTTTTTGTCAAATTTTCTTTTCGCACCAAGCACGTATTGGCAGTTTTTCAGGGTGTGTGGCGCTTATTTGCGATTGTTGAGTTCAGCATAATAGTAACCATTTCCCGGTAAGTCACTGAGACGGCTCAATGACTTACCGGGGAATCTCTGTTAGTCATTGGCTGGTCTGAATAACCTATCGGGCGAGACCACAGAGTGACACCGTGAACGTCTATAATAATATATATATATTCTTTTTATATGTTTTATGGCATTACCCATACTGCTGTTTTCTTTCTTTAATTATTTTCTTTCGCGCATGCGTATAAAGCAAGAAACGAGGGTTCACCCTTCACATCTGCGCCGGAAGCCCGATAAACAGAGGGGGATTCAGGGCGTGAACCCTCCCTTCACAGGTATTCACCAAAACGTCACAAATGACGTAAAACGGTGAACCCTTTGTGACAGAAAAGCCCAAAATGTGAACGCTTTTTCTATAGGGATTCTGTATTTTTTGATGATGTTCTCACGCAAATTTCGTAGTGGCAGCGAATGCGACAATCATAGCAGCGAATGCGACAACCATGGGAGCGAATGCGACAACCATGACAGCGAATGCGACAACCATGACAGCGAATGCGACAACCATGGAAGCGAATGCGAAAATCATGGGAGCGAATGCGACAAACGTGGGAGCGAAAAAAGAGAAAAAACAGCAGAAAAAGGATAGATTCTCAGAAAAAATGATTATCTTTGCAAAATGAAAGAATAAGCCTTGACAGAGCTTTCTGCACCGCTTGCTCTTCTCAATAAAAACGAAATAATAAACTAACATGAACAACGACATACAACAGCAGACAACAGTCAACATACAGGAAAAAGCCAACCTCATCTGGGCTATCGCCGACAAACTGGTGGGCGTGTACAAACCTCATGAATACGGCAACGTCATCCTCCCGATGTGCGTTATCAAGCGCTTCGAAGACACACTGACTCCTACCAAACAGGCTGTGCTCGACATGAACGCCCAACTCGACAAGGATGGCATCGTGGTGAAGAAAGGATTCCTGGAAAGTGCTGCCGGACAGCAGTTCTACAACCTCTCGCCTTTCACCTTCCAGAGTCTGCTCGACGACCCCGACAACATCAGGGAGAATTTCGAATCGTATCTCAACCATTTCTCTGACAACGTGATCGACATTATCCATCGCATGGACTTCGACCGCGAGTTGCAGAAGATGGCAGACAACAATGTGCTGTATCTCGTGGTGAAGGAGTTTTGCACTCAGAAAGCCTACCTTGGTGCCGACCAGGTGACGAGTGTGGACATGGGATATATCTTCGAGGAGCTGGTGCGCAAATTCTCTGAGAGCTACGACGAGCAGGCAGGAGCCCACTTTACTGCCCGCGACATCATCTATCTGATGGCAGAGCTTCTGGTGGGCGACAACGAGCAGCAGTTGGAAGACGAAGGCATCATTGCCTCTATCTACGACATGGCGATGGGAACAAGCCAGATGTTGGGATGCCTCACGGAGCGTTTCCTGAAGATAGACCCTGAGGCTGAGATTACCAGCTATGGTCAGGAACTGAACAACCAGACTTTCGCTATTGCCAAAGCCGACACACTGATAAAGGGTGGCAACGCCGACAACATGCGCCAGGGCGACACCCTTGGCGACGACCAGTTTGCTGGATATAAGTTCGACTATATCATCTCGAATCCTCCTTTCGGCATAGAATGGAAGACATCGAAGAAGGCGGTGGAAGAGGAACACCTGATGGGCGAGGCTGGACGCTTTGCTCCTGGGATGCCTGCCATTGGCGACGGACAGATGCTATTCTTGCTCAACGGTGTAGCTAAGCTGAAGGAGGATGAGGGACGAATGGCAATCATCCAAAACGGCAGCAGCCTGTTTAAGGGTGACGCCGGAAGCGGTGAGAGCGAGATAAGAGGCTATCTGCTCGAGAACGACTGGTTGGAGGCTATCGTGCAGTTGCCCAACGACCTGTTCTATAATACCGGCATTGCCACTTACATCTGGGTGGTGACAAAGAACAAAAGCAGTGAGCGTCAGGGCAAGGTACAACTCATTGATGCCAGCCAATGCTACGACAAGCGACGCAAGAGCTTGGGCAACAAGCGTGTGGAGATCAGCGACCGATGCCGCGACTTGATCATGGAGGCTTATCGCGACTTCACCAATTGGAGCTATAAGAGCGACGACGAGACTTTGCATGTGGAGAGCAAGGTGTTGGACAACGAATATTTCAAATATTCTAAGCTCACCATAGAGCGACCATTGACCGACGAGGCTACTGGCGAACCTATCCTGAAGAAGGGCAAACGGCAGCCTGACGCCAAGAAGCGCGACACGGAGATTGTGCCTTGGACAGAGGACATCGGCGAATACATGCAGAAGAATGTGTTGCCGTATGCTCCCGACGCATGGATAGACGAGAAGAAGACTAAGATAGGCTACGAGATTCCTTTCACCCGTGAGTTCTACAAATATGTGGCACCACGCAAGAGCGAGGATATCTTTGCTCACCTCAAGGAACTGGAAACACAAGAAGCAGACTTAATGGTTAAGATTTTGGGATAGTTATGGCTAAGACTTACGATACATATAAAGATAGTGGCATCGCCTGGATTGGGGAAATTCCAGGGGAATGGAGAGTTGGTCTTGTTGGTAAATATTTCAAAGAGATAAACAATCCGAACATAAACCAGAAAGAGACAAATACGCTACAATTTAAAATGGGTGAAATTATCTCAAAAAGCAAAGGAGATAGCAAATATTCTCCAGAAACCATTGAGGCGTATAATGTTGTTGAGCCAGATACTATAATGATAAATGGCTTGAACCTTTCATTTGATTTAATTTCCCAACGTGTTGCCCAAGTACGTGAAAGAGGAGCAATAACCTCTACATATCTTGCAATTTGGCCTATTAATGGAATGAAGTCTGATTATGCGAAATACCTTCTTAAAGCATATGATAACAACAAAGCTCTTCACGCAATGGGAAGAGGATTACGTGCAACATTAAGTTACAGAGCATTTAGATCTGAGCCTATTCTTATTCCTACAATAGAAGAGCAGCAGTCAATATCCTCCTTTCTTGACGAGAAATGTGGTGAGATAGACTCTTTGATTTCCATTCAAGAGGAGATGATAAGCGAATTGTTAGCCTATAAGCAGTCGGTAATAACTGAGGCGGTAACTAAAGGACTCGACAAAAAGGCTAAAATGAAAAATAGCGGAGTCGAATGGATTGGAGATATACCGGAAGAGTGGGAAATAAAGCCATACAAAGCAATTTTCTATACCGAAAAAGGTCTAAATATAACAAAAGCAGACTTAGTGGAGAAAGGCGAACCCGTGTTAAGTTACGGACAAATTCATAGTAAAATGAATACTGGCACTAAAATAAATGATGCTCTACTTAAATATGTGCCAAGTTCGTACATAGAAACCAATCCAGAATGCTTAGTTCAAAAAGGCTGCTTTTTAATTGCTGACACATCTGAAGATTACGATGGTTGTGGAAATGCAATATATGTAGATAAAGACATGACTCTTTTTGCTGGATACCATACGATAGTGGCAAGACCTATTCATAACAATGGCGATTACAAATATCTTGCCTATCTATTCTTAACAGATATCTGGAGGCAGCAAATTCGTTCACGAGTTTCGGGCATAAAGGTTTATAGCATCAATCAAAAAATAATTAGATTAACTTCTGTCCTTCTCCCTCCCCTCCCCGTCCAGCAAGCCATAGCGACTTACCTCGACGAGAAGACCACACAAATCGACTCGCTTATTGCCTTGAAGCAATCGAAGATAGAGTCGCTAAAGGAATATAAAAAGAGCATCATCTACGAATACGTAACTGGTAAAAAAAGAGTATAAGCATTATGACACCAGAAGACTTGAAAGAAAAATGTCTGGAAGCTGACATCGAACGATATCTGCTGACAGAAGGTGGCTACACGAAGGGCAACCAAGCAACATACGACAAGGAGAAAGCCTTGGACTTGGATACGCTGATAGCATTTATCAGCGATTCGCAGCCTAAGGAATGGGAAAAGTTTGTGCGCAAATATGGCGACAAGGCGAAGGCACAGCTATACAAAACCATGCAGGCAGACATACTGAAATATGGACTGATACACACCCTGCGCACTGGTATCAACGACTACGGCATAAAGCTGAAGCTATGCTTCTTTGCTCCTACTTCAAGTCTGAACCCCGAGCTGACGGAGAAATATCAGAAAAACATATTGCAATGCACTCGCCAGTTTGTGTACAGTAACGATGTGAAAAACTCTATCGACATGGTGCTGTCGCTCAACGGTATTCCTATCATTGCCTTAGAGCTGAAAAACCAGTTCACCAACCAAGACATCAACGACTCCATAGAGCAATGGAAGAACTACCGCAACCCAAAGGAGCCCCTCTTCCATTTCGATAATCGCATCCTCGCCTACTTCGGCTGCGACCTCTATGAGGCTGCCATGGCTACGGAGCTGAAGGGACAGAAGACTTACTTCATGCCTTTCAACCAGGGAAGCAACGGAGCAGGAAATGTGGGAGGAGCAGGAAACCCACAGGCTGAGGGCGACGAATATGTGACGAGCTATCTGTGGCGCGACGTGCTGCGCAGAGATATGCTTTTAGCTATACTGCAAAGATACATCATGCGACAGAAAGAGCAGAAAATGTCGATCATCATCGACAAGCACGGCAAAGAAAAGGAGAAGACGGAAGAGAGCGAGAAGATCATCTTCCCACGCTATCATCAGCTCGACGTGGTGGAGAAACTCATCCACGACACTGCAGAGAAAGGCTCGGGCACCAACTACCTGATACAGCACTCGGCAGGTTCGGGAAAATCGAACTCCATCGCTTGGCTCACCTATCGCCTGTCGTCGCTGCACGACAAGGACAACAAGAACATCTTTAAGGGCGTGTTTGTGGTGACCGACCGCAGGGTGCTCAACAAACAGTTGCAAGATACCATCCTCGGCTTCGAGCACGTGGAAGGAACCGTGACCACCATCACCGAGAAAGATGCCAACGCAAGCGAGAAACTGCGCGACGCCATCAACAACGACTCAACAGGAATCGTGATAACAACACTGCAGCGGTTTCCACAGATATATGAGCAGATAACCAAACACAGTGGCAACAGATATGCTGTGGTGGTGGACGAGGCTCACTCCAGTCAAAGCGGCAAGAGTGCAGAGAAGCTGAAGGCTGCCCTCGCCGATACCGACGAGGCGCTGAAGGAAATGGCTGAATGGGAAGACAAGACGGTGGAGGAACTGGAAAAGGAGCAAGACCGCATGATGCTCGACTTGCTGAGCCAGGGACAACACAAGAATCTTTCGTTTTATGCCTTTACGGCTACACCAAAGCCTAAGACACTGCAAACGTTCGGCATACTGGCAGAGAAAGGCGAAACACCCGACAAGGATAAGTACAAGGCTTATCACAACTACTCGATGTTGCAAGCCATAGAGGAAGGATTCATCAAGGACGTGCTGAAAAACTATACCACCTATCAGGTGTCGTACGAGATAACGCGACAGTCGGAAGACAACCCATACTATGAGGAGACTCCGGCTACGGTGGCACTGAAGGCCTTCCACGACAACCACACCGACACCATCAACAAGAAGACTGCAATAATAGTGGAGAAATTCCGCGAGGTGACCCTGCAGAACATGCAGGGCAAAGCCAAGGCTATGGTGGTGACATCGAGCCGCGCTCATGCTGTGCGCTATTTCTTCGCCATCAAGGAGTACTGCCAGAAGCACAAGATAAAGGACATACACCCCATGGTGGCTTTCTCGGGCAAGGTGGAATACAAGGGAACAGAGTACACCGAGCCACAACTGAACAAGCGGGGCGAGAAAAACATATCAGAGGACAAGCTGCCGCTGTATTTCGCCAGCGACTTCTACAACATGCTCATAGTGGCTGACAAATATCAAACAGGATTTGATGAGCCTATGTTGCACACCATGTTCGTAGACAAGAAGCTGAAGAATGTGAAGGCTGTGCAGACACTCTCACGACTCAATCGCTCGCATCCGCTGAAGAAAGACACCTATGTGTTTGACTTCGTGAACAGCTCGGAAGAGATAAAAGTGGCTTTCGAACCTTTCTATAAAGGTACTGAACTGATAAATCCAGTAGACGTAAACTATGTGTACCAATTCCATAAAGACATAGAGCTGTATCATCTGTGGAAGACAGAAGACGAGGAGAATTTCTACAACTTGTATACTGCTGCCAAAAAGACGAAAAGCAACTCTAAGTTGGCAGCGCTGTCGAATGCGCTGAAACCTATTGTGGAAAGCTTCGAGGAACTGGACGAGGAGAAACAATTTGAGGTGAGAGGAAAAATAAAGAACTTTGTGCGCTTCTATGCCTATATGGCGCAGATAGCTCGCACCTTCGACCGCTCGCTCATGAAGTCGTATGTCTTTGCCGACTATCTGTATAGGGTGTTGCCAAAAGGCAAAAGAGATAGTGTAGACCTCGACAAGAAGGTAAGGCTGGTGAACAATATCATCAAGGCTAACGAGATAACGAATATCACCCTTGGCGGAGATAAGCCTAAGATAAAGGGCGAAAAACCAGGGGCAGCACATAAGCCAGAGGAGGTGCACGACCTGCTGGACAACATCATCGACAAAGTGAACATCATGTTCAGAGGCGAGTTCTCGGCAGCAGACCGTGTGATGGTGGAAGGCATCTTCGACCACATACAGAAGACGGCAACAAAGAGGATGCAGAAACAGGCTGTGGGCAACGACGAAAACCAGTTTGTAGACAGCATCTTCCCCGAAATATTCAGCAAGGCTGCTCAGCAATGCTACACCACCCAGACGGATGCTTATCGTAAATTGTTTGAAAACCAGGAGTTTTATCAAACACTGATGCAACAGATGGGGCATGCCATCTACGATCGCTATCGCGAACTGGAGGCTAAGGCGTATACCATCGACAACCTGCAGCAGAAGATGCTGCCACTCGTAAGAGAGGAGTTCAAGGAAACGGCGGGCTACAGCCGCACGGTGGAGAATGCCTTCGAATGGATGGTGAAGGTGATCAAGGTAAACAGCATCAGCAAATACAACGGAATGACAGAGACGGTGCTCAACGCCCTCTTCAAACTTTACTGCTCGCCCAACACCCTCACCCTGGCTGAGAAACGCATATACCTCAAGACCCTGGTGACCGGCTATGAGTCGTATCTGAAGAAGCTATACTTCCTCATCACCGACAAGGAGGTGACCGACAAGAATGGCGACATAGAGCATGCGGCACTGAGCAACGCCCTCTACTACATGCAGCTCAGCAAGCTGCAATACAGTACGAAAAAGGAGGAGCAGAAGTTCGGACAGTATGTGGGAATGCTCGTCAACCTACGCAACGACGAGAACCACCAGGCAAAGAGCTTGAATGCCAAGGAGGTGCAGTTGGGCATTCATGTGGTGACTACGATGTACCTCTATGTCACCCTCGTCAACCAGTATCCGTTAGCGGCGGCTGACAACAAGTTCAAGGTACTCACCGACCTGCAGACCGACCTGCCTGTCATCAACTTCCTGCAGCAGACTATCGCCACACACAGCCGCCTCTCCCTCTTGGGCTTGGCCAAAGAGGCTATCCTGGTATATGGTGAGAAATATCCCGCCATGAGCCTCGCCGACTGGACTCACCTCGCCCGCCTCTATGCCGAAGAGAGCATACACAGGTACGAGCTAAAGGACGACGAACCCATCCAATGGAATGTGGCAGAGGAATAAAACAGGACGTACTGCTACAATGAACTACCCTTTCAGGTAACAAAATCAGTGCATAATCCGTACTAATAATTGCGAAAAGTAAGCCATATTCATGGTTGAGTAAGAAATAGAACGTTGGAACAAATAATAGAAAAGTATATGGAGAATTTAGATATACTTGTAAAGGAGCTATGTAAGCAGCCTAATGAATCAGGTTGGGTTGAGTTCAAGCACAACAACTGGTCACCCCAGATGATAGGTGAAAACATCAGTGCACTCGCCAACAGTGCCGTGCTTGCAGACCATAGTCATGCCTACATGATATGGGGTGTGGACGATGACACCCACGATATTGTTGGAACCAAGGTGAGGCTGAAAAGTGAGAAAAAAGGCAACCAAGAACTGGAAAATTGGTTGCGATATTTGCTTTCAAAGAATGCCAACTTTGAGTTTCATGATGTGGACATTGACGGCAAACATGTGGAACTGATAGTGATAACACGATCCGAAGGACTACCCGTGACTTTTGAAAAGGTGGACTACATCCGTTCGGGAAGTTATACAAAAAAACTGATTGAGTTTCCCACACTTCAAGCACAGTTATGGGACAAACTGCGTAACAGCCTGTTTGAAGATACTCCATCCCTGATTGGCTTAACAGACAAGAAAGCCCTGCGCTTTCTCAACTATGAGGCATATTTCAATTTGCTGCACATCCCAATGCCTGATGATGTAGAACAGATAGTACACTATATGCTTGAAGAACAGTTTCTGGTGCGTCAAGACGATGGACTATACTCCATTACCAATCTTGGTGCCATTCTTTTGGCAAAACGACTTTCTGACTTTCCTCGGTTGGGTCGCAAAGCCATTCGTGTGGTGCAATACGACAAGCACAACCGTCTGACCATCCTCAAAGAAGAAATCTTTGATGAGGGATATGCCGCGAGTTTGGAAAAAGCAGTGAAGTATGTTTTTACACTCCTGCCGTCAAAAGAAGACCTGAGTGAGGTGCAACTACGGACAGTAAGCACCTTTCCTCTACCAGCCATAAGGGAAAGTGTGGCGAACTCAGTCATTCACCAAGATTTCTATATCACAGGAGCAGGACCTGTAGTGGAGTTGTTCGAGAACCGAGTGGAAGTTACCAATCCAGGTGTTCCGTTGGTGGATGTGATGCGCATCATCGACAATCCACCTAAGTCGAGAAATGAGAAATTAGCCTCCGTGATGCGCCGACTTGGCATGTGCGAAGAGTTAGGACGCGGTTGGGACAGAATGGTAATCAGTTGCGAAAGCAAATATTTAGCTGCACCACGCATCAACGTTTACCAAGAGTCAACTCGTGTGTCGCTGTTCGCCTATTTGGATTTCGTAAATATTCAGACAGACGACCGTATCTGGTCAACTTATCTGCATGCCTGTATCAAATACATAGAGGGTGACGCACTGTCAAACTCTTCTTTACGAGAACGTTTTGGTCTCAAGACGACCTCATCGGGTATGGTGTCAAGATTGATAAAAGAGGTGCAGGCTAAGAAACTAATAAAGCCTGTTGATCCGGATACAGCTCCACGCTATATGAGATACATTCCGATATGGGCATAAGTTTAACTTGCCTGTAACTTGCCTGGACTTCAAAACGAAATAAAAAAAATAATAAAAGTTATTGATCATCAGAGTGTTGTGTGTATACATTTAACTTGCTTGTAACTTGCCGACAAATTAAAATGTTGCAAGTCTGCGAGAAATAGATCGAGCCTTTTTGACATCGGATTGCAAATATCGGGGTGAACTCCTTGCAGTTCTTGCCGTAATCAGTGGCGGAGAGCTTCAGTCGGTTCTTGGCTATGCACGTTGGGAGAACTTGTTGAAGATTCTGTTACCGAGAAAAACTCGGCAACTGCCGCAGATGGTAAGAATTACATGACGCAGTTCTACAACCTCGATGCAATCATTTCCGTGGGCTATCGTGTCAACTCCA
>ENA-OPBL01001413-OPBL01001413.1-human-gut-metagenome-genome-assembly--contig:-NODE-1413-length-21353-cov-3.046202_pt1 | contig 21353 bp, 15 predicted proteins | sample MGYA00241073_ERZ501461 | MGnify/ENA primary metagenome ERZ501461 (study PRJEB25962, sample SAMEA2042630) | human gut metagenome | biome: human gut; feature: human-associated habitat; material: faeces... | reverse complement strand
GATGGAGTAGACATGGATGTCCTCCGGGGCGATGTGGCGGAGATAGACCTCATAAATGCGTGTGCTGTATTGGATGTAATGCGCCATGCGTGGCTGTGCCACCAGATAGTCCACGGCCAGCTCCCTGTGTGCGTCCAGTTCCTTTTTCGAGTGCGATTTCCCGGAGCGTCCCCGCTGCCGGTTCACCTCACGCACCCTCTGCACTACCTCGAACAGCCGTGGCCTGCCGCCGATTCCATAGCTTTTCAGCGCAGGCGACACGGCCAGACAGATGGTCTTTTCCGTCCGCGACGGGTCGGCCACGACAAGGCAGGTGTCGAGCGGGTCAAGTCCCCGTTCCACACATTCCACCGAGGCGTAGAATGACTTCAGGTCGATGGCTATGTATTGGTGCAAAGTACCAGTTTCTTCTTTCATTCTTTCCTGCTATTTTAGCACATCCATCATAGCCTCTATATTTATTGTTGCCGTTGTGGAAATGCGATGCGGACGCAATCCAAACTTCGTGAGTATGCGGTCTTTGAGGGCATCACGCAATTGTTGGGTTTCACTCTCTTTATGGAAATGCCAGCCGTCAACTTCTATTGTTTGAAGCGGACGCTTGGTAAGAGAGTTGTAAATCAAGAAATCTACGTGCGAGAAAGGGCTTCCGGCAAATACTTTTTCCTGTTCGTCCAACACATTCCAGTCTGCAATCAATCTTGATAGAGGATAGTGGCACAAGACTTCAGTGTTTGCCAATCCCAAGTGGGCAATACCTTTGAGAAGCATATCATGTACAAGATTTTCAGACAGATACCCAGATGCAACTGGATGAGCCTGCTCGTATGCCAAACGCTCTGCCGTATATTGCTTGTACAACAAATCAAAAACGGAATGGAGCTTGCTTTCCTTCACTTCAAAATTGTTGTACTGGATGTAGGCGATGAGTTGGGCTAAGTTTGTGTCTTTCGGCATGTCATTGCCATTAGTTACTATGCACAAATGCGTTTTGGCTCGTGAGATGGCTACATTGAGCAGGTTGGGGTCATCGGAGAACTCTGTCGGAGCGTTATCTACCATGCTCATGATGATTGTGTCACACTCACGTCCCTGATACTTATGCACCGTGCTGGCAATGTCTGACCCAATGGCTTTGTTGATTTCCTCCGCTTGTGTGCGATAGGGAGTAATGATACCCACAGTACCCATATCCGCATATTCAGGCATCACTTCTTGGGTTATCACGTCAATCTCACGCTGGTTGAAATGCCCACGAGCATGATTTCCTTTGACTGTCCGCACCACCTGCAATACCTTGTCTTCACCTTTGTCAATCGTCATAGACATCAGCTCGCCGTCATAGAACTTTTGATTGCAGAACTCGATTATTTTCGGATGACAACGATAATGCTCACGGAGGAGCGTGACCGGTGCCTCTTTGAACACCTCTACGCAAGATTGCAGGAAACTGTGTGTGGTGGCATTGTATCTGTCATCTACGCTGTATGTGGATTGGATGGCATTCAATGCCTGAGTTTCTTCCCTGCTAACCACGTTTGGAAGCTGTTTGTCATCACCCACGATTACGGCATTCATAGCACAAGACAACGCCAACGCACCAGTCTTTATGTCCACCTGTGATGCCTCATCCATAATCACATAGTCAAAGACCATATCCTTGCTGATGCAACTTTTGGCGGAATAAGTAGTGCTGAGCACGACCGGATATTCTTTCAAAAGCTCCTCGGTTTTCGGTTTAATGTCTTTGATGGTGAATCGCGTCCTTTTGGAGGCTTGATAGCGTTTGGCCATCTTGCTTTTCAACACCAAGAGAGATGCGGAACGCAATTCCGCCGTACACCGCTTGATGTCGATGCTTTGTAGCGTTGTGGCGATGTCATCCAGCTCTTGTTCTATTTCAGTTCTACGGGAAAAATAATAGGCTGACTCCAAGCCTGCAATTACATCCGAAGGCTTGTCTCCGAGAAACGAGAACATCCTCGTGCCCAATGAAAACGTCCACTTCAACCGAAACCAGATGTCAGGTTTGAGCCTGTTCTCTATCTTCAGTTGATAAAGATTGAGCAGTTTCATCAGTTTGGAAGAACGTTTGCCGTTCAGCCACTCGTTGCCGAAAGATTTCTGCTGAAGCATATCATTGTACTTTGTTTCTTTCAACAAAGCATCATATTCTGCCTTCAACTGAGCTTGGCGTGTTTGGACATCAAAGCCTTGAGCTACGGAATGAAGCGAATTTTGCGCTTGCTGTCTTACAGGTTCTTCTTCTATCGCCCAACCGCTCATATCCGGATAATCGGGTTGATTGGCAATAAAAATTTCCTTATTCTGCACGCTGCCCAATTTCGCAACAATAAAATCAAGACTTTCCCCTGCGAGTTTTTCCGCCACATTCTCAACGGCAGAATTGTTGTTCGACACCACCAACACAGTTTTGTCGGCCAACAGCAGATTGGCTATGATGTTCAGAATGGTCTGTGTCTTGCCTGTACCCGGAGGACCTTGGATAATGCTTACCTGATGTGTCAATGCAGCTTCCACGGCAGCTTTCTGACTTGCATTGCAACCGAAAGGATAAAATATCTGTTTAGGCTCACGATAGATCGCCAACTTTGTTTTGTCACCAAGATACTGCGCCAAAGGCACGTTGTCACGCTTCAAGTCCACCAAGTCATATTGCCGGGACAAAATATTCTCGTCATCCTCGGTTGTCAGACCCGTCTCAGCGGCCAATTTACGCAGATAATCCCAAGTAGAACCGCTGTTTTTATCGATAGGCGTACGGGTTACATACACCTCATTGCCATCAAGGTTTTCACAATAGCCGTTGGCGTAAGTCACTCGGTAAAAAGTATGCCGACCATCAGTAAAGCGAAGCAACTCGCTTATGTCCGTAATATGCTTGTTCCTGACATACAAACCTTTTTCCAAAAAATCTATCGCTTCCGGGTGCGTGAGATAAAGCAGCCTGGAGTGATTGTAATTGAACACACGGGGCGAAGACGAGAACCGCACCGTCCAAAGCCCGTTTTTGTTCTCGCTTATCGAAGCGACTTGTTCGGTGATGAACATCCGCTTGTCATCGCGTCGCTCCAGATCTACTATCATGCACTTTTGCGCATCCATAATTATAGCTTGATTTATGATGATTTTTATGACTATGATATTAAGCCATTGGCATAATAATCAATATGGTACAGCCATTTCAATTATGTCAGACATAGCTTTCTCTATGTCTTCATCATATTCCATTTCCATATATTTATTGAGCATAATTTCTACTAATTGATCAGTAAAAGCACCTTCCCCATTTCCCCTTTTTGATGAAAGACTTAAAGCAAATAACACTTGATAATACATTATACGTATTTTTCGAGGTGTTATAGTCCTCAAATTACGATGACTTACAAAATAATCCTTAAATAGACTTTCTATTCTTTCATCATTCAGTTCTGGTATTTCCTCCGAAGCATTAGTGGGAATGAATGCTCCCTTTTGACGAGCTGTACTAAATGGTATTTCTTCCTTTTGTTCATTTGGTGTGTTTGTCTTATTTTCAGAATTAGAATTCTCAATTAATGTTTCCAGATATTCTTGTAATTGTGTTGAATCAAGATCGGCTAATTTAATGCCGAAAAGAAATAGTTTGTCTAATTGTTCCCTTGATAATTGATTTGATTGTTCTTGATTGAAACCATTGGCTATAAGTTCTTGCTTATAGGACTGGAGCAGTTTCTTCTCATCAATACTACATATCACTATAAGTCGTTCTTGAATTTTAGGATTTTCAAGAACGGTTCTTAATGCCTCTATAAGACTAACCATTTTACGTGATGGACATCTGTCTATATCATCAACGTAAAGAATTACACGAGATTTTGAAGGGCACAAAACCATAGATTGCAGAAGTTTTTGCAGATTTTCCTCTATTTCATTTTGAATACCCAAGTAATTTTTATATGATTTTCTACTTGTATATCTTTTTATAATACGTCGTACTGTTACAGGCTTTTCAACTAACGTATATGCAATACCTGAAAACAAGTAAATAGCAGATGCAGAGATTTTTATAGAAACTAAAAATTCTCTGATTACATTATTGGAATGTTCAGAAACGAACCAACCTATAAGCCATCCTACTACTAAAATAAGAAAATAAATTATAACATCATTTATTTGAATCGTTTGACGTATAAAATTTATGGTCTTCTCCAGCCAAGAAGATGATTTATAAATAGTTTCATACAAATATGCCCACAATGCAGGAGTGTCTTGATACTTCCAAGCGTTAAATTCTACAATTTTATATTTGAGCGTATGTCTTTGTTTATCCTCCAAATCTGCCTTAAGTTGCTTAAAGAAATAAGTTTTGCCACGTCCCCATGGACCAAATATACCCAACATTCTTGTTGATTCAGTCTTAGAAGTTGCAATCTTATCCAATTGTTTTGCAAAACAATCTGTAACAGCTTTTATTCCAAAACACGGCGTAACATTTGCATCTACAATATCTTTGAAATTTTCACGAGTCTTAAATAAGGTGACAGATTTTTTTGGGCTCTTTGGAGATTGATTATTGCCTTCATCTCTTTCTGTATCTGGGAGATCAACATTGATTTTCATCCCTGATTGTACCATCTTTGCTGTATCAGCAAGTCCATCTGACACCAAATCTTCTTTGGTAAGTAGGTTTTCTTCCACATATTCTATTCCAGATGGAGTTAAGCCGGTAATCAATCCATCCCCACCAATATACATCGTTAATTTAATATAACCATCTTCCTTAAGACCTTTTGCTGCATCAGCAACTTGTTTTGGAGAATCGAAAATCAAATTCTCTTGTGCACATAAATCCTTAAGGCCAATATTCGTAGATTTATCATCCTTATACCTATTATACAAGGACAGTAAAATATTCCGTTTTAATTCTTTAATGGTCATAATACTATATCGATATTATTTTAATTGCTTGGTTTCCACTTATTTATTGAACCAATTCCATTAATGTGTCAAAACTATCCACTTTGCCATATACGATATCCGCTGTGGACATCTGTTCAAAAAGCTTCTCGGCACAAGCAATCTTTCCTTTTTCTATCTCCCGCAGTTCAAGGTCAGACATAGAACCTTTCGTCTCCGCTACAAAATAGACATGCTTCACAGTACCTTCCTGGAAAGCAATGGCCCAGTCAGGTGAATAGTTGCCCAGAGGTGTTGGAATATGGAAGCCCTTGGGGAGTTTTGCATAGACGCAGACTTCCTTGGCTGTGTCGAGGTTCTCCACAAACACACGTTCTTTGCTTTTTTCTGCCGTACCGTCAGTAAACACATAGTCCATAATGCTCTTCTTTCCCTGATAGGCACGGTCGTAGTCCGTGTGCTTTTCTTGGGTGAAGATGTCAGCGGCATACGAGCCGTCGATTTGATTGTAACTGATATGTTCCACAATCATGGTTGCCTTTTGTTCGCGTATGATACGGCTCACTTTGGCTATGAACTCTTCGGGGTTGGACTTGAACATATTGAACTTCTCAGCACTTATCTTTGACAGGATAGTGGCCACCGTGAGGCGTGTGAGCTTGGTGTCGGCTGCAATCTTGCCTAACAGATCGTACTTCACATGGCTACTTGTATCGGTTCGCAAAACCACTTGCTCCTGTTCATTCTGCTGCAACATCTCGCCTTGCTTCATCTCATCATGGGTTATTTCGTCTTTCTGACGGCCACGGGTGACTACATATCGCAACTTCGACACGTGCAATTCAGCGTTAATATGTGTGTATGCTTTCTCTATCAATTCCTCGCTGTTGAAATCAACGATGTAGGCATACTTATGATTGATGCGTCGCCACAGTTCCTGAAACTCTTTTTTCGAGAAATTCTCATTCAGTTTGTTTTCCGGTGTCTGCGGTTTTGTGGCATTCTTTACAAGGTCATCCAGTGCGGACGGATCAAAGACGCTTTGTACCAGCTTGTGTATTTGTGCAGTATATGAAGCCAACTCCCCCTCGAATACTTTGAGGGTTCCTTTAGCCAACTCCTCACGAAACGCAGGCATCACTTCGCCTTTCTTATCTATGTATCCGTTCATGCGAAGCGTGAAATAGATGTCTTGTGCCTCTTCTTTGCCAATCGTGTGTGTGGTGCCATCTGCACATTTTATCACTTTGCCCATAAAGAAATCAACATCTGCCTTTGTAGGACGGTCATACAGGTCGGCACGGATGTCTTTCTGAAGGTCAGCAGCGAATGTAGCATAGCCTTCAGAGGCGATAACTGTCAACACATTTATCTTATGTACCTCGTCAGGCAGCACATCGTTGTCTTGCCTTACGCCATGCGAATCCACGCAAAGTCGTAGTCCGCGCCCCACCTCTTGACGCTTCTGGCTGACGCTGTTTGACTGACGGAGCGAACATATCTGGAACACATTCGGATTGTCCCAGCCTTCGCGCAGAGCGGAGTGCGAGAAAATGAAACGCACAGGCTCGTCAAGACTCAGCAACCTTTCCTTGTTCTTCAGGATAAGGTAATAGGCCGAAATGTCGTCGCTCATGTCTGTGCCCCGTTTTACCTCACTGTTCACGGCGCGGCCTTTCTTGTCTATAGAGAAATAACCGGCGTGAGTTCTGCTTGCCGAAATACTTCCAAGATAGGACATATATTCCGGGTCAAACATGTTTTGAGCCTCGTTCAATGCAGCTTTGTACTCTTGTTCAAATATCTCGCCATATCGCCCAAGCAATTGGTTGCCCTCTTCATCGTATTGGCGATAGTTTCTCACTTCATCGAGAAAGAAAAGCGACAAGCACTTGATACCACGATGGAACAACCGGCTTTCTTTTTGGAAATGCGCACGAATGGTTTCGCGTATCTGTATGCGTGCCTTGTGGTCGGCTTCCACATTGCCCGTAATGTCTTTTACGTGCATCTCCATTCCATTAGCGAACACTACCTTGCTCAATTCCGCACGGTATTGGTCCACATGGATATCCGCAATGGTCAACCCTTCGTATTGCCCCATTTGCCCGGAAGCATAGTAAATACTATCATCCACGGAAAACAGCTTTGATGTGCGCTTGATGCTCCCAGTCGTACTTTGTTGCTCAAACTCAAATCTGGCTTGCGGAGCTTTATTCTTGGAAAGCACAATTTCTTGAAGGAACAGATAACCGTCTGTACCTTTAAGGTTTTTCAGTTCAAAGCCTACGACCTCTATCTGCTTCACGAGCTTCTGGTTGTAGGCATCCAGTGCATCCAATACGTAAACCGGGTTGTGGCTCTCCTTGTGCGTGGCCGAATAGTTGAGTGTAAAGAGTGGGTTAAAACGTTTAAGGGCCGTCTGCGTAGCAGCGCCCCCCATCTTCTGCGGTTCGTCAAGTATAATAATCGGATGGTTGGCAGCTATCACGTCAATGGGTCGGCGTGATCCAAACTCATCGCGCTTGTCGTATATGATGCGTGCAGCCTTGTTCTTCGCCCCTTCTTTCAGCGAGGTATTGAAGGCTTGCGTGTTGATAATCATTACGTTGATGTCGGCACTTTGCGAATAGCTGTCTATCTGCGACAGATTGTCACTGTTGTAAATGAAGTATCGTGCTCGTTTACCATAGAGTTCCATGAAGTGATCGGAAGTAATATCAAAGCTTTTCATTACTCCCTCACGTATGGCGATGGATGGCACCACCACAATGAACTTTGTCCAGCCATAAAGCTGGTTCAATTCAAACATGGTTTTTATGTAAACATACGTTTTGCCTGTACCGGTTTCCATTTCCACGTCCAATTGGCAACGGCCCAACTTATGAATCAGTTCATTGGAAAGATGTATGTTGTTTTGAGTCTGCACGAGGTGGATATTTTCGAGCAGATGCTGGTCATCAAGCACAATGTCGCCGTTTTTATACCCGGTATCGTCTTGTTCAAACTTAAGATCTTTCACCTCAATCTTTTTCCCACCGGTCACCACATAGACTTTGCCTTGATCCACCTTATAGGTGAGCAGTCCGTTATTGGGCTGTCCTGCAAACACCTTGACTACGCTTTCCACCGCATCGGTCTGATATTGCTGTATTTTGAATTGCAGTTTCATGTGCTTACAGTATTTTAGTCGTAGTGTTTGGTGAATATGTCTTGAATATCTGCTCAAAGTTGGTAGCCGTGCTATCATTGGCCATCGACGTATCGCGCAATACGGCATACTGCGGCTGCATCTTGGCGATGACTTTTACCACATCGTCGGTCACATCCTTATCGAAGCAAGCCACGATGTAGCCATCAGATACGTTCCATACGGTCTTACCGTCTATCGTCTGATACTCTATCTTGCTGTCAAGCGTAGCACCCAGTTCCAACATCACTTGGAAAAGCAGGTCTTCCGAGGTACGGTCGGGTTTCACGTTGTCCACGAGCGAGAAGAGGTTGGCTTGATTGATGTCGTTTGGCGCATAATAGATGTCCTCCATATTGGTGCTGTCAAGTTTGAGCACACGGAAACCTGTATCAAGATGTTGCGTTGTCAATGGTGATTCTTCCTTTATCTTCTTTCCCGCACGACGAATGCGCTCTTTGCCTATCTCACAAATGGTCTTATAACCTAGGTCTTTCTTTGTGTCACTGACTTCTTCAGGCAACTGCACTAAAATGAATTTGCAATGCGTGTCTTTCTCTGCATTGGTTTTCATCAATGCATGGGCTGTAGTGGCTGAACCAGAAAAAAAATCAAGTACAATTGAATCATCATTCAGATTAGCCAAAGTAATTAGACGTTGTAGTAATCTGACAGGTTTGGGGCCATCAAAAACCCCTTTATCACCAAATAAAGAAACAACTTCTTGTGCTCCTTCTTGGCTGTGCCCAACTTCCTTAAAAAATAAGATTGACGTAGGAGCCATTCCCTCAAACTTCAATTCAGACAAGAAACGCTTTATTCGTGGGGTTCCATCACCGTTGGGACCAAACCATATTCTATTATCTTGGAGTCTCTCGAAAAACGCGTTTTTCGAGAGCCTCCAGCAGCGTCCTGCTGGAGGCTCGACGATACGCCCCGAAGGGGTCGTTATAGGGTAATCGCATGCCGCATTATATGTCTTTACAGAAATATCACTTGACATCCATGGACCTCTTGGATCATTGTCTGGATTTGAATATCGTGCATTTGCTTCTTCTGTTCTTGGTAATCTTCCAATTTTGAAACTCTCAATATTTCTTGCAAACATCACGATATAATCATGGCTGTTAGATATGAATCTTGCATCATTTTTGGGAGAGAAGGCCCTTTCCCAAACAAGTTGTGCTATAAAGTTCTTTTCGCCGAAAATTTCATTGCATACCTTTTTCAGATTATCTACCTCATGGTCATCAATAGAGATAAATATCACCCCATCCATACGGAGTAAATCATACGCCACTTTCAGGCGTGGATAAATCATGTTGAGCCAATCTGTATGGAAACGTCCGTTGCTTTCGGTATTGGTTACAAGGCGGTTGCCCTGTTCGTCAAACTGTCCGGAGCGTGAACGATATTCCTCAGCCGATTCTGCAAAGTCATCCTCATACACGAAGTCACTGCCCGTGTTATAAGGCGGGTCGATGTAAATCATCTTCACTTGATGCAGATAATTCTCTTTAAGACATTTAAGTACATCGAGGTTATCCCCCTCGATATAGAGGTTCTTCGTATTGTCGAAGTCCACACTTTCTTCTCGGCAGGGGCGAAGTGCGGCATTGACGGGAGCATTGGCTAAGAGAATAGCCTTGCTCTTGTCGGGCCAAGTGAACTGGTAGCGTTCCTCACGGTCTGACACGATGCTGCTGGAAAGTTCCTGCCGCAACTTGTCGAAATCCACCTTATGCACCAATCTTCCCGTGTTATTATCGCGAGTTTCGGTTACACAGTTGGGGAACAGCAAGGCAATCTTTTCCACATTGTCCTGCACTCCGTCGGCAGTAGTCATTTTTAATTTATCCATTGTTGTCTTATTTATTTTCGTCCAATATTTCTTTCAGTTTTTCTGCAATTCCGTATGCAGTAATCGATTTTGTTTCAAATGCCTTTCTTCCAGCTATAGATGGGCTGAATGCTTTGACATCATCCACAGTCACATTATGCCATATAGGCAGAAATACTTTCCTAGTTGTCGTTTCAAGATTGAGAATACCGTCAAATTCATAGCCAGTCCAATACTTACCCATATAGCTTTTAGAGAGAACAACTATTGCGAATTTGGACTTTAACAAGCCCCGGTCAATACTCTTTCTAATACTATCTCCCCAACTAATGGAAAGTTTATCCCTCCATACTTTAATACCAAAATCATGAAGTTCCTTCTCCAATGAATCAACAAAATCGGCATCCTCGCTCGCATAGGAAATGAACACATCGTATTCCGTATCATCATCTGTTTGAACAGATTCTTTGATACTTGCAGCAACTGGAGCAAGCAGGTCATCTACAGTATTTTGTAGGCTATTGATTTTAGCCTCATAAGATTTAATGATTTTCTGTTGATTTGATTGCTGATTTTTCTGTTCTTTTTGTTGTTCCTTAAGCAGAGAAACTGATTTGTCATTCAATCGTTTCTGTTTATCCGCGATGTCTTTCTGTAATTTTGCCTGCTTCTTGACAGATTCCGTAATCTCTTTTTCCAACTGTTCACACTGCTTCATCTTTGAAGAAAGTGTACTTGCTGAAGTATTCTTAGTTATCGTTTTTTTGATATTAGCTATTTTTACACGCTTGTCGGACTCGTTTTTCTTTTCACGAGCCAATTTGTTTTGCAAGGTGACAATATCGTTTGTCAACCTTGTTATCTCACTATTAAGCGTCGATATACTCATAATTGTTTTCTCAGTTTAAGTATTTCTTGATGTAATGCAAATTTTTTCTGCGGTTGCCTCTCTATAGTCATGCGTTTTTCGAGTGTGGCTATTTTGCCCTGTAGATCCTCCATTTTGGCAGTTTCCTCAATGGCTTGCCGCAAGTTGGTTGCAGAAGATGTAATTAGACCTCCTGCTATTTGGAGCACAAAGTTATCATAAATGGCATCCATAGACAGCCCTTGCAGGGAAAGCGACACACAACCTGCATCTTGCCAAGCTGTTTGATAAGCACGAACAATGCGGTATTTCTGCCCTGTGGTAGCCCCTGATGGCTCTTTGTAGTGAATGAGCAGGCTGATTTGTCCGGCATATTCCAAGGCAAACAGCAAGTGTCGAGGCATCCATGTGTCAATGAAGGCAAACAAATCTGTGGGGCAATCCTTTACTTTCATGGCTATCTCGAAGACAGTAATTTCGTGCACCACTTGACCATCAGCCACATGGATGGTGGACGGTGCAAGTTTGGCTACCCAAGTAATGCGCTCTATATAATTGGTAAAAATTCCTTTTAGTCGTGCATTGGCTCCTAACCGCTCGATGAATGTTTTCTTGGGGACAGGACGACCTACAAGTGTCGGAGTGGGAAACAGACTTTCAATCATAGGCTTTCCTCCTTGATTATCAGAAATGCAATCAACTCAAAATCATCAAGTCCCGTCACATCACCTCGCAAGGCCGTAGTCTCACCTTCGGAAAAAAGGCTAAGAACATCATTTTCTTGTTTTATCTCAACAATGCCGGCTATAGCATCTTGGAGCAGGCGGCTATACTTTGCCATTTGTCGGCCATCCGAAGTCTCGCGATTGAACGCAGCACAAAGTTTATGGTTGTAGTCGACTTTACCTTTGCAAAGATGACGCATTGTGTCAAGTAACTGTTTCGGATGCAAATGGTCTATTACAACATTTCCATCTTCCTCCACATATATCATATAGAACGGATGAAGCAAATTCTTGCGATCAATATTGACAGAATTGTTCCGATTCTTCAAAATAAATATCACGCCAGGTTTTGCCATTGAAGAACTTGCTACTATGGCACTCATTCCAAATGGAGCATGTTCTACATCGGGGTGTTCTTTAATATATGAAAGCAGGTCAAGGCGGAACTCGTTTAAGCCCAAGTCCATGATGTTGATACCTGTATCCATTTCTTCTATATCCACGACTTCTTCTTGCAACCTTTTTAATTGCTTGCAACGATATTCAAGGTCGGCTTCTTCACCATTAGTCAACGGATTGCCATTCCCCGTAGCTGTGAGGACGGTCACTTTCATACGACTTTCCACCCTCCCTTTAAGTTTAATATAGTCGTCAAGCTCCATATCCGGCCAATAATTAACCAGCTGTATTTTTTTATTTCGTGAACCAATACGATCAATACGACCGAAACGCTGAATGATACGCACCGGATTCCAATGGATGTCATAATTGACAAGATAATCACAATCCTGCAAGTTTTGTCCTTCACTGATACAGTCGGTGGCAATTAGCACATCTATTTCTTCTTTGGCATCGGGAAATATTGCTGCACGGTCTTTCGACAAAGGAGAAAAATAAGTCAACACATTGTTGAAGCTCAATGGCATCTTTGGAATAGTACATCGCCCGTCCGTCGTACCGGTGATAAGGGCCACATTCAGGCCACATTCTCGCTTAATGCCTTCTGCAAGGTTGGTGTAGAGATAATCGGCGGTATCGGCAAAAGCGGTAAATATCAACACTTTCTTATTGCCTTCATTAATGGGATGCTCAAACTTTTCCTTTAAGTCGGATATGAGCATTTGCAACTTGCTGTCGTGCTGCGGAGTAATGTCTTGCAGCATGATAAGAAGTAATTCCAGACTTTCAAGATCCGCCTGCAAATCACGCCGCCAGCTTACATAGTCCATGTCCGCCAAGCTAATTTTTGATTTTTTTGTGGCAAACGGATCTGCTTCACTATCTGTACTATCCCAATCTTCATTAGAAAACTCGCTCACATCAACTGTAGCGTTACCTCGTTTCAATTCATAGGCATCTATCATTTCTATCGTGGTGGTGATATATTCCTTAATGCGTCCTAATGTCAAACGAAACGAATTTACACTACTCTCCAAACGCTTCAAAAGATTGGTAGCCATAAGTTTGCGCAAACCTTTCTCACGCCCGTCAATGGTAATGCTGCCATTGCCTTCAAAATCTATGGCGTAGTTGTCTTTGGCACTCGCCAAAAGATACAACGATGGTGTATATATGGCGAGGTTCAGAAGTTCAAGCTGCTGTGCAATATCCTTAAAGTTGATGGCACTACTGAGGTCTGTCAGTTTCGGACGGCGTGAAATAGGCGGTAACCGCTTGGGAAAATCGCCGATGTCCCGTGTGTCGTAATACTTTACAATATGGCTGCGGCTACGTGCTATTGTAACAGCATCAAGCATTTGGAAGAAGTCATAGCTAAGGTCACGGAGCAATCGCTCTGTGGTACGTTCTTCCGCATCAAGTTTCACCCACTTGTTATAAACGGTTTGGGCATTGCGGAATATCTCATCGATGCCACGGTCAATATCCAACTCAGCGTTGATATTGTCTGCTCGCCCCTCGTAAGCCAACTGAAGCTGGTTTTTAAGGTCATTGAAACGATTGTTCACCGGTGTGGCACTCAACATCAGCACTTTGGTCTTGACTCCTTGGCGAATCACACGATTCATCAATCGCTCGTAACGGTTCTCTTTACGATTGGTGTCGAAATTCTCATCTTCATCTTCGTCCACATTGCCGCCGTTGCGGAAGTTATGGCTTTCATCTATTACTATAAGGTCGTAATTACTCCAGTTGATATGCTCTAAATCAAGCCCATTGCTTAATCCACGATCACGCGAGAGGTCTGAGTGAAAAAGAATATCATAGCGTAAACGGTCAGCGGCTATAGGATTGTTCTTGTAGTTGGCACGGAAAGTCTGCCAGTTCCTTGTATGTATTCCAGTTTTCAGCCAGCTTTTTCGGGCAAAGCACCAACACCGACTTGTTACGGTTCTCATAATATTTGATAACAGCCAACGCAGTGAATGTTTTGCCAAGACCAACGCTATCGGCTAATATGCAACCGTTGTATTTTTCTAATTTATTGATGATGGCCAAAGCCGCGTCACGCTGAAAGTTATACAGTTTATTCCAAATTACACTCTGTTTGAAGCCTGTACGCTCGTTGGGTAACACATCCTCGGAAATATCCTCCAAGAACTCATTAAAGATATTATATAGGGCAATGAAATAGATATACTCCGGTGCATTCTCCTGATAAACTGTCTCAATGTATTCAAGCACTCGGTCGGTCACATCGCAAAACTTTGCCTCGTTCTCCCATTGCTCATTGAAGATTCTAAGATAAGCCTCGGCTGTAGGCGAAGGAAGTACGTTGACCATGCTATATATCTCGTTGCCTCGCTCACATCCTAACTGAGTCGTGGTAAACTCGTTAAATGGCAGATAAACATATTCAGAAGCATTTGCAAGATGTAGGAAACCGCCCATCTGCTCTTGTGAGGAGTTGGAGCGGAACTTCACTTTCCGGCGAATCCAGTCGGCACATTCCTTGGCTATAGCTTTTTGTGAAAGCTGGTTACGGAGACGAATCTCAAAATCTGTTCCATAGAGACTACGCTCGCGGTTAAGTTTTGGAATGTAATATTCACGCTTTTCTTTCTTGGTTTTCTCCTTGATGAATGTAGGCGAGGTGAATATGAAACGTAGTTCTTCCACATCTTCCAGCTCTTTCTTCAACGCCTCGAACGCATAGATTGAGAATGAGGCTGCAGCTACCGACACACGACTGTCTCGTGACAACCGTTTCTTCAAATCATCGGCCACACGTTCAGTGATGTTATTTATTAGTTTGGGATGTTCCATATTATCCGCCTTTCTGCCTGAATGTTCTGTATCAGTTAAATTTTTAGAAATCATTGTTGCTTTAATGGCCACAGCAAATCCTTCATATCGACTTCTAACGCTTCAGCAATTCTCATCAACATTTCAAGTGAGGGTTGCGATGTGTTTGTGCACCACTTGGAAACTGTAGCTTGATCTTTGCCCAAAGTTTCAGCCAACCATTTATTGGTTCTCTTCTTCTCTGCAAGTACAACTTTCAATCGATTAATATCTTTTCTTTCTTCCATCTTGGAATCTTTTTGTTTTAATATGCGACAAAAATAATCAAATAATTAGAGATTAGAGCATAAATCTATCTAAAATCGAAATATTTTTGCGAATACCACCAAATATTAGTTGTAGCTATGATTTTTCAAGAACTTAGCCAGCTGACTTACTCCGTGCCAACAGCACCAAGTAAGTTCTGCTGACAGGAATTTACAATGGTCTGGGTAGCCCAAATCTGTTGCCATAGAGAGAACCTGCAAGACTTCGCTACGCTCCATTTTGTAGGTTCTCACAATGGCAACGGTCTTTGGAAAACAGATTGGGCTTGGATGCTATCCTATAAATAGGGCTTGCTTTATGGAGTTTTTCTTAGCCACCTTTGGACATCTTGGCCGGGTACGTTTTACCGTGCAAAACTACTGCGGACGGGAGAAATGTCAAGTACCGCCACGGGCTTTCGGCAGGAGGGCTTGACGGAAGCCTTCCGCAAATTTTCTCGTTCCTCCAAAATTGGGGTATTCCGTCCGCACTCTCCGGCCTCATACTTGCCTTATTCTCCCTTGTGTCCGCAGTGGCTATTTGCACGTAAAACGGTCTTCCCGACCAAGAAGCTCAAAGGAGCTTCACAAAAGGGAAAAGTATCAGATTTCATCAATTCTTAAAACACAAGGAATTATGCGGACAAGAAGAATGATTATCGAGCAAGGCCGGAGAGTGGGCATAGACCGCTTTCCAAACTTCCACAAGAGCGGAAGCATCAGGGGTATGAAACGGCTGTACTACGGCAAGGATTGCCTGTTGGTACGTTGTGGCAGCTACATCTACAATGTTTCCGCCGAACCGAGAATTTACTATCAAGCAACCATCTAAAAACTTTTCAATTATGTATGAGACGGATTTTCCCGAATACGGGCAGCAATGCGAACTGGTCACACCGTGGCGTGGCTACCATCGTGGAACCATCGTGGGCAGGACTGCAAAAGGCTTTATCGTGCAGTTCAGCAGCGGAGCGGAAATAGAAGTGTATGACGATGAAATAGAATTTGACTGATATGTGCAGACTGATGACACCACAGTTGGAGGAAGCCTTAAAAGGCTATCCTCTTTATTCCCAGGACGGCAAGGGAAAAGAAGCTGTTTGCCGTGCTATCTTCGCTCTTGGAGCGGTACGCTGGTTCATTCTTGAAGGCGAGAAAGAAGGGAACGACACCATCCTTTATGGTATCGTGGTAGGACTTGCAGAGGATGAATACGGCTATATATCACTTAACGAATTGTCGGAAGTGGAACTTGACCTTACGGCACAAGGCTTGGGTAAGCTACAAGTAAGGCAACAAGAGAATTTTACTCCTACGCCGTTAAAGAACTTGCAGGACTTCCGTCTGCAGCAGTTCCTAGCTAGATTTGAAGATTAGACAACCCGTCAGCCGTGGTGCAATCAACCGAGTGCCACGGCTGACAAAAACATCAATAACCATGCGAACAAGAAACAAGATTATAAAAGAAGTCATACAATGTGCAGAGACAAACGGATGGTATGTGGATGCAGAGAAGCATCAGGACAAGAATATCGTCATCTTTGAGTTTTCCCAATTCACTCCTGCCGGGCAGGATTTCTTCTTTTCGGCCACTATGCAAGGACGCAGCCTTGAAAGTCTGGTCGACGACATGGAAGAGTATTACGAGGGTTTTGATGCAGATGCGGAAGCCTATCTGTGGCTGGACAGCAACGGACACGGCAAAAACGGCGCACCCTACCGAATGAAGGATGTGCTGTCCGACATGGAAGCGGCAGAAGGTATGGTCAGTAAGCTGCTTGAAGCGGTCAGGGACTTGACAAGTTGAACACAAATACAAACATGGCCTGCCATATCTCCATTGGTGTGGCAGGCTATGAAATTTTCATCCTATCTCCGTTTACGACCTTTTTTCGGTAGTCCAGCGGTCTTGTAGGCAATCAGGTCGTTACCACGGAACTGTATTTTCAAATTGCCCTGCATCCGGAAGAACGGCAACGGCCTTTCCGTATGGGTAATGTAATCATAGATGGTACATCGGTGTATGCCAAGGAAACGTGCCGCTTCGCTCACTGAATACGATTGTTCCGGCCTTATCTCTGAGAACTTCTTGTGTAAATCCATTGCACAAACATTTTTTGCCGATAAAAGTACGCCAAAAGCACATACAGAGTTGCATGTCAAACAATGGAATATCAAAGAGTTAATGGGATATTTTCGGAATACGTGTTCCTTTATCACAAGAACCTTGTTACCGACATAATAGTGTCGTGTGAAAACGTGCCGAATGAGGAGGTATGTTCTCTCGTTTTGAAAAAAACATATATTTGAGAGGTGACAGCGTTGACAAGGAAGTCTGTGCGTATAGTTACCAAATCAAATCATTGCAAGTATTTGTAATACAGAATATTATCTTATTTCTTTAAAAAGAGAAAGAACAATATATGTTCTCGTGTTTGTCAACCGTTGGCAATGCATCTCAAAGCGCTACATCAAAGTGACTACCTTTGTCAACGTTTGTCAACGCAATAATCTTATAGAAAATATTTGATACGCTGTGACTTATCCTTTGTCAACACCGTCAACACCTAAATGCGTGCTTATTATATTCTGAAATGCGCTTAATAAAAAAAGGCCATCCGAAGATGACCTTTCAGTGTATGTCTTATGATTTTATTCTTTCCAAAGCGGTTGACTTTGCCAGTTCTTTACAAATCCCATGGCCGAAGTGTCTACCATGTGATATTTTGACAATAAGGCAACAAGACGCTGCTTGAATGTGTTATTGGGACGGATAATGTCTACAAAGTGTTTCAAGATGCAAAGAGTGAAGAACACACGTCCTTGTTGCACGTTGTTGTCCACCCAAGGGCGCAACGGCCTTGTCATGGTCAATGCTCGCAAAGAAAGTGAACGGTTCCACAACCTTGCATGGTGGCAGCATGAATTCCGGGTCAGTGTGACAATGGTCATCCATGAAACGAATACAGGAACGGTCAGGCCAAAATACTGTGCAATTTTTTTGCGTATCTGGTTGCTTGCGATGTTCTCATACAGTCGGGTCAAAGTACCCAAAGGTATTATCTCGGCAATCATCCATGAAGGAGGGTACGGGTCATCATAGGACTGCTTGAAATGGAGTATGAAATCTTCACGGCTGGTTTGTATCTCCTTATCAATAAGCGCCAAAGTCTTGTTATATTTGTCACTATGGGCAAAACGTGAAGGATTGGTCATCCAGAACACGTCACCGGTCTCAGCACATACGATATTTGTAATTGTGCTTCGGACAGCTACCTCTATGCGCTCAATCTGGTCAAAAACAAGTTGGCGAAACTCCCTGTCAAACTCGTATAGGCTTACGGCACTGCCTAAGGTGCTTCCACTTTTGTATCTGTGTTCAGATTTGGGTACTTTAAGAAAAGGGTACAAATACCCGGACAAACGATAATAGCCTACCGACCGCAATATGCTTTCGGCATCATCTATATCTGAACAGTCCAAACCTCTGTCTTGAAGAATGGTCAAAAGTTCGGTTGGAGACGAATAATGTTTGGTGTATCTCATATAAAAATAAAACGCCCCGCCGATTTAAGCATTGTTAAGAGGCTTGGCGGGTTCTTGTAGTGCAAAGATACGAATAATACTTGATACTACCAAATCCTCTACTGCTTTTTTACTGTAATTTCTTCACAATCCCTATGTAGAGATAATTATTAACCTGTATAAAGCTTCATTCTACTATCTTTTATGGTTCTTGACACATTAAAAAGGAAACTCTTTCTGCATGGCTACTTCTGATGGAAGATTTGCATCTTCTGCACTGTCGTATTCCTCTACAGTTTCTTGGGCATCTGTTATTACTTCTGTTTCAAGGTCAAGCCCAAACATATCTTTCAACTGCTGGTAATCAAAGCACAACGCTTTTGGGCGGTTGACCTTGACCTTTTTGACCTGTTCGTTGCCAACTATTTCTATCGTATAATCGGGCATACCGTTTGGCATGAGTATGGTGAACCTGTCCTGCTTTAAACCTAGATAGGTAGGATGCGACTTCAAATAGGATAGGATGGTTGACCAATTAGAACGGTTGGTGGTGACATTCGTATTCCGGCTGTTGAACAACGAAGCCACCGCAGCCATATTCAAATACAAGATAGGGCGTGCTTCCTTGAACTCTATATCCTCTTTCGCGGATATGGGTCGGAAACTCCGCATATACCGGATGCGGTAATGCGCCTTTTCCACGCATTTGCCTGAAGTCTGGAATCCTTGCAGCATATTCCAAAAATCGGCGACCTCCGAACTTTCCTGTGCCAACTCATTTTGGTTTCGCAGCCCCCTGAGCGAAATGTCGAACAGGTCAGCATAGCTGAAAGGCACGTCTATCACGGTTTCCAATGTTCGGAACGCCGCCAATGGTATCACCCAGTTGCCGAAAATATGGTCATGTATCTTTTCGTTTTCCAGTTTTGCCGCCAATTCGCGCTTTGTGATGGAGTAAACTTCCGGGAAGTTTTTCTCGAACAGTTCCCTATGGTTTAACACTTCGACAGCAAGATGCGACAGCCCCATATTACACACGGTCACCAAATCCTCGTAATGGCTTTTCTCTGTCTGATTGAATGAAGTTTTGGAAAAGCCAAGAAAGATGACACGGGTGTACAGTGCCATATCCTGCGTAGGCTTATCCTGACCGCAAAGTACCACGCCTGTACTGACAATGGTCTGTGTGGCCATACCGTCTGTGTTCGTATTTTTCTTTGTCTGGCCACCGCCTCCCCAAAGACCTTTCAAATAAGCAATCTTACGAATGTCGAGGTCGTTCTTGTATTCATCAAGCACTACGAGCGTGTTGACCGCCTGCGAAACCCTGTCGTTCATGGCAGGGACTGTTGAAACGCTAAGGTTGGGCGGATCTACACCGTGTATGAAGAACGCCTGGAGCGAGGTGGCAAGGGTGGTCTTTCCAGTTCCTTTCTCACCGAATAGGTTAAGAATGGGAAAATGTCTTGTACGGCGGAAAACTACATCCCGGAACAAAGTGGAGAGTAGATAGCAGAAAGCGACGGTGGCGTTCTCGCCGAACACCTCCACCAACCGTCCTACATAATCATATAGTTTTATGCCGTTCCAGTTCTCATGTACCATCAGCCGCTCAAACTGAAATATCTCCAGATTGTGGATGTATATCTTTGAACAGGCTGGAATATAAAAAGCCTTTCCGTTCACGCCACGGACAATGCCAAGGTCATCGACTTTACGGAAAGTACCGTCTGTCAATATCCCGTTCCCAAAAGCAAAGAAACCCTCCGTGGCATTCCATCCCAATTTGCGTACCCGTTCCGCCGTGTCGGTTTTGGAGTACAGGTATTCTTTGACACGGTTGAGTTTGTCTATCTTGGCTAGCCACACATAGTTGCCCAGCGAGCCGACCTTTTGCTGGAAGCTGTTCAGCGAACACAATTCGGACTCTCTCAGCTCAATGACACGGCATATATTATAGGTGTTCCGCATGCGGAAGATGCGTGTACCGTTGTTCTCGTCCTCGATGTGGAACAGCGGTTCCATGATGAAATTTGAAATCCTTGACGGTTCCTCATCGTCATTCCCGGTAGCATAGTAACAGTTCTCCCTGATGAACAACCCATGTTGACGTAACAATTCCGCTTCACGCTGCTTTTCGTCCAATGACGTGAGTTTATCTTGCTTTTTCCGCGCCTCTCCACGGGCTTGCGTTACGGCATCACGCCACAGTTTTGCTTTTCCGTAAATTCTGGCCAGTTCATCAATGCACTGGTTAAACACCAGCTGGTCTTTCACGTAGCGCATCAAGTCGGCAATCTCCGACACGCATTTCCGTTCTTCCACCAAAGAATCCGCTATAAGGAAGCGTTTCTGTGCCAGCCAGACAATAAACAGTTTTTCTTTCAGTGATGTGTAATCCTCCCGGCAATGAATGAAACTGTCTGCGTCGTTCTTTCCGGATTTCACATTCCAGCCGTTTTCACCGTCGGGGATTTCGGCAAACGGCAGTTCCCTTACGGTTACATGGAAACCTTTCCTGACAGCTGTTGTCCCGTTTGCCATGACCGCCTCAAATCCCGGCCCGAAGGGCTTTCCTTCACAGATATCGGAATCGGGGATGAAGCATAATGAAGACGTGTACTTTTTCAGTCGCTCAAACTGGCTGTCCGTCCATGCTGTACCCAATGCGGCCACGGTATTGTCGTAGCCGACGGACTGCATACGCAGCACGTCGGGCGCACCCTCCACGATGATGAAGTACTCCGCATTGCGTTCACGGCTCGCCCTGTCTATG
>ENA-OPBL01001411-OPBL01001411.1-human-gut-metagenome-genome-assembly--contig:-NODE-1411-length-21367-cov-3.695101_pt1 | contig 21367 bp, 18 predicted proteins | sample MGYA00241073_ERZ501461 | MGnify/ENA primary metagenome ERZ501461 (study PRJEB25962, sample SAMEA2042630) | human gut metagenome | biome: human gut; feature: human-associated habitat; material: faeces... | reverse complement strand
CCTGTAAAGATCACCGCCTGATGGCTTGCCTTGTCAGTCACTGCATCTAACTTTTTCCCAATAGCGACTGCATTGTCTAATGCCGGCGTACATTGGTTAATAATAGCATCCGCAGCTTCCTCTGTCTGTCCACTCATGATCTGTTCCATAATGGAATAGCCGATATTTCCCCAATCAGAAAGTGCGGATGCATATTCCTGATAGAGCTCGTCCGATATGATTCCTGTTGCCTTTAGTGCCTTCAGTTCTGAATCCACCTCAGCAAGCTGTGTTTCTACCTGTTGCTGATAACTGTCGTAAGTTGATGTGTCACTGTTTAATGCCATCTCACGGATATTTCTCGCCGCAGAATTGACATCGATCCTGCAGATTTTCACTGCAACATCTGCACGTTCTACATTTTCCACATAACGCAGCATATTCCCCATTAATAAACCTATAACAATAAGAGAAAGCACACCGGATACTATCATCCTCAAAATGACTCTTCCGTATCCGTAAATGAGTCTTTCTTTCAGCTGCATTTTTTCAAGTTTCTTCTTCATCCTGTGTACCCTTAATGGTATAACTGCCATTATTTTTCCCTTCGTAATTTATTTTTTTTAAATATTTTATCAAAAACTAAACTTCCCAAAAGCCAGCCGTTTGCAAACGGCTGGCTTTTTACTGTATTCATTTAATAATCTGTACTACAGTTTACGTCCGCACATAGGACAATATTCAATCTCTATTCCGTTAATGAACACTGGCAAACTATTAATGCCTATGTTAATCTCCAGTGTATTATTATCTCTTCAGTTGGAGAGAATCTGTTTGGGGAAAAATTATGAAATTTTTTAAATTGTTGCAGATATACCATAAAACCCCGTACAGATTTTCTATTATAGACAATCTATACGGGGTTTATTCGTGAAACAATATTCTATTTCCAAACTTCTTCTGCAATTTCTTTTACAAGTGCAAGTTTTGCCCACTGCTGCTCCTCTGTGATCTTATTTCCAATCTCACAGGATGCAAATCCACACTGTGGACTTAAGCATAGACGCTCAAGCGGAATATACTTTTCTGCTTCGTGAATTCTTGCGATCACCTTATCCTTATCTTCCAGTTCCGGTTTCTTTGTTGTAATAAGTCCAAGTACAACTTTCTTGTCCGGAGACACTTTTGCAAGCGGTGCAAAACCACCGGATCTAGCATCATCATACTCCAAAAGTAATGCGTCCACATGCTCCTGGGCAAATACATAGTCAGCTACAGAATCATATGGTCCACTTGTAAAAAATGTAGAGTGATAATTTCCGCGACAAATGTGGGAAGTAATCACCATATCCTCCGGTCTTCCTTCCAGTGCCAGATTATTTACTTTCAAAAGCCGTGCCTTTACCTCTTCAATATCAACACCAAGTGACTGGTATCTCTGCTTTGCAGCATCTCCGACAATTGCCCCCCAGGTACAATCATCAAGCTGCAGATTACGGCATCCTGCTGCATAGAACTGTTTGATCACATCCTGATATGCCTTACCGATATCCTCGATCAATTCATCATCTGTCGCATAAAATTTTCTTGTCTGCTCAATGTTCTGCGGAACGATCATCTGCTGATACATCTGCGCCGGTGCCGGAATGGTATACTTTGCAACGGTCTGTTCATCTTCAAACTGCTTTAAGAATTTGAAATACTCTACAAACGGATGCACCTTTGCTTTTACCTTTCCCACCAGATAAGTAGCCTCAAGGTCTGCCATCTCTCCGTTAAACTGTACGCCGCCACCATCTTTTTCATGGGTAACTCCTTCAAATCCCCACATAAAATCCAGATGCCAGAATTTTCTTCTGAATTCCCCATCTGTAATCGCATGGTATCCTGCTACTTTCTGCTTTGTAACGATCTCTGTCACGCACTCATCCGTCACGCGGTCGAGTTCTTCCTGTGTGATTATTCCTCCTTCAAACGCTTTTTTTGCTGCTTTAAGCTTTTCTGGTCTTAAAAAGCTTCCTACAAAATCATAGCGAAATGGTGTCTTTAATGTACTCATATATTGATAACCTCCTGTGTTTTTCTGTTCGTTTTCTAGGGTTATCCTACCATGTCACTATGACTTTGTATAATACATTTCTTTTGCGGTTAGTCATAGTTTGAAGCTATATCCAGTTATGACAAACATATTTAAATGTAGTACTCTTGTAATTTTGGAAATTTCCGAATTCAGGTACATCGCTACCTCATTTTCCAGGCGTGCCCCGGATGAAGCGATAAGCTCTATGATATTCTCCCGCACTCTTTTTTGGGCATCAATCAGCCGGTTATAATACGGAATTCCGCCAAACACACTAAACAATCTTACCTTATCTTCTTCTGAAAATTCAGGATAAAACAATGCAGAGTCATAGTAGTCCATCGGTTTCAGGTTCAGCGTAAGGTCGATTCTGCCATACAACGGATTCTGTCTTTCCATTAGTGCTTTCATCGTATCGAGAGAATACCTTTTGACCATCAAATCAGATATCAGAATTATATTTCTATAAAAGTTTTATATTATATTATGGTTTTGAATTTTATAAACATACTTCTTCAATGTATTTCTACTTATATTATACTTCCGCATCAAATCCACCTGTTTAATAGACTTATCAGACAAATATTTCAAAATATCCTCTCTGAGAGCATCAGACATCTTATCAAGCTGGCCCGGTTTTCTTCCACTTCTCTTATTACTTGCAGCAATGCCATCTTTAATAGACTGTGATATATAAAGGCGCTGCTTCTCTCCTCGGTCCAGCTCCACTATGATCAGAAGCTTAATAATGCTTTCCATAGCAGTTTTGGTCACAATGTCTTGTTTCTCTGCAGTTGTCATCATTTGTCGAATGTAGTCGCTACTTACCGTTGGATTATCAAGAAATACCATGTTGATACCTCGGTCGAGCCATTCCATGTATTTCTTATAGCCATTTTCTGCTTCCCTGGTAAAACGATACAAATCCTTGAACACAACTGTGTCTCCGGCCTGCAGTAATACCAAAGGCATTGTCCAACTATGACAAACATCGTAGATTTTCCCTAACGCAATAGGCCCAATCGCAGCAAGCAAATACCCAACAAATTCTTTTGAAACGATTACAAGCAAAGAAAGATACCTCTTACACCCCATAACAACAGCTTGCGCGAGAAATAAAATCCAAATGGTAATGGCAGCACAGAAATCAAAAATATTATAATATAGGTTAAATATACATTACAGGTTCTTTATCACTTCAACTCTGGTTACCATGCCTTCGCGCATACTATCCACTCTAAGTGCACAATCCTTATAATACACGCAGGCACCTATTGCAACTGTCTTTCCCTCTTCACTCAGCTTGTCGCTTATGACATTGCGAAGAATTCTTGTCTTTTCCTCCGGAATTTTGGCTCCGGTTATGAGATTCGCGTGTGCTACTGTCTGGCTGCCCCGGCATATCATGTGATCAGCCTCATCAAAACTGCAGAACAGGAATTTTCTGATTGCAAACAATGCTGCTATCGCGCCAATTCCAACAAGAGTCTCATATACATTGAGGTGTTCGACTATCATCTGTCTGGCTGTTGCAAAAAGCAGAACCTCTATTATCGTGCCTGGCTGATGCGTACAGAGCATCTTTACAAACTCCACGCCTATAGCAATCGACATGGCATATTCCATGTAATACTCCAGCTCAAGCTTGTCATGCCATATATCAAAAAAACATTGACCTACAAGCTTTATAATAAGTATCGCTATCACAAATACGAGAAATGCAGACAATACCAGTTCCACGTAGGTCGCTATGTTTTTCATGGTTTTCCTAAAAAATTGTTTCATCATTCGGTCTTCCTCTCAGATATTGTATTATTGAATGAATTGCTCCCGGGATGCTCATATCCACAAACAGAGCTATCATAAATGATAGCTCTGTTTGTTTTGTTAGTATCTGTTTTATTATGTACACAAACTTTCCATACTGATTTATTATTCGGTGTACTGGCAAATATTTGCGCTTCAGGACACTCAATTCTTAGAACAGGAATGCCACACTGCATATAGAAACAACTGCAATAAGTATTATAAGTAACGGTCCACCGATTTTTACGAAATCCGAAAACTTGTATCCTGCCGGAAGTATCTGCATATTTACAGCTGTTCCGAAAGATGTTGCTATTGCAAGGTTTGAGCAGGCACCGATTACGATTACCCATGGAATAGGACTGATTCCAAGCGATAATGCAATTGCTATACAGATTGGTGTAAGCATTGCTGCTGTTGCGTTGTTTGACATGATATTCGTGAGCACACTTGTAAGCACTGCGATAACTACTGTAAGAAGCACAACCGATGCGTTCTTTCCTCCGAAGAGGTTGAGTACAGCGTTTGCGATCAATGCTCCACCACCTGATACATCAAGTCCTGTTCCGATTCCTGATATTGTTCCGATACATACGAAAACATCCCAAGGAAGATCCGAATATGCTTTTTTAATCGAGATACAGCCTGTTCCAAGTACCATTGCAGCACCTATAAGACCGATTGTACCAATGTTAAAATAGCTCTTGAAAGGCTGGAAACCACTTAATACAAACAATACTATGCATAAAATCATGGTTCCGAGTGCCACATAGCCCTTCCATGCCGGAGCATCTGACTCCTGTTCCTTCTCGAGCTTATGTATCTCTGCAACTGAATACATATTTCCCTTGTCGAAGTCAGGACTATCCGGTTTTAATACCTTGTCGAGGAGCTTGTAGCCGATTGTTCCCCAGAAAATAATCTGTACAACTGCTGCCGGAAACATGATCTTTGTCATGTCAAACATTCCCATACCTTCCTCATAACCGGCATATCCCTGTAATACCGAGTTTGCTGCAAGCTGTGAGGTTGAGCCGATTAGTGAACACGCACCTCCGATAACGGCTGCTGTTCCAGCTGGGAAAATAACCATTTTTGAACGGATTTTTCCACATGAGTTTGCTGCTACGATTGCGATGATAGGCATCCAGATAGCAACTGTTCCGTTGTTACTCATAAATGCTGACATCAATGAACACACAGCACTTACCGTTACTATAAACCGCCTCTCCGTCTTGGCAAGAAAAGAATTTCCGATTTTTTCTCCTATCTTTCTTGCTATTCCGGTTTCAAAAAGTGCGGCACTTACAACACACATTCCGACTACCATCGGCCAGCCTGTTGCGCTGAATCCGCTATATACTGCGGATAAATCCATTTCTGGAATAAACATTGCCATTGCTACCGACCCCAGGATAGCAACCACGCTTATCGGCAGTCTGTTCCAGACGAACAAGCCCATTGTAATTAATACAATTATAATTGAAATGATACTAGAATCCATATTATATCCCCCGATATATTTTTATTTTAAATCTCTGCCCAGTCAGCACCCTTCCATTTCTCGTGCTCATATACTGACTTGTCGGCTACATATGGCCACTTTTTACCCTCTACGACTGCCAGACAGCCCTTGATACACATCTGTGCCATCTTGATAACCGCCTCTCTTGTCTGGGCTGCTGAGTGCGGACTTACGATAAGATTTCTGCAGTTCAATAACGGATCATCTGTTTTTGGTGGCTCGCTGCAGAATACGTCTGTTCCCGCACCGGCGATAACTCCGTTATTTAATGCTTCTACGAGATCTGCTTCGTTGATGATTCCTCCACGGCTGCAGTTTATTATAAGTGCCGTCGGCTTCATAACAGAAAGCTCCTTCTTTGAGATCATGTTCCTGGTCTGATCTGTGAGCGGTACATGGATTGATACCACATCGCTGTCCTTTAACAGCTCCACATAATCTTCATAATATTTAGCCCCATAGCCTTCTACCTGCTCTTTTGTCATAAAAGGATCATACGCTGCAATTCTCATTCCGCAGCCTTTGCAGATTTTGGCTGTTTCTCTTCCGATTGCTCCAAGCCCAAGGATTCCGACTGTCTTTCCCTCAAGCTCGAAAGCCTTCTTTGCTCCACGGATTTCCCAGTTTCCTTTGCACATCTCGTTCTGTGCCTCGATAAGATTCTTTGACAATGCAAAAATCATTGCTACCGCATGCTCAGCAACACTTCTGTTGTTGGCTCCCGGTGTGATGACCACCGGGATACCAAGCTCTGTTGCTTTTTTTACATCAACCGAATCATATCCTACGCCTGTACGTCCAATTACCTTGAGCTTCGGGCTGTTTTCTATAGCATTTGCATCACATTTTGCAATTCTTACAATAAGAGCAGCTGCATCCCTCATCTCGTCAAGATAATTGTTCGGATCCTGATTGTCAGCTACATATACATCAGCTATTCCATCTAAAAGCTGCATTCCTTCATGGCATACAGCCTGTGTCATTACAAACTTCATATTAATTCATCCTCCCCAGAGCTAGTTCATTCCTTTGTCAGCATTCTCTTTTAATACCTTTGCAAGCGCTTCCACACCCTCATCGCACAGATAGTTGAATGGACGTCTGCAATCGCCAACAGGATATCCGAGCATAGCAACCGCTTTTTTAACAACTGTGTTAGGATTGCCGTATTTGAATACCGCTCTGAAGCTTGCAATAGAATCCTGTGCTGCCTCTGCCTCCTCAAGCTTGCCTTCTTTGAAAAGGTTGTAGATGGATGAAAGAACATGTGGATAAACATTTGAGCATCCTGCTATTCCTCCGACTCCGCCTTCTTTTAACGCAGGAAGAATGAGTGAATCATTTCCTGATAATACATAGAACTTCTTGTCAAGTTCACGTGTCTCTGTGATATATGCCTTTAAGTTATCCCAGTCACCGCTTGAATCCTTAGCACCGATGATAAGGTCAACATCCTTTGCAAGCTTCTTTACTGTCTCAGGAAGCAGCTTGTTTCCTGTACGGGCAGGAATATTGTAAAGAACAATTGGAGTATCTACATGTTTGGCAACCTCTACATAGTGATCGTATAACTCCTTCTGTGACGCAACCGCAAAGCTTGGAGTGATTATTGAAAGGACGTCAGCTCCGAGCTTTTCTGCCTCCTTGCTCATCCTGATAGTATCCTGTGTTGAAATGCAACCTGATCCAGCATATACAGGTACTCTTCCTTTTACCTGATCAATTGCAGCTTCAAGGACTTCGCATTTTTCTTTTTCATTTAAGATATATCCTTCACCGTTTGTTCCAAATGGGAAAATTCCGTGCACACCGCCATCGATAAGTCTGTCAATCTGTGTTCTGAGCTCGTCAGTGTTGATGCTCTCATCTGCGTTCATTGGTGTTAAAATTGGTGTAATAATTCCTTTTAATTCTGTCTGTTTCATGTTTTTCTTCTCCTTTTAAACTTGTTTAATTTTGTTTATTTTTGATTTAATATTTTGTCTGCAATCTTTACCAGTACATCTTTGGTTCCGAACCCACCTGATTTGGATATTATCTGCTGCACAAATCCGTGATTTTTCAGATTGGAAACAACCACACCCTGTTCTATCTCACATACCGGTGTAATCTGGGTACAGCCTATCAGCTTCATATACCCCATCAAAGTATCGCCGCCTGTCATAAGTATTGTCGTATCCCGCCTATTTGCTGCCAGATGGTCAGCTATGTGTCCATGTGCCGTTGGAATCAGGGTTCTTACATCATTCATAGTCAGCTTATTTGCTTCCATAAAGCCCTTTTTGTCTTCTTCCCGGTCTATGGAATCAATGATGAGACATCTGTCTTTTTCACATTCTTCCTGCATTTTGCGCAAAAACTCCAAGCCCGCCTGCGTGCTGTAATAATCCTTCTGCAATTTTTGTTCTACGGTCATATGGATTCTTGAAAATCCGTGTTCTTCGGCATAGTCAAGCTGATTTTGCGTAATCATATTCAAGCTGCCACATTCCACAAGAAAATTTTCACTCTTCCTATAGCTTTGCGGCTTCACTGCATCAAATCTGAGCTTGTCGGCAAGCGCTTCCGCAAGTGCGGCACATCCGGCAATAATACAAAGCTCATCTTTTTCCTGCAATTCATCAAGCCTCGCTTCTATGTCTTTGTGTTTTTCCACATCGCAGATTACGATACGTTCATCGCTTTTTATATCATTCAAAGCTTCATTCCGCTTAACACAGGCACATTTCAAAGATGTCTGCTGTGCGATAATATCAGGTATGTACGACATCTTTACCGGTTCAAACGGATCCTGCCCGAATACACTTTTTTCAAGAAGCTGTCCCTGTATGTAGTGAGTTCCGTTTACCGTACAGCGGTCTATCTTCGGATACCCCGGCAGAAAATAAACTTTGTCGTGTCTGCTTCCGTCCAAAACTGCCTGAAGCTCACTTCCGATATTCCCGCGGAGCGCAGAGTCCGTCTTTTTGAAAATAATAGGAATCTTAATTGCTTTTGCCCATCCTGTAATATTTTTCACAGCATCATATGCCTTAGCTGCAGGCATTGGTCTGGTCTCAGAATCTATAACCAGAACCTCTGTTGTCTCATCTATATCCCCGATAGCTTCCGGCATTTTTGTAAATACCTGGGTGGCAATTCCCTTATTCACAAACTGGATTCCGGTATCCAATGCACCGGTAAAGTCATCTGCTATGATCAACAGCTTTACCATCGCATTTCCTCCCGCTATTTTTTGTTTACTGCAAGCTTTGTCGCATAGTCAATTGAATTTACAAGGCTTAACTCATTCGATTCGCCTTTTCCTGCAAGGTCAAAGCCTGTACCATGGTCTACCGATACCCTTATTACAGGAATTCCGAGTGTTACATTTACACCTGCTACAGCATCCCATTTCTTTAATTCTTTGTTGTATACAAAACCTTTAACCTTCAGAGGAATATGTCCCTGATCATGGTACATTGCTACAACTATATCATACCAGCCTCCGATTGCCTTAGAGAATATGCTGTCAGGCGGTGTCGGTTTTTTCTCAGGAATATTGATTCCTTCTGCCATTGCCTCATCTATTGCCGGCTGGATTTCCTCAATTTCCTCTGTTCCAAACAGTCCGTTTTCTCCGCAGTGTGGGTTAAGACCTGCCACACCAATCTTTGGATTCTCAATGCCTATCGCCTTGCAGGCATCATTTGCAATTCTTATAACTTCAAGGACTCTGTCCTTCTTTACCTTGTCACATGCCTGCCTGAGAGAAACATGCGTCGATACGTGTACAACCCTCAAATCCTCGTGCGCAAGCATCATTGTGTACTTGTCTGTATGGGTGTACTCTGCATAAATCTCTGTATGTCCCGAATAATGATGTCCTGCCATATTTATTGCCTCTTTATTTAAGGCATTTGTGACAGTTGCGTCAATCTCGCCGCTCTGCGCAAGCTCTATTACCTTTACGACATACTGAAAAGCAGCCTCTCCACACATCTTTGATACTTTTCCGAATATGTGTCTGTCCATGTTCACAAGATTCATGTCGTACACATCAATCGTTCCGTACTCAAACTTTGCAGCTTTAATATCGTTAATCGCATGAATCTTTATTTGTCCTTCTTTTCCTGCGATTTTTACTGCCTCTTCCATGCATGCAGCATCACCGATAATCACCGGACGACACTGCTCATATATTTCCGATCTTGATAACGCTTTTACTGAAATCTCAGAACCGTTTCCTGCAGGATCTCCCATTGTAATTCCGATAATTGGCTTTTTCATAGGTCCTCCTTTATTTTAACACCTTAAGATATATGTTTCTGATATCGTCAAGACTTAATTCTTTCATATTGTTTACAAGAAGTCTCTGCTGTTTGCTTCCGGCATCAACAAGGAAATCCAGGTCCTCCGGCTTAACACCGAATTCCTTTAAATCTGTTGGAATGTTTGTAACCTTTACAATGTCAGCAATCTGATCGATCATGTACTGTGCTTTCTCATCCTCAGATTTTCCTGCAAGCTCAGGGTAAACAGCATCGCAAAGTATTGCAAGTCTCTTGCTGCATGCGTCCTTGTTAAATTCCATAACATGTGCAAAAAGTATGGCATTTGATACACCGTGAGCAATGTGATATTTGCCTCCCAGTGGATATGAAAGCGCATGAACTGCTGTTGTTCCGCTTCCTGTAATTGCGACTCCGCCATAGAAGGCTCCGGTCATCATATTGCTTTTTGCTTCCATATTGTCCGGATTGTTATAAGCTTCCCTGATATTGTGGAAAATAAGCTTGGCTCCGGCTGCTGCATAGGTATCGGAAAACGGTGTTGCTTTCTTTGAGGTGAAGCACTCAACCACATGGGCCAATGCATCTACACCTGTTGCTGCCACAATTGATTTTGGAAGCTTTCTGATCATATTCGAATCCAATACCACATAGTCCGGAATCATACTGTCATTTACAATTCCTTTCTTTGACTGTTCCTCCGGAACCGCAACGATTGCATTGCAGGTTGCCTCAGATCCTGTTCCGCATGTTGTCGGAATCATAACCGTCTTAATCTGTTTCTTTGCAAGCATCGGATCATTGAGCAAATCTTTTATAGTATAGTCTGCATCTTTTAATACGCAGCAAAGCTTTGCTGCATCCATAACGCTTCCCCCACCGATTGCTATGATAAGATCACCTGATGTGTTCTCCACTTCCTTCATAACCTTTTCAACATCCTGATATGATGGTTCACAAGCAAGATCATCAAATACCTGATACTCTGTCTTGTTTTCCTCAAGAATGTCTGTCAGCAGATCTAAAAGTCCTGTTGAGCGAATGCCTTTATCAGTAAAAATTATTACTTTTTTTGCATTCTCTTTTTCTATTACCGCTTTCACATTCTCAATGCTTCCTGCTCCGCCAAAGATACATGACGGAATTTTAATCTGATAACTCATATATTACCTCTCCTTTGTTATATTGTTATTCTTGTGTTTTATTTTTGAACATCTCTTTGAACTAATCATATAATATCTGTTTTTTGAGCCACGTTCAACGCGTTGTTTTGTTATTTTTGTTCTATTTCGAAACATAAGCCGCATTTATTTGTTGCATTTTGAAACATTCTGTAATACAATATGGTTGAATAGTAACAAAGCATCACTATCGCTATCTTTACGTTTCATTTTTAAACATTAAAATAACCACTTAACATTTACAAATCCCATAAGGAGAAATATATGCAGAAAACCAAGATTCTTGCAGTCGCCCCTTACGAGGGCATGGCTGACATACTTACCGATATAGCACAGTCGCGCGATGACATTGCTCTTACGGTCCAGACCGGCGATCTGTTCACCGGCCGTGATATAGCAATGCAGCTTGCACATAAAAATTACGATGTTATCATTTCGCGAGGTGGCACTGCAGAGCTTATACAATCTGCTGTTGAGCTTCCCGTCATAGATATATCCATCTCTGTTTACGATATACTTCTGAGCATCAAGCTTGCCGAGAGCTACAACGGAAAATTTGTAATTGCCGGTTTTCCCGGAATCACTGCAAATGCACATCTGCTGTGCGACCTGCTTCAATATGATATTGACATAATCACTTTCAAGGACTCGGCAGATGCAGTCAATCACCTTAAAAAAGCAAAAGAAAACGGCTGCACACTTGTCCTATGTGACGTGACCGGTGCCAGAGCCGCAAAGGATATCGGATTAAATTATAATCTTGTAACCTCTGGCAGGGAAAGCATAGAAAACGCCGTTGCCGAGGCTGTAAAGCTTGTGCACTCTTCCAATTATGTCCACAAGCAGAAGGATCTGTTCCAGTCGCTTCTGACCGAGGATGACCGCGAATTCTTAATTTACTCGCCTGCAGGTACTCTGTGGTTTTCAAGCATCGCAATAGATGAAATGAATACATCGTTGATGAATTTTGTACAGACATACATTAAGTCATTTTTGAAAGTTCCGAACCAGACCGTTTCGCATCAGATACGCGATAACGTCTATACTCTGTACAACCGCCACCTGATTTACGAGGACCAGAAGTACACTGCAATTACTATATGTAAGAGTCCTGCATTAACCGCCGAGGACGACCCTGGATTTCAGATTTACAATATTGACAACACCTCCTCCAACGACTTTGCTGACGCTTACAACGGAACCGGTAAAGCAGGCAAAATAGCGCAGATAGTAGAAGAATACGCTAAAAGCCATCTGCCTGTGCTTATTCTCGGAGAAAACGGAACCGGCAAAGGCAAGGCTGCATCACTTATTTACAAGCAAAGCAACTATAAGCACGCTCCATTTTACAGTATCGACTGTTCTCTGATAAAAGAGCGTAAGTGGCACAGCCTGCTAAACAATGAGAATTCTCCTCTCAACGAAGTGGACAGCACAGTATTTTTTGAAAAAGCCGATGCTCTTAGTCTGGAACAGATTGGTGATTTGTTTCAATATATAGACCAGACGAAGCTTTGCACGAGAATGAGACTCATAGTCTCGCTTTCCACCAACAACTACAATCAGCCTGCATTTGCCACAATACGCACCTTCATGGAGAACCATCTTTCCTGCCTTACCCTGAATCTCCCACCGCTTCGAGAGCGCATTGACGATTTTTCCGGTATAACCGCGCTCTATCTGCACCGGTTCAATGTCTCCCTCGGGAAACAGATAATAGGCTTTGATGTTGAAGCAATGGAAAAAATGCTCTCGTACAACTGGCCTAACAATCTCGACCAGCTGCAGCATGTCCTTAAAGAGCTTGTCACAATAACAAAGACACCGTATATCTCCTGTGACACTGTAGAAGCCATCCTGAAACAGGAGCCCGACTACGGACGCGTCTTTGATGATTCAGTAAAATTTGATGGAACTCTAGATGAGATAAATTATCAAATCATTCTTCAGGTGTTACACGAAGCACATGACAATAAAGAAAAACCCGCCAGGCGGCTCGGCATAAGCCGAAGCACACTCTGGCGGATCTTGAAGAACAATAATTAATGTTTAATCAATTTCTCCCTGTGGGATAAAAACCTGAACATCAGCATTCTCGTCAAGCTCTATAAATACTCTTGTATCCTTGCCGACCAGTCCCTTAAAATGTCCGGTGAATTTCTCTCCGGACTGGGTTGTTCCGGTAACATCCATTTTGTATACGCTTCTGGCATCTGATGAGAAATCAATTGAATCATGGCTGCCAAGTGTGTTGACAGTCTGCTCTTTGCCATCGTTCCAGGTTACCTTGATATTCTTAACATTAAAATAAGTCTGGTTTATAAGCCGAATAGTTGTTGTCTCTTTTCCGTCCTGCGCTGCATAAATACAATTAGTACCTATTAACACTCCTGCCATGATAGTAACTAATGCAAACGTAGCAAGAACTTGTTTTTTTATTATTTTATTCATTTCTGAATACCTCCTTATAATGGCACTCCATTATCTTCGCGGATATTTTATCACAAGATATATTAATTAAACAATTGTCAATTAGTTCAAAACTTTTTTATTATTTTATGTTTTTTTGACACTTTTTTCAAAGTATTGGACATTTTGTTTAATCCTACAAGATCTCTAATGCTTTAAAACACTAAGTTTATCGCAGGTGAGCTTTTCCTCAGACTTTCCCTTGTATTATAATTTCCCATAGTGTTTTATGAACTCTGTTAAGGAAAAAATGAGGGTAATTAAGAGCAATACCAATGTGCAAAATACACAAAAAAGTTCTTTTATATGAGCGTATTTAGATAAAAATGGATGATTTTAAGAAACGGGAGAAACTGTTATGGGATTGTTATATGCAATATTTTCAATTTTTATCACGCTAATTTTCCCAAAGCAAATTACGGATGTGATTTGTTATGGAAGACATCGTGATAGGGAAAATATAAAGAGTAAAAAAATATATTGTCTTATATATGTTTTTTGGACATTATTTTTTGGTTTGTTTTGTCTTATGATAGGTTCGGCATCAGGAGTAAATAATACATTTGATAGAGTTTCGGATTATTATGGATTGAATTTTGGCGAATATGATTATTTTGAGGCGGCATCCATATATGACGAGCATGATTATAAACATGAAGGTGATTTCACTCTTGTATACTATATCAGAAAAAATGAAGATAATTTAGATGATTTAATTAAACAAATTGTTCAAGAAAATAATTCTATATACAAAAGATATCAGCTCAATGAAATTGACGTGGTATATGAAACGAACGGTATTTATTACATATGTGAAAAGGGGAGGTGATTGCAAAGGTAGTAGTAGAAAACGATGGATTGTTAAAAAAATAAGTTATTAATGGAGTAGAGAAAAAATTAGAACAAAATTCAATGGACAGCTTGCGACTCCTTTACTCCAGCCATCGGAATTATTACGGTCAAAATATGCTTCCGCTCTCTTCAGATCAAATAGGATCTCTGTCTTCTTTCCCTGAGACATTCTTAAGTTCAGCCTAATCTTGTCTGCAGTTGATTTTTTCAGATTTATCCGCATTTCCGTTTCATAAACACAGCCACTCCGAAGTTCTTTTTTCTCGTCTTCTTTTATCAGAATGTCCGCTTCTTCCTGCTAATTCTTCCGGAGATCCTGTAATTCTTTTACAGGAATAAACTTTAATGTATTATCTTCTGCTAATACTGCCTCTCTCGGAATGTTATAGAATCCGCACCAGCATTCTTGATATGTCGGACCCCAGTCTTTCCAAAATGGCATCCAATCCCATGCATTCGCCCATCCTACCAGAATCCTTCTGCCATCCGGTGCCAGGAATGACTGTGGTGCATAATAATCAAATCCCCAGTCAATTTCCCCTGAAATTGTATAGAAAAATTTTCCGGTATCATAGTCAAAATCTCCCACCAGATAAACACTGGTGCGCTCTTTTCCTCCCATCGGAGAGAACATCAACACATATTTATCTCCTACCGGATAAAAATCCGGGCACTCCCACATATAGCCCCATTCGCCTCTGCTCTCTGCAAGGACATTGACAAATTCCCAGTGGAACATATCTGTCGATTTATACAGTCTTGCCTGTGCAAATCCATTTTTGCTTGCTCCACAGACTACATAATAGGTATCATCGTGTTTCCATATTTTCGGATCCCTGAACAGATCTGTTGGAACACCTTCCGGTGCTGTGATCACCGGGTTCCCTTCATATTTTTCAAAGTGGATTCCGTCTTCACTATATGCGATACACTGTGCCTGTTCAAACCCATTTCCATTATTACAGGTTCCTGTATAGATCAGGAATAACTTTCCATCATGTTCAATCGCACTGCCGGAGAAGCAGCCCCCCTTCAAATGATCATCATATACTTCACTTGGTGCAAGCGCTAATGGCAGATACTCCCAATGAATCATATCTTCACTGACAGCATGTCCCCAGTGCATACAGTCCCAAAATCCGGAATATGGATTATATTGATAGAAAAAGTGATACTTTCCTTTAAAATATATCAACCCATTTGGGTCATTGATCCATCCGGTTTCTGCCATAAAATGATAGTCCTGACGAAATTTTCCCTGCTGTACGGTTTCTCTTTTTGCTTCAATTTCTTTCTGGGCTTTTTCTATTCTTTCAATCATCAGTTCTTTTGACATATTGTGCCTCCGATATTATTACTTATATTCTTCACGAAGCTTCTTTGCAAATTCAGTATTAAGCTTTGATTCCCGGCGGGCCTTATTTTCTTTAATTCTGAACTGTTCTTCTCTTGCAGGCTTATACTCTTCCCAGCGTTTTGCCCATGATTCTCTCGCTGCTTTCATTTCTTCTGTTAATTCCGGCATCTGAAGATTGCGTTCTGGAAGTACCGGTACATTTGGAATTCTCTCTTCTACAGGAAGAATCGTAATTGGTTTTGCTGTTGGCAGTGTCTGATACCAGTATGCCGTTCCAGTCATCTGACAGATGGTTCGCATGTCCATGTTCAATCGTAACTTTCAAATGTTTCTCAAATCTTACTGGATCTGTAATGTGGAAACGATAAGATACCTGGAATCCATCCGTATCACTTTCATGTACAATAGTTCCAAAGAATGGATATGCATTTTTCTGCATTCCCCATGCATGATTGAAATAATCCTCTGTTCCTGTACCATTTAATGACGGGTATTCCTCTCCATCAATGAAGAACATATCATTTCCTTCTCCCCACCAGCTTCCCTGGTAGTGTTTTACAGTAAGGTTACATCCTACATAATGTCCCGTTCCTTCTACGTCAAGCACCGTATAGTTATTCTCACCTTTAAAATTGGTTACATTATTAACTTCCGGACAGTTTGTCTGAAGGTCTGGTCCCCAGCCCTGACAAGGATTTTCTCTGTGCCAGCTTGCATGGAAATATGCTGTATTCTCATCCAGTGGCTCTTTATACATTTCATAGTCAATATTGAAATATAAAATAAATGGAAGTTCGTTTTCATTTACAATCTCAATTTTTGCTTTTTTATTAAAAGGCATTGGGAAATAGCATGACACAGAACAAGGAGCTCCATATCTTCCTGCTTCTTCTGGTTTCAGCGAAACATTAAATGGCAGCGAAGAAAAATTGCCCGGATAACTGTTACCAATACAGAAGAAATCTCCCAATGGTGCAAGTACACTTGGTGTATCCTGATCATCCCATGTAATCTTGATCAGAACTTTTCTATAATAGAATGGATCATAATCATCCCAGATAACTCCAAGTGCCGGATGAATCTCCATAACCGGAGCTGCTGAAGCATTTAATACCGGATCAAGAATACTTGGTGCTACTACTTTTCTGCAGGAAGAAGTCATCCAGATATGTGTGATACATCCCGGTCCTTCCACTTCTCCAAGAGAGATTGTCTCGCCTGCCGGGATTTCCCAATAATCCTGATTCTTACCTCTCTGATCCCAGCTGGCAAGTCTTCCGTTTCTGGCTTTTTTTACAGTTGTCAAATCTTTAAATAATCCTGATACATTGCTCATAATATAAGTCTCCTTTTCTTTTTGTTAATAATTATCCTTTCACAGCTCCCGCTGTCATACCCTCTACAATATTCTTCTGGAATAATCCATAGAAGATCAGTTCCGGAACAATAATCATAAGACTGGATGCTACAATTCCACCATAATCTACCGTATAATTTCCTTTGAAGAATGAAGCTCCCATAGAAAGTGTATAATCAGATACATCTTTCAGCATTACAGATGCATACGGATATTCATTCCATATGTATAACACGTTAAAAATGACAATTGTTGCAATAACCGGCTTTGCCATTGGCAAAATAACTTTCACCATCAGCTGCCAGATGTTACAGCCATCTATTACAGCCGCTTCGTCAATTTCCGTAGGAAGCTGTTTCAAATATGCTGTCAGAAGAAGCGTATTGAATGAAATCGAACTTGCTGCATATGGAAAAATCAATGCCCATTTTCCTCTCAACCCGAAAAAGATATTAATCTTATATACCGGGAACAATAAAATAAATGGTGAAACAGATAATCCCAAAATCAAAAATCCATACAATAAACTCTTTGCCTTCGGATGCTTAAATTCCATTCTTGCAATTACGAAAGAGCTGCAGAATGTAATAATAAGTTCCAACACAACAGATACTATACATACAACAAAAGTGTTCGCATATAATTGTGGAAAGTTTAATGTTTCCAATGCATGTTTGAAGTTGTCGAGATTAAATGCCTTCGGCATTGCCAATGGATTAGACATGATCTCTGAACTTGATTTGAACGAAAGCAATACCATCCATAAAAATGGAAATACAACAATCGCTGTTATAATGATCATCGCAGCATACATTGCAATTTTCTTTCTTTTCGGTACCATTCCTATTCACCTCTTTCTCTTGTAAGTATTGAATAAATACCTGTGATCACCAGTGAAAGAAGGAATGTAAATGTAGCCAGAGACATTCCATAACCATAATCTCCACTGTTAAATGTCATTGAGTAACTATATGTAACCAACGTCTCAGACAGGTGGTTTGGACCTCCTCCTGTTGTCTGCTGCACAATTTCAAAGATCTTAAACACTCCTGTAATGATCAGAACTGCTACTGTTGAAATCGTTGATTTCATCATTGGAATTGTGACATACATTGTCTTCTGTACAAAGCTTGCACCATCTATTTCAACTGCTTCCAACACCTCTCCCGGTATCATTTTAAGACCTGCAATAAATACCGTTACCAGATATCCTAATTGTTGCCAGAAATAGATAATCGCGATACTATACGGAGACAGTGTATTGCCGCCTATCCATTTTTGTTTCAAACCAGATGCCCCTATCGCATCCAGAACATTATTGATAATACCAATGTTTGGATCTAATATATAAACCCAGATAATTCCAACAATGATCGGTGCGATAATCGCAGGAGAAAAGATTAATGACTTTGAAAAATCCACTCCTTTTAATTTATTATTCAGTAACAAAGCAATGAGAAAAGATAAAGACAATAACAATACAAATGCCAATATAAACATAATCATTGTGTTCTTTAAGGATATCCAAAACAAACGGTCTTTAAATAATCTCATATAATTTGTCAATCCGTTGAATGTAGCCTTTCCAATTCCAGAATATTTTGTAAAACTATATCCAATTGACATTCCAATAGGAATAATAATAAATACCATATACACAACCAGTGTCGGAATTACCAATCCTATCTTGTATCTCTTTTTACTTAACCAATGCATACGCTCATCCTCTTTATATCCGGGACCACCATGATAAATCTTCATGGCAGTCCCATGCAGTGTCAGCCAATATTAACGTCTGTCTAGTTTGCTGCTGCCGAATCCATATTTTTTAAAGCATCTTTCGGACTGTATGTTCCTTGCATAACACCAAATATTGCATCATACATTGCTTCCTGAACTGCCGGAGTAACTGTCTGGTCCGGAGCTGCTTTTGGTGTTTCCCATCCATTTCCAAGTGCTGTGATCATTGCATTCATTGCATACTGTGAATCTGTTGCTGCAATACCATCATAATTGGTTGCCGGGAAAATGGATCCTTCATAAGAAATCTTTGCTGCTTCTTCTCCATAATAATATTTCAAAAATGCATACAAAGCTTCTTTTGCTTTATCATTATCTTTTACCGCTGAACTTACTACCAGCGGAGCTGCCGGAACTTTCATTGCAATATTCTGTTCATAAGAAGAATCCTCAAATTTTGGTCCCCACCAAAATCCGATATGTTCACCGATATTTTTATCAAATTCTGCACAGTCCCACTGACCTGTTCCGAACATTGCTGCTTTTCCTTCATTAAAGAGCTGTTTTGCGTCAAAATATTCGATTGTTGCCATATTTTCCGGAAATGCTCCGGCATCTGCAAGTCCTTTTATTTTTTCAAAACATGCATTCATATCATCGTTTGAATATTTTGCCTTATCACCAGTATAGGATTTTTCATTATCTTCCCATCCATATCTTGAAAAGAATTCATTGAACTCCCACATTGAGTATCCACTGTTCTTACTTCCGATTGCGATTGGTGTAACTCCTGAATCTTTCAGTTTTGCGATCATATCAAGGAATTCGTCATAAGTTGTATCATCTGTTGGATAAGCAATCCCAGCTTTATCAAACAAATCTTTATTATAGAAAAATCCCTGAACATTACTTTGATATGGAAGTCCATACTGTACTTTTCCATCATTGAATGCATCTTCCATACCATCCAGTGCATCATCAATGTCTTTATTTTCTTTCAGGAAATCAGACATATCTAATAAGTATTCGGCCTCATTGTATTTCGGTGCCTCCGCTGAATCTAAATGTACAATTTCCGGAAGACTTCCATCCTGTGCTGCCAGTTTCATATTTTTTGAATGTGCCTCTGTATCAGCTGCTACGAATTCTACTTTATATTTTCCTTTATTTTCTTTGTTAAATCCCTGAACAATATTGTAAGTAACCGTTTCCTGTTTTTTTGGGTTTGCCACATGAATACCAAATTTAATGACGGTTGCCCCGTCCGCATCCGTTTTTGCTTCTTCTGATGACTTACTTCCTCCGCATCCAGCAAGCAGTCCCATCGACATCGCTGCAACTAATACTGCAGATGTAACCTTTTTTAAACTTTTTTTCTTCATAGTTTTTCCTCCCTAAATGAGTAGATGGTTGTTTGTGGAACCCGTTCCATGTTCCTAAAAAAAATAATTCCGCATCTTTTCTTTTTTATGGAACCCGTTCCATGTTTGTTAAAAAAAATAAATTCAGCTGTGCACGTGACTGATTTGTATAATCTATATATAACTCTTAGCTGCTCAGATGTCAACATTTTTTCGTCATTTCGTTTATTTTATCAAATTTTGTGCACTGTTTTTGTGCATTTTTACTATTCCATTGTTGTTCTCCCCTTTCTCACAGATACTCCTAATGTTACTTTTTCATTTTTATATGTCTTCCCATTAACCAATTCACAAATTAACCTGGCCGCCTCTTTTGCCAGTTCTTTTATCGGTTGAACAATTGCAGTCACACTTGGTTCTACTATCTGCGTAATATATGTTCCATCATAAGCCACACATTTTACATCCTTCGGAACCTTTTTATGTCTTCGGATAACCTCATTCATACACTCGATTGCAACCAGATCTGTTCCGAATATCCCATCAAATTCCCATTCATCCAGTCTGTCAAACAAATCTTTTACCGCATACTTATAATACTCCAGATCAAATTTATTCCATGCCAGTTCATAATCAAAGCACTCTACTCCCTGTTCCTTCATAATTCTTGCGAATTCAAAATGTCTTTCGTGATATGGCGACTCTACTGCAGTTGAACCTCTGAAATGTACTATTTTTTTACACCCATTCTTAAGCAGAATTTCCGCCGCCAGTCGTCCGCCCTCCTTATGATCGACTGCAACCACAGGAATATCTTCTCCCAAATAACGGTCAAATGCAACGATTGGTTTTTTTATCTTTTTGTACTCTTCTACATCTAAGGAATGTACACCTGTAATCACACCATCCACGATATGCCTGTTTAACATATCCAGATATTCGAGTTCTGCATTATGTGCCTTATCTGTATTACATAACATGATCTTGAATCCTTCATTATAAAGTTCTGCTTCAATATTATGTACAAGTTCTGCAAAAAAAGGAATTTCTACTGTTGGCACCAGAACGGCAATGATCCCACTCTTTTTATGATACAGATTTCTGGCAAGTTCATTCGGTGTATACTGAAGATTTTTCATAGCCTCTTCTATTTTTTCACGTGTCTCATCCGATACATATCCACTGTTATTCAGTACTCTTGATACTGTTCCAACACCGACTCCTGCCTTTTGTGCTACATCTTTTATACTTGCCATGTTTACACCCCCTCTCATTTTAACAATTTATTATAACAGAACATTTACACAGGCTCTAGTTTCATTTTTCGCTTTGTTATATCTTTATGTATCTTTAAACGCCCAAATTAGAAATATTACTCTTCTTCACTCT
>ENA-OPBL01001401-OPBL01001401.1-human-gut-metagenome-genome-assembly--contig:-NODE-1401-length-21485-cov-2.726318_pt1 | contig 21485 bp, 21 predicted proteins | sample MGYA00241073_ERZ501461 | MGnify/ENA primary metagenome ERZ501461 (study PRJEB25962, sample SAMEA2042630) | human gut metagenome | biome: human gut; feature: human-associated habitat; material: faeces... | reverse complement strand
AGCCCAGCTGCCGCAGCTGGTAGATCTGATCGTCGCAGCCGTACGTCACGAGGGTTTTTCCTTCGTGAATGTGTTCAGCCCCTGCGTAACTTTTAACCATACCAATACTTATGAATGGTTCCGCGAGCATCTGAGCGACGTCAAAGATATTGCCGGCTACGACCCGCATGATAAAGGTGCGGCCGCACGGCATATTATGGAAAAAGAAGGTATGCTGACCGGGCTGCTGTATGAAAACGACCGCGCTTCTTACGAACAGGCCAGCGGCCTTGCCGGTTTCAACACTATTAAAAACGTTGAAAAAATGCCGCAGGCAAACTTTAACAAACTGCTGGAAGGTTTTAAGTAAAAAGAAAATAAGCAAAATAAAAAAATACCACCCAAAAGCGGTGCAACTTAGGGATTTACGAAAACAAGTAAATTTTGAGCGACACCTTCAAGCGGGTGCAAAGAAAAATCCTACATCTTAGGGACATTCCCTCGGATGTAGGATTTTTTGCATTATGCTACTGCACTGTAGCGAGTATATACATATTCGTAAATCTGTTGGCGATAACCAGAGATTGCCATTTCGTCATAGCACTCTGGTAACTCTGCCCAAAGTGTATCGCGAATCAAATTATCAATTTCTGCTTTTGTTTCCTGCTTGTCAGTCCAGTGGTCAAGTTCTGCGACCTTTGCTTTAACCTTTTGCAACAAATCAGATGCAACCTCTTTTAATTTCTTAATGTCATTTTTGCTCAAATCGTCTCTAAAAAGCATATCGTAAAGAGATAACTCTTCATCACTTGTAAAACCTTCTCGAGCATATCTTTGTTCTTCTTGATTCATCTGGTTTGCTAAATCCATTAAATCCATAAAGGTCTTTTCAATATTAGCACGGTCTTGTTCGCTATTATAATCTGTGATGATTTGCTGATAACGCTCATAGTAATTAATTCGATTAGGATTAGAGAACAGCATCTTATCCAACTTCTGCTGAATTACTTCCTCCAGGTCTTTCATCACGAGATTTTTCTTGTGTACCTTAGCGAATTCTTTTCTTAACAAATCAAAATCAATAGCACTAATATCAAATCTACGTGGTTCTTCACGCACCATCATAGGCGTATGTTGTATTTCTACATAGTCACTTATGATTTTATTAATTTCAATCATAAGGTCAGTGGTATTCGTGTGCTTACGCTTCTTCTGCAATTCAAAGAATATCGCTACTATCGCTTCATATTCTTTTCTGGTGGCACCTGTTACATCATCACGGTCTGTATATTTCATCAGACGAATAAGTTCTGATGCATATGTACTGAAGGTCTTTTTATCCTCTACAGTTCCGCAGACAGCATTGGCAACCTCTTGCAAATATGACAACTTCATAAAGTCATAAGCATCAATCAATAGCTGCAGGTCAAAATCTTTCTCTGCTAAGAATGATTTAGCCTTCGCTATAGTGTCCATAATTCTTGTAATAAGCTCATCCTTATCAATGGTAGGGTCTGTTCCTCCATTACCACCAACATTAGCTGTATAATCTGCAAGAGCCTTTCTCAAAGCCTTCACGATACCAATATAATCAACAATCAATCCGTTGCTCTTACCTTCGCTTACACGGTTTGCACGGGCGATAGTCTGCATTAAGGTGTGTGCTTTTAAAGGCTTATCCAAATACAAGCAGGATAAACATTTCACATCAAAGCCTGTGAGCCACATTGCACAGACAAAGACTACACGAAGCGGGTTACCAGAATCTTTGAACTCTTTATCGAGTTCACGCTTTTCCACCTTTGCACGATGATATTTGATATCCAAATCCCATTTCTTAAAAGTTTGAATCTCATTCTGCTCTTGACTGATAACTACCGCCATTTCTGTTTCTTCCATCCACTTAAGCTTACGCTCCAATTCAAGAGCTTCTTGCTGCGTAGCATTTTTTATATTTTCTTTTAGATTTTTTATTTCTTCTTTCCAGTATTCCTGTACATAGTTGTACATACGAACACAGGTAACTTTATTCAGACAGACAAACATTGCTTTACCGCTTGTCCATAAATCAGAGTAGTGCTGTACAAAATCGTGAGCTATAGATTTAAGTCTTGGTTCTGCAGTAAGCAAATGGATTTCCTTTGCAAATTCTGCTTCAAGTTTATCTTGTTGATCTACATCCAAATCTGCATTCTCGATAGCATCCAAAATCTTATCAGAGATTTCCGGATTACGCAGGTCGAGGATTTTCTCACCACGGTTTTCATAATAAAGTGGTACAGTCGCACCATCTTCAACAGCACGTTTAAAATCATAAACAGAAACATATCCACCAAAGGTACGAGCAGTAATGTTATCACTGGATAATAACGGTGTTCCAGTAAAACCAATACGAGCAGCGGTAGGCAATAACTTAACCATATTATCGGCAAAGATGCCATATTGGCTACGATGTGCTTCATCAGACATAATTATAATGTCATGATCAGGATAGATTGGTTCTTCGTTGAGCTTATTGAATTTTTGAATTAATGTAAAGATAAAGCTTGGGTTGCCGTGCAGTTTACGCACCAAGTCATCACCACTTGAGGCGATGAACTGAGATGCCTTGATATTCTTTCCAAGCAATCCACAATTTTCAAATGTATTACTAATCTGTGAATTCAATTCTTCACGGTCAGTTAACACAACGAATGTTGGAGAACCTTCAAACTTTCTGCGTATCTTCTGTGCAAGGAATACCATAGAATAACTCTTACCAGAGCCTTGCGTATGCCAGAACACACCAAGTTTTCCGTCATTCAACTTTCTATCCGCATAGGCTTTCATTGCTTCGTTTACACCAAGGTACTGATGGTTACGAGCAAGTATCTTCGCTGTGTGACCAGTAGAGTGGTCAAAGAGAATAAAGTTCTCAAACAAATCCAGGAAATTCTCTTTTTTGCAGATACCACGGAGCATAGTTTCAAGAGCTACACTTCCTTGGTCTTCCTCTACGAGACGCTTCCACTCATGAAAGAACTCATACTTACTGCCCAGCGTGCCAACCTTTGCCTCTGTCCCGTTAGAAAGCATTAGGAATGCATTGTAATAGAACAAATGTGGAATGGTATCTTGATAGTCGGTATAATTATCATCATAGGCATTCTGCACATCCACCGTATTTTTCTTTAGCTCTACAAAGAGCAAAGGAATACCATTTACAAAGCCAACAATATCAGTACGGCGTCTATAGAGATCTCCATGTATCTTTAATTCCTTAATTGCAAGAAAATGGTTGTTGTCCGGATTATGAAAGTCGATAACAGTCGCTTTCTTAGTTTCATTCTGACCGTTCGGCTTTTTTACAGTCACAGGGATACCATCACGGATAAGAAAATACTTCTCCTCATTCACCTGTAGTAAAGAGGACGTAGAAAGCCTGTTCTCAAGAACTTTCTGTGCCTCTAACACCTGAGTGTCATTTATCCACGGATTCAATTTCTTTAGTGCTGCTTGAAAGTGACGAACAAGTAATATTTCATGATAGCTGGTTCTTCCGAATGAGCCGTTTGCACCTAACACTTCCGTGTTATAGGCAAATTCAACTTCCCAGCCCAATTCATCATGGAGTAGATTTCCTGCACTTTCCTGCACAAGTATATTTTCGGAATAATCATAACTCATTTACTTTCACCTCCTCATCGTAAAATTTTATTATAGCATCAACAGCCACTTCGGCATAGAAATCTTTCTTTCCTCCTGTTTTTCTTTTGGGATCAAGATAATTTGTTAAACATAACTTTTTGTCCTGTTTAACACGTTTCATAACCGTATTGAAAACTTTTCCAAATTTAATATCAGGATTCTTTTCTTTAACTCTTTCTCGTATATCTTGATATGTTAATGGTAATACTGATTGTTCTAATCTCATAGCCGGTGCTTTCGGATCATCAGTAATTCGAATACTTTTAGTTAGTGCTACTTTACCATTTTCTTGATCAATTGCTGCTACTATATCTGAGTTTTCTATCTTTTTTACACTTGCAGTATAGACCTCAAATCCAATTACTATACTGTCTTTTATATTTTCTTTTTGCAGTTCGCGAACTGTATCTATAACATTATTTACAAAATCATTATGCACCTGTCCATAATCACGCATTAAATATTCCACAGGATTGAATGGTAATCGAAAACCAACCGGAAGTATAATCAGATTATCATCTTTAGTAATATCTTTCTTAAAAAAATCTCTTAAAAACTGATCATAATTCAACACAGCTTTGCTTATAAGCATGAAAATAATAGGATCCAAACTGCTTTCTATAAAATGCACATTGGAACAACGGTAGTCATTCAATAAACCCAAATTTTCAAATACGGCTTTGTATTGATTGTTTTTCATGTTTTTATTGATATCATCTCGAACCAGCATCAATGCTTTTGAAAATGAGATCGTATGCTTACGGTCTTTTTCGTAGATACTTTTCTTATTAATGAATTTATAGACATATGCTTTTAAAGCGAGTTCCCAAGCGTTAATAATTAAAATAACCGATGTTGGATATCTGTAATCTATATGTGGTTTGTTATGTATTTCTATGCCTGCAAAAAGAGCAGATTGAGAAGAGTCTAATAATAATTTTGTCACTGACTTTCCTCTTGCCATATTTCTACACCTCCAATTCGCCACTCATCAATTTAGGTAACAAGCGGTCACGTGATTGCTGTGCATCTTGCATCGCAACAGAAAGATTTAAAATCTTATCAAATATAGGTAAGCAAAAATCATAATAACTCGTTACTAATTCTTCTGTAGGATATAACACTTTTATATTGCTGAATTTTGTTTTGTTGACATTAGTCATTGTCGCTCCATTACTACCTACGCCATCCAAGAGAGCCTTTATACGTTTCATTGATTCATAGAAGAAATACAAATCTCTTTCTTTTGTTAAAATTACAGAATTTATCTGTTGATTTGTTTGGCATGTTTCTGTGGCAATGTTTACCAGACCAACTGTGGCAATACATGAAACAATCACAGTATTCTTAGGAAGATATTTTCCCTTTTGAGTATCAGCACCTGCCTTTGTTAATGCCTTTTCAGTCGTCAACGGAAACACCTGTCCATGCATATCAGGTATTGTTACAAACGGTATATTTCCACCATAGTATTCTGTTTTTGCTGTAGAAGGAGTTTTGCCTGTTATAACTTCACCAAAATCACTTACGCATCGTTTACTCCACCCTTCTGGTACACCATCAATAATCTCTGTATCCTCATATCCGGGGAAGTGCAAATCCACAAACCATTCTTTATATAATCTCTGTGCTGCTTCTTCAAGAAGCTTGATTTGCTTTTGGTTATTTTCGATGAGATCGTCGTATGCAGAAAGGATGTTTGCAATTTTATCCTGTTTATATCTAGGCAGGTTTAAAACTTGCAATTCTTGCAGGTCACTTCCTCTAATACCAGCCTGAGCACATTGACTAACTATAGTTTTGACTGGAGATAAAGGCGAGCGAAAGTAGTAATAGTAAAACATCGGATTGGCATCTTCTATTAGGCGAACACGTATTAAGTGAGATTCAAAAACTGTTAGTGGAGAGGTTTCCATCACAATAATACATTTTCCTGCACCTTCTAAAACAAGCGATTGTCGTGCAAACAGTAAATCTTCTTTTTCAATCTTAGCGTTAATCTTTTCATTATCTTTTAAAGGGACTAATTCCATCTGGATATCATAAATTCTGTCATTTGAAAAGAGCTCTCCCATATTGATCATTTTATATCCAGATCCTCTTACTTTACTTGGTTTTGACAAACCATTTCTAGAAGGAATTGTGTATAAATCTCCAAATCTTATTGTTTCATACTTCATAGTCCCATCTCCTTCATATTCTGTGAGATGGCATCCATCAAGTCATTGGATTCTGCTTGTAATGAAAGTAGTTCACGATGGATTTCTGTCATTCGTTCTTCAAAGTTTACGCCATCATCTTCTACAGGTGCAACACCAACATAAGCACCTGGGGTTAATGACCAGCCTTTTTCTTCGATATCTGTAAGGCTTGCAACTTTACACAAACCAAGAACATCTTTATATTCTCCATCACCGAATTTTTCATACAGCCATACCGCTTCTTTTGCAGTGGTTAATTCATCTGTCTTGGCTGCAATTATTTCATCATATTCTGCTTGAATACGTTTTTTGTCTCCACGTCCTGCAGCTTCGAGTTCTGTCTTTGCTCGTTTCTGTAATTCTTTCAGTTCAGACTTAAGCTGTGTATGTGCTTCTTCAAAGGAAGTATCGTATCCTAAGACACTGTGATATTCATTAAGTAATGCAGTGTATTTTTCTGTTTCCCCACGATATAACCATACAATAGCATTCAGATTTTTCATCTGCCATTCAGACCATTCGTTAAGGGTACGGTCTACTACTGTATAATAATTTCTGGCATCGATAAAGAGAACCTTATCTTTGATTTCTTCGCTTTTCCCTTTATCGAAGAACCATAGCGAACAAGGAAGACTCTTCGTATAGAAAAAGTTATTCCCAACACTTATCATTGCATCCACATGACCTGTTTTAACAAGGCTTTCACGAATGTCCTTATCCTTACCTTGACTGTCTGTAGCAGATGATGCCATAACAAAGCCAGCACGACCATGTTCATTCAGATAGCTGTAAAAATAGGAAATCCATAGATAGTTACCATTTCCAACTTCTTTATTTTTATTTACTCCCGGCATTCCAAATGGAAGTCTTTTTGCGCTTTCACTGGATTCCGCTTTTACCTTATCAACATTAAAAGGTGGATTCGCCATAACGTAATCGCAAGATCCATCCAAATTATGGGCATCGTGATAAAAGGTATTTGCCTCATCACCAGATTTGATAACGCCTGTTAAGCCGTGTACAGCCATGTTCATCAAACAAAGCTGTGCGTTGTTGTATTCCACCTTTTCCTGTCCATAGAAAGTCATAGCACTGTTTGCGTTCATGCCTGACTGGTTAACAAAATCTCCACTTTGAATGAACATACCTCCAGAACCGCAAGCTGGATCTAATAAAACTCCGCTCTTGGGCTCGATAATATTTACAATCATTTTTACAAGAGATTTTGGTGTAAAGAACACACCATCATCAGATGCGATATTCTTAGCAAATTTATTTAGGAAGTACTCGTAGATACGACCTACGATATCTCCACCCACTTCATCGATGGCACTGTTGTTAAAGATACGAAGAAGCTCAGACAATATTTCATCAGAAAAATCTGTATAGCTATTAGGCAGAACTCCTGTAAGCTGTTCGCTTTGGTCTTCGATCAACTGCATCGCATTATTTACAACCTCACCAAGGCTTGTCATTTCATGTCCATCTTTATTCTTAAGACCAGCTGTTTTTATATCCTCTGGTAAATTTAACAGATAATCATATTGCGCCTCTTTCAGAAGGAATAAAGCACTCTTTGCTGCAAAGTCACTTGCTTCCACAGGAATTACTCTGCCACCACGAGAAGGTCTATTCTTAAAAATTTCTTCTTCAACCTTCTTATATCTACTGAAAGCATATCTCAAAAAGATAAGTCCTAGCACAGGCATACAATACTGGTTGGATGTAAGCTTTGATCCTGCCCGTAATAAATCTGCAGATTCCCACAGTTCTGCTTCAAGTTTTCTGATGTTAATCATCCTATTTGTCCTCCGTCTTATAGTTTAGCCACGCCTCTTCGACACTCGAAAAATCAATGTCATGTGACAGGCAATAATTTTTAATACTCTTCATGGCAGCAAGATTAGGTTTCGCTTTTGCCCCTTCCCAACGATTAATGGTTGAAAATGATACACCAAGTTTTTTCGCAAATTCGTTTTGCGATAGGAAAGAACGTTGTCTTATATTTTTAATTTCTTCTGGAAAATTCATAGTTGGTCTCCTTTTCTTGAATGTGTCATCAATATAGCGTTACTATAGCACAGAATTATGAATATTTCTACCATGCAACCACAATCGGTTGCATATTTTTTTGCTCAGGTTAAAATCTGAACTTTTCTCTTTGCCTGTGACCTAAGGGGTTCGATTGATTGGCATTTTCCGTTTATAAATAGAAGATTTTTTCTAAAACGTCTTTTTCCATGCTTTCTCAAGGCTATTAGGTATAAGGGAAAATATTTTAGAAAGTTGGTTCTTAAACCGCTACTAAATGTCCTTTTACTAGTAGAGGGCATAAAACTTTAAAACTACCCTCGGATTGGAGGTGAAAAGAAATGTACGAAAATTTACCAAAAGAACTCAAGGAAAACGCTCTCTTTTGCCTGTGGAAATATGAAATGCGTAACGGCAGAAAAACCAAAGTGCCATATCAAACAAACGGTAAGCGAGCAGATAGCAGCAACAAGGCTTGTTTCAGCGATTTTGATACAGTCGCAAACCTTACTCAAAGCTATGACGGCATTGGTATGGGCATGTTCCAGCCGTTTGTCGCTGTGGATATTGACCATTGTGTTGATGGTGGGAAATTATCAGATATGGCAACGGATATCGTTGAAACGCTCAATTCATACACAGAATACAGTCCATCTGAAAGTGGAGTTCGCATTGTCGCAAAGGCGGATACGCTAAGCTATGACAAGGTAAAATACTACATCAACAATCAGAAAATTGGCTTAGAGGTGTATGTAGCAGGTATGACAAACAAGTTCGTAACGCTGACAGGCAACACCATTTGTGAAGCTCCGATAGCTGAACGCACGAACGAGATTATGGCAATTCTTGATAAATATATGCAAAAGCCTGTTGTAGCACTAAATCCCAAAAAGATTGTTGGCAGTTATTTATCAGATGAATCAATTATCGAAAAATCGGCAAAGTCAAAACAAGGTGAAAAGTTTAGTGCCTTATGGAATGGCGAATTTGAAACAAGTCATAGCGAAGCAGACCAAGCCTTGTGTGCGGTTCTAGCGTTTTGGTGTGGTGGCGATACGGAGCAAATGGATAGGCTGTTTCGCAAATCTAAGCTATACCGTGAAAAATGGGAAAGGAACGACTATCGAGAAATGACACTACAAAAGGCGCTAATGCAAACAAAGGAGTTTTACAAGCCTGTGAAATCGAATGCCAATACAGATTTTAATGATGAACTTCAAAGGCTAATCGAGTTAAACCCTGCTGATACCACGAAATACCCGTGGACAGATATTGGTGCAGGAAAGCTGTTTGCAGATTTTTATAAGGCTGTTCTCCGCTACGTACCAGAACGCAGGACTTGGTTTGATTACCAGGCTGGAACATGGTCAGCGGATATTGGTGGACTCAAAGCCATGCGCCGTTGTATGGAACTTGCCAATCTGCTCCATCTATATGCCTTAGAGATAAAGGACGAACATCAGCGAAAAAGCTATATGGACTATTCTAAACGCTGGCAGACACATGGGTATCGTGTGAATGTCCTAAAAGATGCACAGGTACATCATCCAATTTCCTTTTTGGAATTTGATACCGATCCTTACATCTTTAATTGCAGTAACGGAACATTACATCTCGACACAGGGAAATTCACAGAACATATCAGTTCTGATTTACTGACGAAGAAATCTTCCGTTGCATATGAGCCATCTGCACATAGTAAACGTTGGAATAACTTCATCTCTGAAATTATGAGTAACGATCAGGAAAGAGCATTATTCCTACAAAAAGTTTTTGGATATGCCCTTAGTGGAGATACCCATCACGAGTGCATGAGCATTCTCTATGGTGCTACCACCAGAAATGGTAAAGGCACCTTATGCGAAAGTGTGTTGAAGGTATTCGGTAGTTACGGTTGTACTTCCAGGCCGGAAACCATTGCACAGAAGAATAGCACCAATAGTTCACAACCAAGTGAGGACGTTGCTCGTCTTGCAGGTATACGCTTTGTAAATATTGCAGAGCCAGGGAAAAGTCTGGTGCTGAACGCAGCGTTGGTGAAAAATATGACAGGCAATGACACTATCAATGCTCGTTTTCTCCATGAGAACAGCTTTGACTTTGCACCACAATTCAAGCTATATATCAACACCAATTATCTACCTGTAGTAAACGATATGACCGTCTTTACTAGCGGACGAGTTATCATCATTCCCTTTGAACGGCATTTTGATGAATCGGAGCAGGATAAAGGACTAAAGCATGAGTTTATGAAACCAGAAGTACAGTCAGCAATCCTAAATTGGCTGTTAGTAGGATATAAACAACTACAGCTACACGGACTTAAGATGCCACAGTCTGTTATCAATGCCACAGATCAATATGAGCATGACAGCAATAAAACTCTGCTATTCATCGAGGACTGCTTAGAAGAAGGAACAGATTATGAGGAACGCACCTCTGAGGTCTATAACCGCTATAAATCTTGGTGTATCGAAAACGGACAATACGCTGAAAGTATGAAGAACTTTAAGCAGAGCCTGTCTGCTGTGGTGGAAGTTAAGCGTAAACGTCCAAAGTCCGGCGGAGAGAAAACCACAATGGTCATTGGCTATCGGTTGATATCGGATTTTCTGCGAGGATAAACACAGGGGGCAGTATGGGGCAAGTAATATAGGTATTTCTCTATAGGAAATCAATATTTTCATATAACCATTTTTACTTGCCACAGTATGCCCCAACACTGTGAATTTGAAGGGGTGATGCCTATGATTGCATAACTTTTGCTCAAAAATGAGTAAAACTCGCATTCCAATTAAGGGAAGCAACAACAACGAAAGGAGCAACAATTATGAGATTTAACTTTTTCTACGGCTTAAAGCCTATGAAACATCGAGCAGAAGATTTCTCCCGTAAAGGGTATGAATGCAATCTTCTGTTGCAAAACAAAAGTGGTCAGCCTGTGGCTGTGTCACGCAATAAGGAACTTTGTATTTGGAAAGTTGAGTGCAACTTCTCCTGCGTGTACTTTAGTACATTCGAAGAAGCACTTGCCTATTGCAAAGGTCGGTTCTTTGATGCCGACGGAAAGGCAGTGTGAGGCTATGAGAGATGTAAAGTATTACCCCGTTATCGATTGTGATAGCGAGGGTACAGAAAAAGTAGCTCTATTCCCGGTTTATAACCGTGATACCGTCAGTGCTAACCACAACGTGTGGTTGGAAGAAATGATTCCACACCACTTCCGCCTATGTACCAAGAACACCAAAGAACCAAGAACAAAAGGGGCATTTACGCTCCATTGTCCCGCTTGCAATAGCTCATTAAGACTTATTGGTGAAGCTACGGATAACAAAAGATTGGGGCTGTATGTATGCAGTTCCTGCAACAAAAATTAAGGAGGCATTTGCCATGATGAATAAAGAAGAATTCGAGAAGTATTTTAAGCTTCACAACAAGATTGTCCTTTACAGCAAGGACAACATTCCACTTACTATCAGTAAAGAATATCATCTTCATCTTGAAGGTGGTTACTGCTCAATGGATATCGGAGATTGTGAAGACCTTGCAGAGTTTTGCGAAAAGCGAGGACTCGATTTGAAACCAAGTAAGATTCAGTAAGTAGTCACCAAGGTAGGGGCGGTCTAAATCTCTACCACTGTTATAGCGGACAACGGGGCAAGACTCTCACGCACAAAAACGTTAATTCAAAGGGGTAATTAACCCCATGGCTAAGAGCCGAAAGTGGCGTATTTATTGGCTTTAGAGCCTGTTCCTGTCCGTATAATCGTTTAAAAAAACATAAATTTAATCAAAAAAAGGAGGATTTTCATCATGAATGAAAACAAAATATCAACTCTCCATACAGGAGCCCCAGAATACGATAAGAACTTTTGGAACCTTGTACGAGGTGCAGATGGATACGAAGGATCGCTTGCTATGTGTATCGACAGAGCAACAGGTGGCTACTCACTTCCTGCTGTGGCTCAAAATAAGTTTTCTGAAGCACTGAACAAGGAAAGTCTTTTCAGACGCATTGGTACTACAATGAATGCTTTAAATAATGGATACCGTATCTTTGCTAAAGACTGTGAAGATGTTGCTATGTGGGTGCCGGAAGGTGGTGCTATTCCAATTTATGAAGGAATTGAAGATTTCACGGAGCATAGATTGGAAAGCTATAAACTTGCAGCATTTGTAAAACTCGATGAGGAATTTATCCACGATGCCAGTTTTAATATGGAGAAATATCTGATTGAGCGTTTAGCAAAGAACTTCTCTAAAGGAGAAGAACGCGGATTTATCAACGGAACAGGTGTTGCAGAGCCTACAGGTATCCTCGCAGAAACAGGTGGTGCTGATATTGGTGTGACAACTACTACACTTACCTTCGATGATATTACAAAATTATTCTTCTCCATTAAGCCTGAGTATCGCACAAATGCTAGTTGGATGATGAATGACGAAACAGCACTTTATCTTCGTAACCTTAAAGACAATGATGGGAACTTTTTATGGCGTGACAGTGCAGATATGCTTATGGGAAAACCTGTGATTATTTCTAATGAGATGCCATCTATTAGTACAGGCGCTAAAGTTGTAGCATTCGGAGATTTCTCTTATTACTGGGTAGTTAACAGAAAGCTTATCTCTGTAAGAACTTTAAAAGAAAATTTCGCACTCCACGATCAGATTGGGTATCTTGCTTTTGAATTTGTAGATGGTCGTTTAGTAAGACCGGAAGCCATCAAGGTCATTCAGATTACTGAATAACAAATCATTACCAAATCTACCGATGGAGAAAGGTGCTACAACATGAACACAGAAAACAGCAAAAGCCGTATCACCGAAACCTCCATCGGTGGCACGGTATATATAGTAGAATCTCTGGTTAGTGAATCTGCCAGAGAGACTGCTTACACTAAGCTTAAAAGGCTTATTATGAACAATTCCAAAGACCTTATAAAGTTATCAGAATCAACACAATTATTATCAGATAAAGACTACACTTCAGCGACATAGTACGGTACTATGTCATACTGACTAGAGGTATCAGTTACCTTTGGCAGAGGCATTACCGCTTGAAGGCTGTCGGAAAGGAGCAAAAAATATGAATAGACAGCCTAATATAGATGCAGCCCTTGTGGAGAAAATCACAGCACTTTATTGTAGATTATCCCGTGATGATGAACTCCAAGGGGACAGCAACAGTATCAAGAACCAAAAAGCAATTTTACAAAAATACGCTGAAGACAATGGATTTAGAAATCTTCGCTTCTTCGTTGACGATGGTTACAGCGGTACAAATTTCGATAGACCGGACTTTCAAAGAATGATAGCTGAGATGGGCGATGGAAACGTTGCCACCATTATCGTAAAAGATTATTGTGCGATAATAGGACTAAATCAGAAAGACCTTGAAAATCAAGGCATTCTGGCTTAGTCCCTTCTTTTTTTGACCGAAAACAAAGGACTTTCACAATAATCAAGCAAGCCGGAGGGTGCTGCTGCACACTTCCGGCAGAAGGAGGATATAGTGGGTGCTATCAAAGTCTTCTTGAAGGAGGTTCTGCTTCCAATCGCGCTTGCGTTCTGCCTCGCGTCATTTCTCAAGCCGATCTATATGCCTGACGGCGTATGTGACTACTTCCTTATGTGGATCTGCGTCGGCTTGCCATTCGGCATCCGGAGGATGTGCCTCTGGCTCGTTCCCAGCGGCTACGGTATCTCCGGCTCAGTCGGCATCTTCGCATTGAACTTAATCATAGGCGGTCTTATCGGAGGACTTGCCTTCTTCATCGGGCTGCTGCTCGGTGTCATTCATACCATCCGAGAAATCATCTGAACTACATCGTAAACGAAGAGGGTTTGTTTCTTCTCCAATTTGGAGTAAGAAGCAAACCCTCTTTTTTTGTTGCCCAAAAGCCGCAATATTTGCTGGCGATGCGGCGAAAGAAAGGAGTTTTTAAGCATGAAACGCATGACAGCCGGTGATCTGCAAGCACTGGAATTGCTGATGCAGCCCACACCCGGCTTTGAGCATTATGACAGCGGTGTGGATGGCATTCTCCCTGAGTGCCGAAGCTGCCGCTTTCATCGTCCCTTCTGGAAATATCAGTCCTGCGTGTTTGCGGAGTGTCCCTACTGCTGCAATCCCGTTTCAACCCTCAAAAATCAAAGTGGCACATCTGATGCCGGAAAGGAAGCCAGTCATGGATAACAAAATCGAAATCTTCAAGAATGAACAGTTTGGTGAGGTAAGAACGATCCTCGAAGGAGAAAAAGTTCTGTTCTGTGCGGCAGATGTTGCAAAGGCACTCGGTTACACCAACCCGAACAAGGCGGTCAACGACCATTGCAGGGCTATAACGAAACGTTCTACCCCTATCAGCGGGAAAGTTCAGAGTATCAACTTCATCCCGGAAGGAGACGTTTATCGGCTAATTATTCGCAGCAAACTTCCTGCGGCTGAAAAGTTTGAACTGTGGGTATTTGATGAGGTCATTCCTACCATTCGCAAGACCGGCGGCTACATGACGGACTCCCTTCTGGAACGTATTCAGAAGGAACCAGCGGTCATTGTAGAGTTCGCTCAAGCGTTGATTCTGGAAAAGAATCGTGTGAAGGCTCTTGAGTGTGAGCTGAACACGGCGAAGCCCAAAGCCGATTACTACGACGCCTTCATCAATCCGGATGACTGCACCAATATCCGAACGACGGCGAAGGAACTGAAAATCCCGGAGCGCAAGTTCGTCCAGTTCCTTCTCAGAGAGAAGTACCTGTTCCGATCTCCCTCCGGTCAGCTTCTTCCCTACAACAAGGACAGCAACGCCGGACTGTTCATCGTCCGCGATTTTGTGACGTACTGCTACACCGGTTCTCAGACCTACTTCACGCCGAAGGGCAAGGAGGTCATCCGAATGAAGTTCCAGAAAAAGTGTGCCGAAGAGCTGCTTCCCAAGATGGCAAGGTGATTTTCGTGGCAGTCTATCGCGTAAACAAGAATCGTGGCTATACGGTCATGGCGAACTTCCACCTTCGAGACAAGAGCCTGTCACTCAAGGCAGTCGGTCTTCTCTCAAAGATGCTCTCGTTCAATGATGGCTGGAAGTTCTCAACCAAGGGGCTTTCCGCAATCTGCAAGGAAGGTCCGGATGCCATTCTTTCCGCGCTCCGTGAGCTTGAGACACACGGCTACCTCGTCAGGCACCGGCAAAGAGACGGTAAAGGCAGGATGAGCAGCACAATCTTTGAGATATACGAAGAGCCGCAGGAGTCCACGCCAGAACGGGAAATGCCACACACGGAAAATCCATGTGTGGAGAAGCCGGATGTGGATAATCCACACGGGGATAAGTCCGCACAAATAAATACTGATCAAGTAATTACTCAAGAAAGAAATACTCTCTCAAAGAACTATCAATCCATCAATCTTGATGGGATGGACAGGATGGATGAGCGAAGCGAGTATGAAGAGATTATCAAAGAGAATCTTGACTACAACATTCTCTGTCAGGATCCGAAGTTCGATAAAGACCGCTTCCGGGAGATCATGGACATCATGCTGGATGCCGTCTGCTCTACCGCTCCGACCATCCGTATCAATGGCGAGGATATGCCGCAGCAAGTGGTTAAGTCCCGCTTTCTCAAGCTGAATAGCAGCCACATAGAGTACGTTCTGGAAGCAATGAGCAAGAACCCGTCAGACATCCGTAATATCCGGGCGTACCTGTTGACCGCTCTGTATAACGCCTCTCTGACGATAGACAATTACTACTCCGCCCTCGTCAACCATGATTTCTACGGGCAGGACAGATCGGCAGGGTCAAAGAAGCCGAAGTCCTACGATTATAGCCTTTGTGAAGACACTCTTTAATGAATACCATCGTGAGCAATGCTCGGAAAGGAGGACAGTGTAAATGAAAATCATCTATCGCCGGATTGTGCCGCCTTAGCTTCGGCAGCAGTCCCCATAATCATTCCAACGAAAGGAGGTAAACGCCGCAATGCAGGATGAAGTCAACACCAAAGTTGTTGCAATCATGATCAAGGGCGGCAAAATCTCAGCCGAGGTGCTGAAAAAGGCGCTGGACAAGTTCGTTCAGGAGATCGAGAAGGCGCAGAAGCAGATGCAGCAGCCCAAAACCTATCGCGGCAAGCAGTCCATCAAGCATCTGATGAGCCAGAACGCCGCCATCTCCAACATCGAAGTGACGGATGGCAATATCAAGTCCTTTGAGCGGACTGCCAGCAAATACGGTCTGGACTTTGCACTCAAGAAGGACGTTTCCGTTGAGCCGCCCAGCTATCTTGTCTTCTTCAAGGGGCGGGACGTTGATGTGATGACCGCCGCGTTCAAGGAGTTTTCCACTAAGACGGTCAAGCAGAAGGAACAGCCGTCCATCCGGCACAAGCTGGATCAGGAGAAAGCCCAAAGCAAGGCGCAGCACAAGGAGAAGGTCAAGGTTAAAACCAAGGATCGGGGTGTGGAGCTGTGAACAAACCCGATGTGAAGAAGCTCGTTCTTCTGAACCTTCCGTATGTCTTCGCCTTCTACTTTGCGGATAAGATCGCCGCCGTGTTTCGTCTCGCTCCCGGCACGGAGTTCATCGACAAGCTGACAAACGGCTTTGCCGTGTTCGGCTCTGCCTTTGCAAATCCGCTGCCCAGCTTTCATCCCATCGATCTGCTCATCGGTCTGATTGCCGGTGCGCTGCTCAAGTTGGCGGTCTACGTCAAAGGCAAGAATCGCAAGAAGTTACGGCAGGGCGAAGAATACGGATCTGCCCGCTGGGGCAAGCCGGAGGACCTCAAGCCGTACACGGATCCAGAGTTCTCGAACAACGTCATCTTGACGCAGACGGAGTTCTTGACCATGAACAGCCGTCCAAAGCAGCCAAAATACGCCCGCAACAAGAACATCCTCGTCATCGGCGGTTCCGGCTCAGGCAAGACGCGCTTTTTCGTGAAGCCAAACCTGATGCAGATGCACAGCTCTTATGTGGTTACTGATCCGAAAGGAACCGTGCTGGTGGAATGCGGCAAAATGCTTGAAAAGGGCGGCTACGTCATCAAGTCGCTGAACACCATCAATTTCCGGAAATCCATGCACTACAACCCTTTCAGCTACATCCGCAGCGAGAAGGACATCCTCAAGCTGGTCAATACGATCATCGTCAACACGAAGGGAGACGGCGATAAGTCCGGCGAAGATTTTTGGGTGAAGGCGGAAAAGCTCTACTACACAGCTCTCATCGGCTACATCTGGTACGAGGCACCCGACCACGAGAAAAACTTTACTACCCTGCTCGAAATGATCAATGCCTCGGAAGCCAGAGAGGACGATGAGACCTTCAAGAACCCCGTGGATGTCATGTTCGATGAGCTGGAAGCCCGCGATCCTGACCACTTTGCGGTCAAGCAATACCGCAAATACAAGCTGGCGGCTGGCAAAACCGCGAAGTCGATCCTGATTTCCTGCGGTGCAAGGCTTGCGCCCTTCGACATCGCAGAGCTGCGGGAGCTGATGAGCTACGATGAGATGGAGCTGGACACCATCGGAGACCGGAAGACGGCGCTGTTCGTCATCATTTCCGATACCGATGACACCTTCAATTTCGTCGTGGCAATCATGTATTCCCAGCTCTTCAACCTTCTCTGCGACAAGGCAGATGACGTTTACAACGGACGGCTTCCCGTTCATGTACGCTGTCTGCTGGACGAGTTTGCAAACATCGGTCAAATCCCGAAGTTTGATAAGCTCATCGCAACCATCCGAAGCCGGGAAATCTCGGCGTCAATCATCTTGCAGTCCCAGTCTCAGCTCAAGACCATCTACAAGGATGCGGCGGACACCATCACGGGCAACTGTGACTGCACCCTTTTCCTCGGCGGAAAAGAAAAATCGACCCTCAAGGAAATCAGCGAGGTGCTGGGTAAGGAAACAATCGACCTTTACAACACCTCAGAAACCCGTTCCAACAACAACTCCTATGGCTTGAACTATCAGAAGACCGGCAAGGAACTGATGTCTCAGGATGAGATCGCCGTCATGGACGGAGCAAAGTGCATTTTGCAGCTGCGAGGCGTGAGACCTTTTCTCAGTAACAAATACGACATTACGAAGCATCCAAAGTACCGGCAGCTCTCCGACTATAACAAGCGGAATGCCTTTGACATCGAAAAATACCGGCAGCACAAGCTGGTAGTCAAGCCCGATGACACATTCGACCTCTATGATATGGGCGAGGTCGAAGCGGATTAAAGCCCCGTCGCTGCACTGCGCAGTGGGTAAAGCCTGATGGCTCATCCCAAAGCAGAACAGCGACGGGGCTTCTTTTTTTATGCCCATTTTCAAAAATACACAACCAATCTTTTTCAAATCAAGGAGGAAAATCTATGGCTTTCATCAATCAGGCTGTCACGGTTCTTCAGACGCTCGTTATCGCCCTCGGCGCAGGTCTCGCAGTGTGGGGTGTTGTCAACCTCATGGAAGGCTACGGCAACGACAACCCCGGCGCTAAGTCTCAGGGCATCAAGCAGCTCATGGCTGGCGGCGGTGTGGTGCTGATCGGCACGACCCTCATCCCCCTGCTCTCCGGTTTGTTCGGCTAATCCACGGCAAGCCCAGCTTAACCGAAGGGTGGTGAAATATTGGGCAGCATTTTAGAAAAGATCGAACAGGCTCTCAAGGATATGCTGATCGGATGGATCGAGAGCAACCTGACCAATATGTTCACCGATGTCAACGAGAAGGTAGGAACGATTGCCGCCGAAGTTGGGCAAACACCGTCCGGCTGGAACGGCGGCGTGTACCAGATGATCCGGGGACTATCCGAAAACGTGATAGTCCCCATCGCTGGTATCATCATCACCTTTGTTTTGTGCTACGAGCTGATTTCTATGATCACCGAGAAAAACAACCTTCACGACATGGACACATGGATGTTCTTCAAGTGGTTTTTCAAGGCGGCTGTGGCGATCTATCTCGTGACACACACGTTTGACATCGTGATGGCAGTATTCGACATCGGGCAGAACGTAGTTTCCGGTGCAGCAGGAGTAATCCACGGCAACACGAGCATTGACATTGACGCGACGATTGCGCAGATGCGTACCGGCATGGAGAACATGGGCGTCGGAGAACTGCTCGGACTGTCGATAGAAACGCTTCTGATCAGCCTGTGCCTCAAAATCATGGCGATCCTCATTACGGTTATTCTCTACGGGCGCATGATTGAGATTTACTGCACCGTGAGCATCGCGCCTATTCCCATCGCAACCATGAGCAACCGCGAATGGGGCAGCATCGGCACGAACTATCTGAAAGGCTTGTTCGCTCTGGCATTTCAGGGCTTTCTCATCATGGTCTGCGTCGGCATCTATGCGGTGCTGATCAACGGCATGATCATCGCAGACAACATTCATTCGGCTCTGTTCTCTGTGGCAGCGTACACGGTCATTCTGTGCTTCTCGCTGTTCAAGACCGGAAGCCTTGCAAAATCCATCTTCCATGCGCACTAAGGAGGTCGGCAGCATGAAGAAGTACAGCATCATCTACGCCGATCCCCCTTGGGCGTATCGGACTTACTCCAAGAAGGGACAGGGACGGTCGGCAGAAAGCCACTACCCGACAATGTGCATTGAGGACATCAAGGCACTTCCGGTCGGTGAGCTTGCCGCGAAGGACTGCGCCCTGTTCCTTTGGATCACGTTCCCGTGCCTCTGTGAAGCACTCGAAGTGCTGACGGCATGGGGCTTTTCCTATAAGACCGTGGCTTTTGTATGGGTGAAGCAAAACCGCAGGAACGACGATCTCTTCACCGGCATGGGCTACTGGACAAGGGCAAACGCCGAAATCTGCATCCTTGCTACGAAGGGACATCCGAAGCGTGTTGACGCCGGTGTGCGTCAGGTCATCCTCAGCCACATCGAAGAGCATTCCAAAAAGCCGGATGAGGCGCGGGAACGCATTGTCCGCCTCATGGGAGACCTTCCCCGCGTAGAGCTTTTTGCCCGTCAGTCTCCCGAAGGCTGGGACGTTTGGGGCAACGAGGTCGAATGCAGCATTACTCTTGGAAAGGAGGAAACAGTCAATGGCATTTGTTCCGGTCCCGAAGGATCTTAACCGCGTCAAAACGAAGGTCATGTTCAACCTGACCAAGCGGCAGCTCATTTGTTTTTCCATCGCTGCGGCAGTCGGCGTCCCGATCTTCTTTCTGGCGAAGGCGCATCTCGACTTGTCTACGGCGGCAATGCTGATGGTGGTTATCATGCTCCCGTTCATCTTCTTCGCGCTTTACGAGAAGGACGGACAGCCCGCCGAAAAGTATCTGTACCACATCGTACAGTCCATGTTCATCCGGGACAAGGTGCGTCCCTATCGCACAAACAATCTCTACGCTGAGATTCAGCAGAAAATCAAAGAACAGGAGGAATTGCAGCTTGAACAACAGCACAGCAAAGGCAAAGCCTAAGATGACCGTCAAGAACGGCGTCGTTTACGGCGATGCCCTTTCCGCTCAGGAAAAGAAGCGGATCGTCATGCAGAAGAAAAAGGACAGGAAGGCAAAGAAAGTCCGCAAGTCCGCCCAGCAGACCATTCCCTATGTGGAGATGTGCCGCGACGGTATCTGCAAGGTAAACAGCCGCCTCTACACGAAGTCCATCGCCTTTGAGGACATCAACTACCAGCTTGCGCAGAACGAGGACAAAACTGCCATCTTTGAGAACTGGTGCGACTTTCTGAACTACTTCGACAGCTCGATCTTCGTCCAGCTCTCCTTCATCAATCAGAAGGCAAGCCTCAATGAGTTCCGCAAGCGCATCAACATTCCGGCACAGGAGGACGCCTTCAACGACATCCGCTCCGAGTATTCCGGTATGCTGCAAAGCCAGCTCACCAAGGGCAACAACGGACTGGTCAAGAAGAAGTACATCACCTTCGGCATTGAGGCGGACTCCCTCCGCACGGCAAAGCCGAAGCTCGAACGTATTGAAACCGACATTCTCAACAACTTCAAAACCCTCGGTGTGAGGACGGAACCGCTGTCCGGCTATGAGCGGCTGAAAGTGCTTCATGATGTGTTCAACATGGACACCAATGAGCCGTTCCGCTTTTCCTTCGATATGGTTGCCCGGACGGGACTCAGCACGAAGGACTTCATCGCGCCCACTTCCTTTGACTTCCGTGAAGGCAAGTGCTTCAAGATGGGCAGAACCATCGGCGCGGTGAGCTTCCTGCAAATCCTCGCGCCGGAACTCAATGACCGTATGCTTGCCGACTTCCTTGAGATGGACAGCAACATCACGGTCAATTTTCATATCCGGACGATTGACCAGGCGAAGGCAATCAAGAGCATCAAGTCGAAGATCACCGACCTCGACAAAATGAAGATCGAGGAACAGAAAAAAGCAGTCCGCTCCGGCTACGACATGGACATCATCCCGTCCGATCTCGCTACCTTCGGCGGCGAGGCAAAGCGTCTGTTGCAGGATCTCCAGACCCGCAATGAGAGGCTGTTCCTCGTGACCATCCTCATCATGAATACGGCAACCAATCGCCAGAAGCTCGAAAATGCGGTCTTTCAGACCGCCGCCATTGCCCAA
>ENA-OPBL01001396-OPBL01001396.1-human-gut-metagenome-genome-assembly--contig:-NODE-1396-length-21559-cov-12.167085_pt1 | contig 21559 bp, 16 predicted proteins | sample MGYA00241073_ERZ501461 | MGnify/ENA primary metagenome ERZ501461 (study PRJEB25962, sample SAMEA2042630) | human gut metagenome | biome: human gut; feature: human-associated habitat; material: faeces... | reverse complement strand
GCCGCCGCATGAAGAAGCGTCAGTTCCGCAACCTGTGGATCTGCCGCATCAACAACGCAGTTCGTCCTCTGGGCATGAACTACTCCACCTTCATGGCTGGCCTGAAGAAGGCAGGCATCGAGCTGAACCGCAAGATGCTGTCCGAGATGGCTATCAACGATCCCAAGAGCTTTGCTGCTCTGGTCGAGACCGTGAAGAACGCCTGATAAAGACCTTGCATCGTGACGCCCGCGCGTATACGCGGGCGTCCGTTTTGTATCCGGGCATTTTTTGCGGCCAGGGAAACAAGGCAACGGGGCAGCGCCCTGCCGCAGAAATCTGCGGCAGACGCTGCCCTTTTTCTATTGTATCCAAAGCATACACACCTGTTCAGGAGGAACGCATGGACGAAAAGATCACCAGCCGGGAAAACGCAAAAATAAAATACGCCTGCCGCCTTGCTTCCGGTGCAGCATTCCGCCGCACCGAGGGGCGTTTTCTGGCCGAAGGGCGCAAACTGTGCCCGGAGCTTGCCCGGGGCGCAGAGCTGGAGACCCTGTTTTATACCGAAAATGCGCTGGAAAAGTGCCCGGAGCTTGCCGCTTTGCCGGGCGAGCACTATCTGGTAGAGGATCATGTGGCGGACAAGCTGGCTGACGTGGGCACCCATCAGGGGGTGTTCGGGGTGTTCCGCACCCCGGTGCATACCTTGGAGGAGATGCGCCCCGGCGGGCGGTATCTGGCACTGGAGCGGGTGCAGGACCCCGGCAACGTGGGCACTTTGCTGCGCAGTGCGGCCGCCTTTGGCTTTGACGGTGTCATCCTCAGCGAAGGCTGCGCCAGTGTCTACGCCCCCAAGACCCTGCGCGCCTCCATGGGCGCGGCGGTGCGCATCCCGGTCATCGAGACCGGTGCCATGCCGCAGGCCATCGCCCTGCTGCGGGAAAAAGGCATCACCTGCCTTGCGGCGGCGCTGTACCAGTCCCAGCCGCTCAGCGCGGCAAAGGCAGGGTATCCCGGCGGCGTCTGCGTGGTCATCGGCAGCGAGGGACAGGGCCTGACCGACGAGACCATCGCCGCCTGCAACAGCACGGTGCGCATCCCCATGACCGACCGGGTGGAAAGCCTGAACGCCGGTATCGCGGGCAGCATCCTGCTGTGGCATTTCCGGGAGGAGAGCCTGTGACCGGGCAGACCAGCCTGTTCCCGCCGGAGCCTGCACCTGACCCGCTGCTGTGCTGGCTGTGGCTGTCGCAGGTGCTGGGGCCTGCCAGCCTCCACGCCGGAAAGGTGCTGGACGCCTTTGGCGGCGCACAGGAGGCATGGGAGGCGCGGGAGACCGAGGAGTTCCGGCAGACGGCAGGGGATACAGCCTTTAAGCGTGCAGCGCAGCTGGATGCAGAAAGCTGCCACACGCTGGTGATGCAGTGCGATGCCCTGCGGGTGCGCATCCTGCCCTTTGACGACCCGGACTATCCGCTGGCATTTTCCCGCATCCCGGATATGCCGCTGGTGCTCTATTGTACCGGCGACCCCCGCTGGCTCAACGAGCCCGGGGCGGTGGGCATCGTGGGCAGCCGCAAGCCCACGGAATACGGCCTGAATGCGGCGGCGGATATCGGCGGGGAACTGGCAAAAAACGGAGCCATTATCGTCAGCGGTCTGGCCGATGGGCTGGACAGCGCCGGGCACCGGGCGGCGGTGAAGAACGACTGTCCCACCATCGCGGTGATGGGCGTACCCATCGACCGCACCTATCCGGCAGCCAATGCCGCCCTGCGGCAGAAGATCGAGCGCAAGGGCTGTGTTATCAGCGAGTACCCGCCCTGCGGTGAGGGCGTAGGCCCTAACGGCTTTTTGCAGCGCAACCGGCTCATTGCGGCGCTTTCCTCTGCCGTACTGGTGGTGGAAGCACGGGAAAAAAGCGGCACCATGTCCACCGTTGCCCACGCCGAGCGCTACGGCAAGCCGGTGTATGCCGTGCCGGGGAGTATCTACTCCCCCAACTCCGCAGGTACGAACGGCCTGCTGCGGGACGGACGCGCCCGGGCAGTGGCTGGCGCTGCCGACCTGCTGGCGGCGCTGGGGCTGCACAGTCGGCAGGAGGCACCGGCGGCCGCAAAGCAACCTGCACCCCTGAGCGACACCGAGCGCCGGGTGCTGGCGGGCATCGGGCCAAAGCCTGTGGGCATCGAGGAGCTGTGCGTGAGCACCGGCCTGCCCATGTCCGCACTGCTGGGCACCCTGATGAAGCTGGAACTCACCGGCCGGGTGTACAAGCAGCCGGGGCAGCGGTATGTGCTGCGGTAAAATTGTGGAATATTTCCGCTGGTAAAGCACACAACAGCTGTGGTACAATAATATGAGCGAAGAACCGTGCATCCCTTTGGGGGCACGTTGCAGATAGAGGAGAAAAGAAGAAATGGCGAAACTGGTTATCGTGGAGTCGCCTGCAAAGGCGAAAACCATCGGCAAATATCTGGGCGATGACTACGAGGTCACTGCCAGCATGGGCCATATCCGCGATCTGCCCGCATCTCAGTTGGGCATCGATGTGGAGCATGGCTATACCCCGCAATACATCAGCATCAAGGGCAAGGAAAAGCTCATCAAGGAGTTGAAGAGCAAGGCCAAACACGCCGACGGCGTGCTGCTGGCGACCGACCCGGACCGCGAGGGCGAGGCCATCAGCTGGCATCTGGCCAATATTCTGGGGCTGGACCCCCATGAGCCCAACCGTGTCACCTTTGACGAGATCACCAAAAAGGGTGTGAAGGAGGGCATGGCCCACCCCCGCGCCATCGACGAGGATCTGTTCAACGCCCAGCAGGCGCGCCGCGTGCTGGACCGTCTGGTGGGCTACAAGCTCAGCCCGTTTCTGTGGCGCAAGGTGCGCCGCGGCCTGTCCGCAGGCCGTGTGCAGAGCGTGGCGGTGCGGCTGATCGACGACCGGGAAAAGGAAATCGAAAACTTTAAACCCGATGAATACTGGAACGTGGACGCCACCCTGGGTGCCGGGCACAAAAGCTTTGTGGCACGCCTTGCCACGGACGCCAACGGCAAAAAGCTGCTGCCCAAAAGCGAGGCCGAGGCCCGCGCCATCGAGAAGGGCTTGGAGGGCGCAAGCTATGTGGTGAGCGAACTCAAGCGCGGCAAGCGCGCAAAGCAGCCCACTCCGGCCTTTATTACCAGTACCCTGCAGCAGGAGGCCTCCCGCCGGTTGGGCTTTACAGCCACCCGCACCATGCGCGCCGCCCAGACCCTGTACGAAGGTGTGGACATTGCCGGACACGGCATGATGGGTCTGATCACCTATATGCGTACCGACAGTCTGCGCATCTCGGACGAGGCCGTGGCTGCCGCCAAGGAGTATATCGCCGGGGCCTACGGCGAGGCGTATATCTGCCCTTATAAGCGCACATGGAAGACCAAGAGCGCCACGGCAGCACAGGACGCCCACGAAGCCATCCGTCCCTCTGTGCCCTCCCTGACCCCGGACGAGGTGGACAAGAGCATCAGCGGCGACACCGCAAAGCTGTACCGCATGATCTGGAGCCGCTTTATGGCAAGCCAGATGGCAGACTGCCAGCAGGACACCGTGTCGGTCACCGTCAGCGCGGCGGATTACCACTTCAAGGCCAGCGGCTACACCGTGACCTTTGACGGCTTTACCGCCCTGTACGAGGAAGCCACCGACGAAAAGGAAAAGAAGGAAACGAACCTCCCCCCGCTGGAGCAGGGACAGGTGCTCAAGCTGCGGGAGTTGAAGAGCGAGCAGAAGTTCACCCAGCCGCCCGCCCGCTATACCGAAGCTACCCTCATCAAGGCGCTGGAAGAAAACGGCATCGGCCGTCCCTCTACCTACGCGCCCATCATCACCACCATCATCGACCGCGGCTATGTGGAGCGCGACCAGAAAAAGCTCAAGCCCACCCTGCTGGGACGGGCTGTGGACGGGCTGATGCTGGAACAGTTCCCTCACATCGTGGACGTGGATTTCTCCGCCCAGATGGAGAAGAATCTGGATAAGGTGGAAAGCGGCAAGGCCGACTGGCGCAAGACCGTGGATGACTTCTATCAGGGCTTTGAGGCCAGTCTGGAGCAGGCCGAAAAGAACATGGAGGGCAAAAAGGTCAAGGTGCCGGACGAGCCTTCCAGCGAGGTGTGCGACCTGTGCGGACGCCCCATGGTCATCAAGGTGGGCAAGTACGGCAAGTTTTTGGCTTGCAGCGGCTTCCCGGAGTGCCGGGGCACAAAGCGCCTCGTCAAGGACACCGGCGGCATCTGCCCCAAATGCGGCAAGGGACGTCTGCTGGAACGCAAGAGCTCCAAGGGACGCATCTACTACGGCTGCGAGCGCTACCCGGACTGCGATTTTATGACTTGGGATATGCCGGTTGCCACCAAGTGCGAAAAGTGCGGCAGCACCCTGTTCCGCAAGGGCGGCAAGCTGTACTGCGCCAAGGAAGGCTGCGGCTTTGAGATGCCGGTGCCCAAAAAGGACTGAACCGGCAGATGGAAAGCCTTCCCCCGTCCGGGGAAAGCTTTTCAGAGAATACGCTACACCCTCCCTCTTTGGCAAAAGCTCCACCCTCGGGGGAGCTGGCATTGCCGCAGGCAATGACTGAGAGGGTTGGATTTAAAGGAAAGACTAAATGAACGAATATAAAGTAACCATTCTGGGCGCGGGTCTGGCGGGCTGCGAAGCGGCTCTCTGGCTGGCGGGCAAGGGCGTGCAGGTAGAGCTGTACGAGCAGAAGCCCGTCCACTTTTCCCCCGCCCACAAAAGCGAGGGCTTTGCGGAGCTGATCTGTTCCAACAGCCTGAAGGCTGAGCGGCTGGACTCTGCCTCCGGTCTGCTGAAGGAAGAGATGCGCCGCATGGGCAGCCGGCTGCTGACCGCCGCCGAGGAGACCCGCGTGGCCGCCGGCGGCGCGCTGGCGGTGGACCGCGATGCCTTCAGCGCCGCTGTCACCCGCATGGTGGAGCAGTGTGAGAATATCACCGTCCACCGGGAGCAGGTGGAAACCATCGACGAGAGCGCTCCCATTCTGGTGGCCACCGGTCCGCTGACCGATGGCGCACTGGCCGACGAGATCGGACGCCTGACCGGGGACGAGCGGCTGCACTTCTACGATGCCGTTGCCCCCATCGTCACCGCCGAAAGTCTGGACTACGGTAAGGTGTTTGCCGCCTCCCGCTACGACCGTGGCGAGGCCGACTACCTGAACTGCCCCTTCAACAAGGCAGAGTACGAGGCCTTCCACGCCGCACTGGCCGGTGCGGAACGTGCCCCCCTGCACGACTTTGACACCGGCGCCGAGCAGAGCACAAAGCCCGACCCGGATGCTCACGGCAAAAAGGCCGATACCGTCACCGTGTACGAGGGCTGTATGCCCATTGAGATCATGGCTGCCCGGGGTGCCGACACCATGCGGTTCGGCCCGCTGCGCCCGGTGGGTCTGGTAGACCCCAACACCGGCCACCGCCCTTGGGCAAACGTGCAGCTGCGCGCAGAAAATAAGGAGCGCACCCTGTATAACATCGTGGGCTTCCAGACAAACCTCAAATGGGGCGAGCAGAAGCGGGTGTTCAGCATGATCCCCGGGCTGGAAAATGCGGAGTTTGTGCGCTACGGCGTGATGCACCGCAACACCTTTCTGGATGCGCCCCGGGTGCTCAGTGCCCAGCTGTGCCTGAAAGAACATCCCAACGTGTTTTTTGCTGGGCAGATCACCGGCTTTGAGGGCTATATGGAAAGCGCCGCCTGCGGTCTGCTGGCAGCACGCAATCTCTACGCCCGCTTGGAGGGCAGGCAGCTGCCTCCGCCGCCCGCCGATACCATGTGCGGTGCGCTGGTGCAGTACCTGACCACCGAGAACAAGAACTTCCAGCCCATGGGCGCAAACATGGGCATTCTGCCGCCGCTGCCCGCCGAGACCCGTCCCCGGGACAAGCGGCTGCGTTACATGGCACAGGCCGAGCGCGCTGTTGCCAGCTTCCAGCACTGGCTGGAGGAAACTGCTCTGTAAGGCAAACCACCTGAAAGGAGAAAACAGGTATGAAGATCATTGTGGACATGATGGGCGGCGACAACGCCCCGCTGGCTGTTCTGGAAGGCGCTGCACAGGCCGTCAAGGAGTACGGCGTGCAGCTGATCGGTGTGGGCAACGAGGCGCTGGTGCGCAAGACCGCCGCCGAGCACAACATTCCGCTGGACGGCATCGAGCTGGTGAACTGCACCGAGACCATCGAGATGTGCGACGAGCCCGCCCGCGCCATCCGTCAGAAGAAGGATTCCTCCATCGTGGTGGGTCTGAATATGCTCAAGGAGGGCAAAGGCGATGCCTTTGTCTCTGCCGGCAGCACCGGTGCGCTGCACGTTGGCGCAAGCCTCATCGTGCGCACCCTGCGGGGCGTCAAGCGCCCGGCACTGGCTACCATGGTGCCCGCCAAAAAGCAGGCCTATCTGCTGCTGGACTGCGGTGCCAATGTGGAGTGCCGCCCCGAGATGCTGGCTGCCTTTGCCGTGATGGGCAGCTGCTATGTCAACAAGGTGGAGGGCCGCCAGAACCCCACGGTGGCGCTGGCCAACAACGGTGCCGAGGAGAGCAAGGGCACCCCGATGCTGAGAGAAGCACATCAGCTGCTGAAAGTGACCCCGGGCGTGAATTTTGTGGGCAACATCGAGCCCCGGGACGTGCCCAACGGGGAAGTGGACGTGGTGGTCTGTGATGGCTTTACGGGCAATGTCATCCTCAAGCTGACCGAGGGCGTGGCCAAGATGCTGCTGGGGATGCTCAAGCAGATGTTCCTGGCAAACCTGGGCGGCAAGCTGGCTTACCTGCTGCTCAAGGGCGGCGTGAGCGACCTCAAGCACCAGATGGACAGCGAGGAGTACGGCGGTGCCCCGTTCCTGGGGGCCAAGCAGCCCGTCATCAAGGCCCACGGTTCCTCCAAGGCCAAGGGCATCAAGAATGCCATCCGTCAGGCAAAGATCTGTGTGGAGAACGATCTGTGCGGCACCATGCAGGCAGCACTCGATGAGTTGAAACCCTCTCAGTCTGCCTGACAGCGGCCAGCTCCCCGGATCGGGGAGCCCTTGGCAAAAAGATTTTGTTTTATGTGATCGCCATGTGTTTGCCGAAAAACGGAACGACATAAGGGAGTAATAAAATCTATGAGTCATCAATTGGAAACCATCATCGGCTATCAATTCAAGAATCCGGAGCTGCTGGAAACAGCCCTTACCCACACCAGCTATGCCAACGAGAGCCGGGTGCCTGTCAGGCACAACGAGCGGCTGGAGTTTCTGGGCGACAGCGTGCTGCAGATCGTCTCGGCGGATTATCTGTTCCATGCCTACGCCGACCGCCCCGAGGGCGATCTGACCCGCATCCGGTCCAGCCTCGTCAGCGAGGGGGCGCTGTTCCAGTTCGCGCAGGAGATCAACCTGGGCGAGTACCTGCGCCTGGGCCGCGGCGAGGAGCGCTGCGGCGGCCGCACCCGCCCCAGCGTGGTGTCCGATGCCTTTGAGGCCGTCATTGCCGCTTTGTATCTGGATGGCGGCATGGAGGTGGCCCGCAATTTCATCCTGCCCTTTATCACCGAGGGCAAGCACGCCGAGGCGGACTACAAGACCCGCCTGCAGGAGATCGTGCAGCAGAACCCCGAGGAGCGGTTGAGCTATGTGGTGGAGCAGGAATCCGGCCCCGACCACGACAAGCACTTTGTGGTGGCCGTCCGCTTCAACTCGGACAAAGTCGCCCGCGGCGAGGGCCGCAGCAAGAAAGTCGCGGAGCAGCACGCCGCCCGCGAGGCGCTCAAGCTGCTGGGTGTGATAAAGGAAAAGTAAATGGTATTCAAAGAGCTGGAGATCCAGGGCTTTAAAAGCTTCCCCGATAAGGTCAAGATCCGGTTTGACGAGGGCGTTACCGGCGTGGTAGGCCCCAATGGCTCGGGCAAATCCAACCTTTCGGACGCGGTGCGCTGGGTGCTGGGCGAGACCAGCACCCGCCAGCTGCGGGCGGCAGGCAAGATGGAGGATGTCATCTTCGGCGGCACCCGCCGCCGGGGGGCCATGGGGTTTGCTCAGGTGCGCCTGACGCTGGACAACAGCGCCCACACATTGGATCTGGATGCGGACGAAGTGACCATCGGCCGCAAGTATTATCGCTCTGGCGAAAGTGAATACAGCATCAACGGGCAGGTCTGCCGCCTGCGGGATGTCTACGAGCTGCTGCTGGATACCGGCATCGGCCGGGACGGCTATTCCGTCATCGGGCAGGGCCGTGTTGCAGAGATCGTGGCCGCGAAGAGCGGTGAGCGCCGGGAAATTTTTGAGGAAGCCTGCGGCATTGCCAAATACCGCTACCGCAAAAATGAGGCGGAGCGGCGGCTGGCGGCGGCAGCGGACAATCTGGAACGCCTGCGGGACATCCTGGGCGAGTTGGAAAGCCGAGTGGGCCCGCTGGAAAAAGAAAGCGAGAAAGCCCGGAAATTTCTGGAGCTGAGTGCCCGGCGCAAGACGCTGGAAGTCACCCTCTGGACGGACGGCGTCCACCGGGCCCGGGAAGCCGTGCGCCAGCAGGTGCGGGACTATGAGACCGCACAGGCGGATTACGAGCGGTTTGACCGGGAGACCAAGGCTGCGGAAGCCGAGGCTGAGGAGATCCGGATGCAGGCACAGCAACTGACCATCACGGTCGAGCGCCTGAATGGGGATATCCGCAGCATCACGGAGCAGATCAGCGGCAGCGAGAGCCGGATCGCCGTGCTGGAAAACGACATTGCCCGCAACGAGGAGAGCGCCGCCGACCTGCAGCGGGAGATCGCGGCAGGGGAGCAGGACCGCTCCGAAGCCGCCGCGGCGCTGGAACGGCACCGCGCCGTGGCAAAATCCATGGAGGCAGCCGGGCAGAAGCTGGCCGCGGAGCTGGCCGCCCTGAACGAGGAGCTGGCCAGCCTGACCAGCGAAAACAACGCCAGCGGGGCCCGGCGGGACACGCTGCGCGCCGAGGTGGCGGAGCTGACCGCCAAGCGCACCGAGGCGCAGGTGGCAAAGGCCGCCGCTGAAGCCGCCTCCGAGACGGCCCGGCAGCGCCTGCCCGACCTGGAACAGGCAGCGGAGACGCTGGCGGTCCAGCGGGACGACGCAAAGCAGGATCTGGCCGATACCATCCAGTACCAGACCATGCTGGAACAGAACGAAAAGCAGCTGGCAAACATCCGGGCGGGGCTGGAGCTCAAGCTCAAGAACCGCCGGGCCGCTCTGGACGAGGCTGACACCGCCGAACAGCGGCTGGGCCGGGAGCTGGACGCGGCCCGCCAGCGGCTCTCCGTGCTGCGGGAGCTGGAAAAGAACATGGACGGCTATCAGAACTCCGTCAAGACTGTGATGCGGGCCGCCTCTGCCCGCCGGCTGCGGGGCGTCATCGGGCCGGTGTCCGCCATTCTGGAAGTGGAGCCCGGGCGGGAGGTGGCCATTGAGACGGCCCTCGGCGGGGCGCTGCAGAACATCGTGGTGGAGAACGAAGCCGCCGCCAAGGCGGGCATTGCTCTGCTGCGGAGCGAGAACGCGGGCCGCGCCACGTTCCTGCCGCTGGATACCGTCCAGCCCGGCGTGTTCCGGGGGCGGCTGTCCGGCTCGGCAAGACTGGCGTCGGCATTGGTAAAGGCGGATAAACGATACGCCCATATCGTCTCCAACCTGCTGGGCCGCATCATCGTGGTGGACGACATCAATGAGGCCTCCCGGGTGGCCCGGGACAACGGCTACCACAACAAAGTGGTCACGCTGGACGGGCAGGTCATCAACGCGGGCGGCAGTTTTACAGGCGGCAGCGTCCAGCGGTCAGCGGGGTTGTTCACCCGCAAGCAGGAGATGGAGGAGCTGCGGCTCAAGGCTGCAAAGCTCCAGAAAGACTGTCTGGCCGCGCAGGAGAAGACGGACCAGCTCAAAAGCCAGACGGACGCGATTTCCGCAGAGCTGACCGCTGCGGCCAGTGAGCAGATCACAGCCGCCAACGACCGCGTCCGGGCCGAAGCGGAACGCAAACGGCTGGAAGCAGCCGTGGAACAGGCCGAAACAGCCCGGACGGCCCGACAGGCAGAGATCGACCAACTGAATGCCCAGCTGGATGCCAGCGGGGAAAAAGCCGCCCAGGCCCAGGCGGACGAGAAAGCGCTGACGGAAAGAATCAAAGCATGTTCCGAGGAGCTGAACCGGCTGGCCGAGGGGGACGACGTGTTCCTGACCCGGCAGCGGGTGCTGGCCGAGCAGCGGAGTGCCAAGCGGCTGGAACAGGTCCGCCGCCAGAAAGATGCCGAGCTGGCGCAGGCGCAGATCGCCGCGCTGGAACAGCGGGCGGCGGATACCGCCAGCCGCCGTGCCCTGCTGGAAGAAAACAGGAACGCGCTGGCCCGGCGCAGCGATGCCTGCCGGGCCGAGATCGAGGCCATCCGCAAAGCCAAGACCGACAGCACGGGAAAGATCGCGGAGAAAGAGGCGGCCATCCGCCAGGCGACCGAGCAGCGGCTGGGCCGCCAGCAGGCCGAGACCGAGGCACTGGCAAGGGGCCGCGCCGCGGCCGACAGCCGCGAAGAGATGAGCCGGGAGATGGCCCGCCTGGCCGAGCGGAAAGCTGCCGCTGAGGCAGAATACGACCAGACCGCCGCCAAGCTCTGGGATGAATACCAGCTGACCGTGAGCCAGGCCGAAGAGCTCTGTGTGGAGTTTGAAAGCGTCACGGCGCTGCGGGCCCAGGTATCCGACCTGCGCGGCAAAATACGCGCGCTGGGCAATGTCAACGTCAGCGCCATTGAAGAGTATCAGGAAGTGAAGACCCGGTACGACGCCCTGAGCGCCCAGGTGGCCGATGTGGAGGGCAGCAAAAACGAGCTGACCCGGATGATATCGAACCTCTGCGGGCAGATGCGGGAAATCTTCTCGGACAGCTTCCGTGCCATCAACGAAAACTTTGGACGTGTCTTTACCGAGCTGTTCGGCGGCGGTGAGGCCAGCCTGATCCTGGAAGACGAGAGCGATGTCCTCTCCAGCGGTATTGGCATCCGGGTGGCACCGCCGGGCAAGGTCATCAAGAACCTGGAAGCTCTCTCAGGCGGCGAGCAGGCGCTGGTGGCCATCAGCATCTACTTTGCGATTCTGGCCGTCAACCCGGCTCCGTTCTGCATTCTGGACGAGATCGAGGCCGCGCTGGATGACGCCAACGTGGGCCGGTTTGCCCAGTACCTGCGCCGGGTGAGCGATAAGACGCAGTTCATCGTCATCACCCACCGCCGGGGCACCATGGAGGCCGCCAACGTGCTGTATGGTGTCACCATGCAGGAGGACGGCGTCTCCAAACTGCTCAAACTGGATCTGGAGCATGTTGACGCGACACTCGTTTCTTAGTTATAATAAGAAAAACCTCTCCGTCACGCCTGCGGCGTGCCACCTCCCCTGATGAGGGGAGGCCTTGGCAGTCGATTCAACTCCATCTCTTTGCCAAAGGCTCCCCTACTAGGGGAGCTGGCGAGCGAAGCTCGACTGAGAGGTTGTACGGAGGATAAGGCGGAAAAAAGCACAAAACGCATACGATAAGGGAGGCCGACCATGGGACTCTTTGGATTTGGCAAAAAAGAAAAAGATAAAATGAAAGATGGCCTGGAGAAGACCCGCACGGGCTTCTGGGGCAACATCCTCAATACACTGACCGGCAGCAAGATCGACGATGACCTCTACGACAGCCTGGAAGAACAGCTCATCCTGGCCGACGTGGGCGGCGAAGTGGCCATCAAACTGGTGGACAAGCTGCGCGACCGGGTGAACGAGAAAGGCCTGAAGACCGGTGAGCAGGCCGCCGACGAGCTGCGGGACCTCATTGCCGAGGAGATGCAGCCGGAGGCCGAGATGGCGCTGGACGGGCACCCGGCGGTGATCCTGGTCATCGGCGTCAATGGCGTGGGCAAGACCACCAGCATTGCCAAGCTGGCCGATTACTACACCCGTCAGGGCCGCAAGGTGATGCTGGCGGCCGGTGATACATTCCGTGCCGCCGCCAGCGAGCAGCTGGAGATCTGGGCGGACCGGGCCGGCGTGCCCCTCGTCAAAGCAGGCGAGGGCGCGGACCCGGCGGCAGTCATCTTTGACACCGTTAAATCGGCCACGGCCAAGGGCTATGACATGGTCATTGCCGACACGGCCGGACGCCTGCACAACAAGGCAAACCTGATGGCAGAGCTGTCCAAGATCAGCCGCAGTGTCAAAAAGGCTTCTCCGGAGTCCAGCCTGGAAACGCTGTTGGTGCTGGACGCCATCACGGGCCAGAACGCCATCAACCAGGCCAAGGAATTCTGCAAGGCGGCCAGCGCCACCGGCATTATCCTGACCAAGCTGGACGGCACCGCCAAGGGCGGCTGCGTGGTGGCGGTCAAGCAGCGGCTGGGCCTGCCCGTCCGGTTCATCGGCGTGGGCGAGGGCATCGACGACTTGCTCCCGTTCACCCCGGAGGGCTTTGTGGAAGAGTTGATTCCCCGCACGGGATGGAAGCACTAAAAAACCTCTCAGTCATCGCTTGCGCGATGCCAGCCGCTCCCCTTTCGGCACTTTCGTGCCACCTCCCCCGGCCGGGGGAGTCTTTCCCAGCAGGGGAGCCCTTGGCAAAGAGGGCGAGTTTTGAGAAGACGCGAACGTTGAAACAAACGGGAGGAAGAAGCAATATGAAAATTTGTGCAGCAACAGGCAATGCGGGCAAGCTCCGGGAGCTGCGCCGCATTCTGGAAGCGCAGGGCCACGAGGTGGTGAGCCAGAAAGAGCTGGGCATCACCCTTGAGCCCGAGGAAACGGGCACCACCTTTGCGGCCAATGCCCTCATCAAGGCCGAGACCATCTGCAAAGCCAGCGGCATGGCCACCATCGCCGATGACTCCGGCCTCTGCGTGGATGCTCTGGAGGGGGCCCCGGGCGTTTACAGCGCCCGCTACTGCGGCCGCCACGGCGACGATGAAGCCAACAACGATCAACTGCTGGAAAACATGAAAGATGTCCCGGCGGGCAAGCGGGGCGCGAAGTTCGTCTCGGCGGTCTGCTTCATCCTGCCGGACGGCAAGCACCTCACCTGCATGGGCGAGTGCCCGGGAAACGTGGCTTTTGAGCGGCTGGCCGGGGATTACGGTTTTGGCTACGACCCGCTGTTCATCCCGGACGAGTGCGGCGTGGGCAAAACAGGCAAGCGCCCCAACACAGAGGGCCGCAGCTACGCCCAGCTGACCCCGGATGAAAAAGACGCCATCAGCCACCGCGGCAACGCGCTGGCAAAACTCGAAGAAGAATTACCGAAGTTTTTAGCAAAATGAGCTGGACAGCGGGGAGCTTCCTCGGAGAAACTTCCCGCTGTCCAATGAAAACATACGCATACAAAGGAGAAACAATTATGTTGACGAGCAAACAGCGCGCCATCCTGCGCGGCAAAGCAAACACCATGGACCCCGTTTTCATCGTGGGAAAGGGCGAGATCGACGAGACCATGATCCAGGGCGTCAAGGACTGCCTGGAAGCCCGGGAGCTCATCAAGCTCAAGGTGCTGGAGAACAGCATGTACAATGCCCGCGAGGCTTCCATCAAGCTGGCAGAGGCCACCGGCGCCGACTGCGTGCAGGTCATCGGCTCCAAATTCGTGCTCTACCTGCAGAAGAAAAAGGACAGCGCTTACGCGGACCTGCTGAAATAATGAAAATTCTGCTTTACGGCGGCACGTTCGACCCGCCCCACTACGGCCACCTGAACAACCTCCGGGCGGCGGCGTCCCGCGTGCAGCCGGATGAGATCGTGGTCATGCCGGCGGGAGTCTCGCCGTTCAAACAGATGTCGGCGACACCCGGCGCTCTGCGGGCCGAGATGTGCGGCTGCTTTGCGGAAGCCGTGCAGGGGCCGCGGGCGGCAGCCCGGGCACTGCATGTCAGCACCTGGGAAATTGAACAGGCTGCGGCAGGCCGCCGGAATTACACGGTGCTCACGCTGGAAATGCTGGCGCGGCAGTACCCGGGGGCAGAGCTGTATCTTGCCATTGGCAGTGATATGCTCCTCTCATTTGACGGGTGGCACCGCTGGCAGGAGATCCTGCGGCTGGCCCATCTGGTGGTCACGAGCCGGAACACCGGGGACATCCCCGCGCTTCAGGCCAAGGCGGAGCAGCTGGACCCCGGCGGGAGCCGGGTGCTGTTTGCGCCGGTCACGGCGCTGCCCATGGCCAGCAGTGACATCCGTGCCCGCCTTGCAGGGGGCGAAAGCTGTGAAAACGAACTCCCGGCTCTGGTCCAGCGCGTCATCGCGCGGGAGGGCCTCTACCGGGCAAAGGGAGATTGAACCAATACCATGAACTTGAAACAGGCAAAGGAGCTTGTGCGCGGCCGCCTGAGCGATAAGCGGTATGAGCACACCATCAACGTGAAAAAAATGGCTGTCAAGCTGGCAAAGCGGTATGGGGCGGACGAGGAAAAAGCGGCGCTGGCCGCCATCCTGCACGACTCCGCCAAGGAGATCAGCAAGGACGAGATGCGCGAGATCATGCGCCAGTACCCCCAGTACGCCGAGGGCGGCGAGAGCCGCCCCACCCCGGTGTGGCACGGCATCTGTGCTTCCATCCTGGCCCGCACCCAGTGGGGCGTGGAGGACGAGGCCATCCTCTCGGCCATCGCCTGCCACACGGCAGGCAAGCCGGGCATGAGCAAGCTGGACAAGATCGTTTACCTGGCCGATATGACCAGTGCCGAGCGGGACTGGCCGGGTGTGAACAAGCTGCGGAAGCTGGAACTGAAAGATCTGGACGCCGCCATGCTGGCTGCCCTCAAGCAGACGAATGATTTTGTTTTCTCCCAGGGCAAGCCGCTGGATCCCGTGTCCAAGGCCGCTTACGATGACATCAAGGCCCGGGTGAACGCCCGCGGCTGAGCAAACGCGCCCCTCTGCACAGAAAACGGATTGCAGATTACGGGGAACGATGTTATACTAAAAGATATGGCGAGCTTTTTGAGGGAAGTGTCCCACGGGCCCGCACAACAACCGGAAGGAATAAAACGAATGAGTGAAGCTCCGCGTCGTATCAATACAGAACGCTCGCTGAACCGCCCGACGGAGAAGCGCCCCGCGGAGGCTCCGGCCTCCAAGACATCCCTGAACGGCCAGCCGGATTTCTTCCAGCCGGAAGAACCGGCCGCCCCGCAGGATCTGCCCAAAGCCAAGGCCCGCCCGGAGCCGGATACCCGGCAGGAGCTGGGCCTGAAAATGCCTGCTGCCAGCAGCGGTGGCACGGGCGGAAACGGCGGCGGGAACCTGCCGCCCAAACACGCTGCCCCGCAGGGCAGCGGCGGACGCCGCCGCAAAAAGAAAAAGAAGACGCCGCTCTGGCTGCCGCTGGCGGTCACGCTGGCGGTGGTGGCACTGCTGTCCGGCGTGGTGGTCTACGCGGCCAGCATGGTGACCAAGGTGGAAGATAACCTGAAGCCGGAAGAGGATGCCCCCTCCATCACCCAGGAGATCCAGACGCTGGAAGAGTACAAGGGCGATGTGGTCAACATCCTGGTCTGCGGCATCGACTACGAAGAGGGCCGCAACTACAGCGATTCGTCTTCCAACGACGGTATGACGGACATGATCCTCTACTGCCAGTTTGATATCAAGGGCGGTGCCCTGCGGATGCTGCAGATTCCCCGCAACAGTCTGGTGGCCACCAAGAGCCGGAAAGTGACCCTTTCCAACGGCAAGACCTACGCCGCCTCCAACTACCAGATCAACTCGGTGGCTCTGTCCAACAACGGCAGCATCGCGGCGCTGGCAGAGGTCATCTATGACCAGTACAAGCTCCCCATCGACTACTATGTCACCATTGACATGCAGGCGCTGGTGGAAATGGTGGATAACTTTGGCGGCATCGAGGTGTATATCCCCCACGATATGTCCTTTGCGGGCAGCGCCCTCAAGCAGGGCTACCGCAATCTGGACGGCGCTTCGGCGGAGTTCTTTGTCCGCTGCCGCCACGGCGAGGGCTACTCCAACTCCGACATCGACCGCCTGAACATGCAGCGCTATTTCTATGCCGGCCTGTTCAAGCGGGTGCGGAACATGGGCATCACCGATGTGCTCAACCAGCTGCCGCTGGTGTTCAACAACTATATCCACACCGATATGGACCTGACCACCATTGCCAAGATGCTGGTGTCCTTTACCCGCATTGACAGCGGCAATATCATGCTGGCCCAGACGCCCGTGTTTATGGGCGTGCCCAACGTGGGCAAGACCGACAGCTTTGACGGCTACTCCTGCGTGGCGCCGGACAAGGGATCCATTGCAGAGCTGCTCAACACCTATTTCCGCAACTACACCGGCCCGGTGGACGCCAGCGAGCTGAACCTCGTCACCGACAGCTGGCCCCACGGCACGGCTTCCACCAGCGCCAACGTACAGTTCGTCGGCCAGCTGGATAAGGAGTCCGACGACGCCATCCTCAGCGGCGACACCGATGTGGCGGGCGCTACCACCACCGACGGTCAGCCTGCAAACAGCTGATCTTACAGATAGGAGAAAACTATGGATAACAAGATGGACAGCAAGACCCTCGCCATTGAAATTGCGAAGATCCTGGATAAGAAAAAGGCCCAGGACGTGCGGGTGCTCAAGGTGGAGAGCCTGACCGTGCTGACCGATTACTTTGTCATTGCGTCCGGCACCTCCACCACCCAGGTGGCGGCACTGGCCGACGAAGTGGATTTTGAGCTCTCCCAGAAAGGCATCAAGCCCTACAACACCGAGGGCTTTGACTCCAAGAACTGGGTGCTGCTGGATTACTCCAACGTCATCGTGCACGTCTTTGTGCCCAACACCCGCACCTACTATGACCTGGAGCACCTGTGGGCCGACGGCGAGCCCATTGATATCTCGGAGTACCTGACCCCGGATCACTCTCTGTAAAGGCAAACGGGCTTGCCCTCTCTGTCTGCTGCACGATGCCACCTTGTCCCTTTTTGGCACGAAGCGCCTGAGAGGGTGGGGCCGCCTGAAATAAATTGCTATTTTGGATAAAGTCTGGAGCTGATTACAAACATGAAGTATGATTACAAGGCCGTTGAGGCCAAGTGGCAGAAGACATGGGAAGACGAGAAGACGTTCCATGTTGAGATCGACCACTCTAAGCCCAAGTTCTATGCCCTGGTAGAGTTCCCGTACCCGTCGGGTGCCGGTCTGCACGTCGGCCACCCGCGCAGCTACACCGCGCTGGATGTCGTCAGCCGCAAGCGCCGCAAGAACGGCTATAACGTGCTGTACCCCATGGGCTGGGACGCTTTCGGCCTGCCGACCGAAAACTTCGCCATGAAGAACCACATCCATCCGGCCATCGTGACCAAGAAGAATGTGGACCGCTTCCGCCAGCAGCTCAAGAGCCTGGGCTTCTCCTTTGACTGGGATCGTGAGATCAACACCACCGACCCCGAATACTACAAGTGGACCCAGTGGATCTTCCTGCAGCTGTACAAGCACGGTCTGGCTTACAAGAAAGAGATGAGCGTCAACTGGTGCACCGGCTGCAAGTGCGTGCTGGCCAACGAGGAAGTGGTCAACGGCGTGTGCGAGCGCTGCGGCAGCGAGGTCGTCCACAAGGTCAAGAGCCAGTGGATGCTGAAGATCACTGCCTACGCCGACAAGCTCATCGACGGTCTGGACGGCCTGGATTACATCGAGCGCGTCTCCACCCAGCAGAAGAACTGGATCGGCCGCAGCCACGGCGCGGAAGTCAATTTCGGCACCACCGCGGGCGATACCCTGACCGTTTACACCACCCGCTGCGATACCCTGTTCGGCGCTACCTACATGGTCGTCTCCCCGGAGCACGCCATCGTCAAGGAGTGGCTGGAGAAAGGCCTCATCAAGAATGCCGACGCCGTCAAGGCTTATCAGGCAGAGGCTGCCCGCAAGAGCGACTTTGAGCGCAGCGAGCTGAACAAGGAGAAGACCGGCGTCCAGCTCGAGGGTGTCATGGGCATCAACCCGGTCAACGACAAGGAGATCCCCATCTTCATCTCCGATTACGTTCTGGCCACCTACGGCACCGGTGCCATCATGGCCGTGCCTGCCCACGATACCCGTGACTGGGAGTTCGCCAAGAAATTCGGCCTGCCCATCATCGAGGTGGTCAAGGGCAGCACCCCGTCCAACCTGGACGAGGCCGCCTTTACCGATGTGGCCACCGGCACGCTGGTCAACTCCGGCTTCCTGGATGGTCTGTCTGTCACCGACGCCAAGAAAAAGATGATCGAGTGGCTGGAAGCCAACGGCAAGGGCCAGGATAAGGTCAACTACAAGCTGCGCGACTGGGTGTTCAGCCGTCAGCGCTACTGGGGCGAGCCCATCCCCATGGTCAAGTGCGAGAAGTGCGGCTGGCAGCCCCTGCCCGAGAGCAGCCTGCCTCTGACTCTGCCGGACATCACCGACTTTGAGCCGGGCCCGGATGGCGAGTCCCCGCTGGCCCGCCACACCGACTGGGTCAAGACCACCTGCCCCTGCTGCGGCGGCCCCGCGACCCGTGAGACCGATACCATGCCCCAGTGGGCCGGTTCTTCCTGGTACTTCCTGCGCTATATGGATCCTCACTGCAAGGATGCCATTGCCTCCAAGGAGGCGCTGGAGTACTGGTCTCCGGTGGACTGGTACAACGGCGGCATGGAGCACACCACCCTGCACCTGCTGTACAGCCGTTTCTGGCATAAGTTCCTGTACGACATCGGTGTGGTGCCCAGTCCGGAACCCTACCAGAAGCGTACCGCCCACGGCATGATCCTGGGCCTGAACCCCCACAGCTTTGTCAACCTGCCCGCGGACGAGCAGAAGAAGCTGCTGGAGGAGTATGGCAGCCAGAAAGCCGCAGAGAAAGCGCTGGAAGAGAAGTACGGTGAGATGTCCCGCCACCCCATCGTCAAGATGTCCAAGAGCCTGGGCAACGTCATCAACCCGGACGAGGTGGTGGACCAGTACGGTGCCGACACCATGCGTCTGTATGAGATGTTTATGGGCGACTTTGAGCAGGCTGCTCCCTGGCAGACCTCTGCCATCGCCGGCTGCAACCGCTTCCTGGACCGTGTCTGGGGCCTGAGCGACAAGCTGGTGGAGGGCGAGGGCTACCGCCCTGCCATCGAGACTCTGATGCACCAGACCATCAAAAAGGTCGGCGCTGACATCGAGGGCCTGAAGATGAACACGGCCATTGCCCAGCTCATGACCCTGGTCAACGCCCTGTATGAGAACGGCGGCGCCACCAAGGCCGAGTTTGAGACGGTGCTCCAGCTGCTGAACCCGTTTGCTCCCCACATGACCGAGGAGCTGTGGGAGAAGCTGGGCCACAGCCACGACGAGCAGCTGGCCTATTACCCCTGGCCCGAGTACGAAGAGGCCAAGTGCGTGGAAGCCACGGTGGAGATCGCCGTGCAGGTGAACGGCAAGGTGAAAGCCCGCCTGAAAGTGGCCGCGGACATCACCGCTGAGGATGCCATTGCCACCGCCAAGGCAGACCCCGCCGTGGCCGATGCACTGGCCGGCAAGACGGTGGTCAAGGAGATCTACGTCAAGGGCCGCCTGGTCAACCTGGCTGTGAAAGGCTAATTTTTGCAAAAAAACTTTTCAAAAAAGGTTGACGAACAAGAGAAAATGCGCTATACTGTCTACTGTTAGTTACCATGTAACAACGAAATTCCTGCCTCACGGTCCAAGGGAGGGAATAAGATGTCGGAAATTCGTGTTAAAGAGGGCGAGTCGCTGGAAAGCGCACTGCGTCGCTTCAAGCGGAGCACTGCTCGCAGCGGTGTGCTCGCAGAGGTCCGTAAGCGCGAGGCTTACGAGAAGCCGTCTGTCAAGCGCAAGAAGAAGTCCGAAGCAGCCCGCAAGCGTAAGTTCAAGTAATTATTCTTGAGCCGCTAGTTGCTTTAGATTCATTTGCGTTGCTAACGCCGATGTAGGAGAGCCTGAGTTTTCAGGCTCTCCTATTTTCATTTCAGGAGGTTTACGGATGTTTGTTACCCCCGAATATGTCTTCAAGGATGTCACCCACATCACACCGGAATGGCTGGCCGCCAAGGGCATCCGGGCGCTGGTGCTGGATATTGATAACACGCTCACGGCCGACCGCAGCCAGGACTTGCCCGACGAAGTGGCCGGGTGGCTGGCTCAGATGAAAGCAGCCGGTGTGGGGCTTACCATCGTCTCCAACGGCGCGGAAAAGCGGGTGCGCCCCTTTGCCCGGAAGCTGGGGCTGGCCTACCTCTACCGCTCGGCCAAGCCCCTGCCTTTTGCCCTGATGGTGGCCCGCCGCCGGATGGGCGTCAAGCGCCGGGAGATGGCCATGGTGGGCGACCAGCTCTATGCGGACCGGATGGCGGCGGCCCTCTACGGCATCCCCGGCCTGATGGTCATTCCCCGGGGGCCGGACCTGGGCGCGCAGGTCGTCCTCAAGCGCAAGTGGGAGAAAAAGCACTGGCAGGCCTACTATGACCGGGGAGGGAAGACCCTGTGAGCGATTGGAAGATCCGGTTTGGCACGGCAGGCACCAGCGACAGCTTTGCCGCAAAGGGCTATAAAAACAGCCTGGACATCCCGGCTTACACGGCGGAGATGGGGCTGGACGCCTTTGAGTATCAGTGCGGGCACGGTGTCCGCCTGGGGCTGGAAAAGGCGGCCAGGATGGCCGCGGACGCCGCAGAGCGGGGCATCCTGTTCAGTGTTCACGCGCCCTATTATATCAGCATGTCCAGCCTGGAAGAGGACAAGCGGCTCAACAGTGTCAACTACCTGCTGCAAAGCGCGGCGGTCTGCAAGGCATTGGGCGGCAGGCGCATCATCTTCCACCCGGGCAGCTGCGGCAGGCAGAGCCGGGAGGCGGCCCTGGAAAAGGCGCTGGATACCATGCGCCGGGCCCAGGCGGCACTGGATGAGGCGGGTTATGCGGAGATGACCCTCTGCCCGGAAACCATGGGGAAGATCGGCCAGCTGGGCACGCTGGAAGAGGTGCTGGCCCTGTGCAGCGTGGACAAGCGCGTTACCCCCTGCATTGATTTTGGCCACCTGAACGCCCGGACGCTGGGCGGCATCCAGTCCAAAGCCGATTATGCCGCCATCCTCGACCGGCTGGAAACCGCGCTGGGGGATGAGCGGGCACGGCGGTTCCATGTCCACTTCTCCCGCATTGAGTTCTCCAAGGGCGGGGAAAAGCGGCACTGGACCTTTGCCGAGACCCAGTTCGGCCCCGAGCCGCAGCCGCTGATGGAGCTGCTGGCGGAGCGCGGCCTTGCACCGGTTCTCATCTGCGAGAGCGCGGGCACCCAGGCAGAGGACGCGCGGGCGATGCAGGCAATGTACCGCACAGCGTGCAAAACTTAAACTTTTTTGTGTTTTTATCGTCTTTTTTGCTCAAACCCCTTGCCAAACAGCGTTGGATTGAGTAAAATAAATAGAGATATGCATTATGCATCTGAGACATTAAACTAATGGAGGAATTCCTATGATTTCTGCAGGCGAGTTTCGCAATGGCGTGACCTTTGA
>ENA-OPBL01001393-OPBL01001393.1-human-gut-metagenome-genome-assembly--contig:-NODE-1393-length-21632-cov-5.487464_pt1 | contig 21632 bp, 24 predicted proteins | sample MGYA00241073_ERZ501461 | MGnify/ENA primary metagenome ERZ501461 (study PRJEB25962, sample SAMEA2042630) | human gut metagenome | biome: human gut; feature: human-associated habitat; material: faeces... | reverse complement strand
TTGATCTCCTCCTCCGCAAAACTCCGGATCTTCGCGCGCAGCTCTTCGTGCGCCGCCGTGGTTTGAAACAGCATACGGGTACCTCCTCTTAAAATTTTACAGCTCGCTTGTATCTTGGGGATCGGATTTGCCGGTCAGCAGCCTGCGCAGGCTCACGGCGCGGAACGCCTCGTCCTGCTTTCGCTGCAAGGCCGCCAGCTGATAGTGGATGGCGCACCGCCCGTGCTCGTCCTGCCAGCGGCACTCAAATCCCGGCTCCATGCAGGCGCACAGGACGCCCCGTTCCCCCATGACACCCATGAGATCGTAGAGGGAGGTCGCGTCCAGGTCGCAGGACAGTTCGCAGCCGCCGAGAGCGCCGCGGCTTACCTGCACCAAATTACCGGCAGAGAGTTTGCGCAGGATCTGGTAGGCAAACTGATTGGGGATAAATTCCGTTTCCGACATCTCGGCCACCGAATGCTTCTCCCCGTCCAGCAGCACCCGCAAAATGCGCAGCGCGTAGTCCGTCTCTTTGGTGATGATCATGCTCCGCATCCTCTTTTCGCTTGCTTGTTACTGTCATCATATCAATCTTGACAAATTTTGTCAAGATAATTTCCAAAAAAAATTATCGCTTTAACACAGACCGCCCCAGCCTGGGTCAGCTTCGCTTTCCATTCAGCGAAAAGCCATGTTCTTTCTAATTATAGAAACCAAAAAACTGTGCCGTGGCAGCCCGCCGAAAGTAGAAAAGACTATGACTGAAAACCAGAAAGCGGAGAAATCGGTTGGGGCTCACAGGGGTCACCCACCCAAGGCGGATGCGGCGATCCCTGACAAGCCTAAGCCGTCCAGCCGAAACAAGCAATAAAGTGCGTGCTTTTCATGTTATATTCGACGAATTAAGTTAATGTGCACTGAATAAAAGAAAAAGCCTTATATTTCAATCCATAGAGGCCAATCTGTGGTATAATTGGAGCAAGAGAACTGGCAAAAATCCAGCAAAAACCTTGTACCTGGAGGGCAACTATGTATCGTTACAGCAATGGCCAGATCAGCTTGGCGGATTAATCGAGTATCTAAATTTTCCCCCTGCTGCGGGGCTGGTTTTTTGAGCCTTGCTACAAGCTCAATGCTCGTTTAATGCTCAAAAACAGTAGAATTTCATCTGCACACGAAAGATAGATGAATAGCTGAACAACAAAATGTAACTTTTGTGACCTACGACACCAGTCTCAAGCGGTCTAACTAATGTCCACTGAACAAGTGCCCAATTTTTGTTCTGAGCCAGAATCTCCAGAAGATATGCGAGCATTCTCAAAAGAGCACGCTGGATCTTGCGGAGATTCAGCACCAGAACGGACATGGCGATCACATGAGCCGCGGTCTCCCGCAGCTTCGCGGCGACCAGCAAATAATATTGCTCGTTTACCGCCGGATCCATTTCAGAAGCTGAATCACCAGCATAGAGCCAAACGCCAGTCCCACAATGGCACCCACCATCCCAATGGACAGGGGGGCCACGGCGAACAGCGGTTCCAGCGCAGGAACCAGCAGCACCAGCCCCAGCAGCAGAGCGCCGATGGTAAAGGCCCCTAACAGGGCACGGTTGTTCCAGAAGTGCCGGGTAAGCAGCACCGGATGCTGGGATTTGCAGCTAAATCCGTGGAACAGTCGGCTCAGGCACAGGGTGGAGAAGGCCATGGTCTGTCCAGCAGCGGCACCGCCGGCGTTCAGCCCCAGATAGAAGGCCGTGACGGTGGCGGCGGCGATGACCAGTCCCTCGACGCCCACGCTATAAAGGAAGGGCTTTGTCAGGATGCCTTCGTTCCGGGGCCGGGGCTTTTCCGACATGACCTCGTTGGTGTGTGGCTCCATGCCAAGGGCGATGGCGGGTAGAGAGTCCGTCAGCAGGTTGATGAACAGCAGGTGCACTGCCGCGAAGGGGACGGGCAGTCCCATCAGAGAGGCGTAGAGCACCGTCAAAATGCCCGCCGTATTGCCGGAGAGCAGAAATTGAATGGCCCGCTTGATGTTGGCATACACGTTCCGACCGTTTTTTACAGCCTTCACAATGGTGGCGAAGTTGTCGTCCGTCAGCACCATACCGGCGGCATCCTTGGCCACCTCCGTTCCCGTGATGCCCATAGCCACACCGATGTCCGCCTGCTTCAGGGCGGGAGCGTCATTGACGCCGTCGCCGGTCATGGCTACCAGATTGCCCCGCTGCTGCCACGCCCGGACGATGCGGATCTTATGCTCCGGGGACACACGGGCGTAGACGCTTACCTTCGGCACAAACTCCTGCAATTCCTCGTCGCTCATGCCGTCGATGACCGCGCCCTCCACGGCCTCCGTGCCGTCCCGCAAAATGCCGATCTCACGGGCAATGGCCGCCGCCGTGATTTTGTGGTCGCCGGTGATCATAATAGGACGGATACCGGCGCGGATGCACTCCGCCACCGCCGCCTTGGATTCCTCACGGGGCGGGTCCATCATGGCGATGAGGCCGAGGAAAGTCAGGCTGTTTTCATCCGCCAGAGTGATGGCCGGGCCGTCCACGCTGCGGCAGGCGAAGGCCAGCACCCGCAGGCCCTCGTTGGAAAACTGTTCGTTGACCTGTTCGATCCTCGCCCGTTCCTCCGGCGTCACCACGCAGCGGTCCAGCAGCACATCCGTCGCGCCCTTGGTGACCAGCATCAGGCCACCCGCCAGCTTGTGGACCGTGGACATCATTTTCCGGTCGGAATCGAAGGGGATCTCTGTCAGACGGGGCCAGCGGTTCCGGACGAGATCCTCGTCAAAGCCGTTGGTCTCCCCCAGCCGCACCAGTGCCGTTTCCGTGGGGTCGCCGATCTCCGTATCCCCGCTGATGACCGCATCGCTGCACAGCAGAGCCGTCCGCAGCAACGGCTCCTGTAACGGGTCCCGGAAGTCCGCGTCCTTGGCGTCGATCACCTCGCCTCCGGTGTAGAGCTTGCGCACCGTCATACGGTTCTGGGTCAGCGTACCCGTCTTATCCGAGCAGATGACCGACACGCTGCCAAGCCCCTCCACCGCCTGCAAATGGCGGATGATGGCGTTTTCCTTGGCCATTTTCCGGGTGCCGAAGGACAGCACGATGGTCACGATGGAGCTGAGGGCCTCCGGGATAGCGGCCACCGCCAGCGCCACGGCGAAGAGAAAGGCGTTCATCACGTTTTCGTGCCGCCACAGCACACTGACGCCAAACAGCACTGCGCAGATCACCAGAATGATGATCGACAGCTTTCTGCCGAACTGGTCCAGACTGACCTGAAGCGGCGTTTTCCGCTCCTCCGTGTTTTTCAGAAGCTGGGCGATCTTGCCCATTTCCGTGTCCATGCCGGTGGCCGTCACAAGAAAGCGGCCCCGCCCATAGGTGACGAAGCTGCCGGAGAACACCATGTTCTTCCTGTCGCCCAAGGCCGTTTCCCCACTGAGCGGCTCCGTATCCTTTTCCACCGGCAGGCTTTCGCCGGTGAGGGCACTCTCCGCGCACTTCAGGCTGGCACATTCCAACAGGCGTCCGTCGGCACAGACGGAATCTCCCGCCTCCAATATGACCACATCACCGGGAACCACCTCTCGACCGGGGATCTGTACGATCTGACCGTCCCGCAGCACCTTGGCGGTGGGAGCGGACATCTGCTTCAGGCTGTCCAGCGATGCGGAGGCCTTGACGGTCTGAACGGTGCCCAGAATTGCGTTCATGGTGATGACCGCCAGAATGACGATCATGCTCTCCACGTCCCCCATGCAGGCGGAGATGACGGCGGCCAGGATGAGGATCAACACCAGAAAATCCGCAAACTGCCCCAGAAATATCTGCAAAACACTCTTTTGCTTGCCGGCGTGCAGTTCATTGGCTCCGTATTTTGCCAGACGATCCGCCGCATCCTCCTGCGATAGGCCGGTCTCCCGGCAATCCAGTTTCTGGAACAACTCCACGCGGGACTGTTCCCAAATGTTCTTTTCCTGCTTCATGTACTGTGTCTCCTTTCGGCGGACGCAAAAAAGGCGAGCCCTTTTGCGTCAATGCCTTCACATTGATACAAAAGTCTCGCCATTTCAATCCGCAGCGGAGCCAAACGACCCGTACTGACGCCAACGGATACACAAAGCTGTGCAAGCTACTCCCTTTTGAACGAAGGATACACCATTCTTTTCACATTGTCAAGAAGGACGCCTGCTAAAGGACGTTGAGAATTGTACCTGTACAGATTCTTACAGGTGGAAGTATTTTCCAGCTTTTGATTTTCTCCCAGCATCAGCAAGGTCAGACTTCCGTCCAGCATGGTTTCCGGTGAGATGTTTACATCGGTTTTGCCATGCACACCTCCTTGAACGGATGGTACTCTCAATTTCCCGTACAGTATAGCACGGTGTTGGCGATATGCCTGCACAGCCGTAAAATTTATTTCATATAATATACCGGCAGCCGGATCGTCAGGTGCAGACTGCGGTAGCTGTTGGGCTTTGGGTTGGAAATGTAGTCCTTCTCTGTGACTATCTCAATATCAGACTGATCTTTTAAGCACTTTGCCAAAAAGAACACATCCTCCTCGAAAGAGCAGATCACACGCACACCGGCAACATCCATGATATTTGCCTGCATGGTCGGAAAATCCAGAGGAAGTCCGCGCTTCTGCATCTTATTCATAATGCTGGACGGCGACTTCAAGCGGCTTTTCATACTTTCTATCGGATTGCGGTCATGCTGCAATGAAAATTCCTCATTCAAAATTTACAACCGGCTTTCAAGTGCTTTCAGTGCGCAGCGGTATTGCAGCATGACCTCCTGATATTTGCGGTTCTCTCTCAAAAGGCGCTGGCATTGCACATCATCCAAGCCTTTATCTGCCGCAACCGTCAAACCAAATAGATTTTCACTCATAGCTTCTCCATTCCGCAGGGATAGGCGCCCCGCGCTGTCTGCTGCTCTTTTGTTACGACCTGATAAAAACTGTATCCGCCGGAGAGATGGGAACAAGAGAAACCGTACTGCGTCAAAAGACGGCAGGCCAGATAACTGCGAAGCCCTGTCTGGCAATTCACATAGACAGGCTTGTCCCGGTCTAACTCGTCCAAATGCTCCCGCAGATCGTCCAAGGGAATGTTCCGAAAGCCGTCCAGATGCCCCCGCTGATACTCCCACGCCGTGCGGACGTCCAGCAGCGTCGCACTTCCATCGCAAGGCAAGTCCTCAACCTCATTCCAATGGAACTGCCGTACCTTCCCGCTCTCCAAATCCTCGATCATAAAGCCCGCCATATTGACCGGGTCTTTGGCAGAGGAATAGGGCGGCGCGTAGGCGAGGTCCAGCTCTGTCAGCTCCAGCGCCGTTATACCGGCGCGGATGGCCGTTGCCAGTACATCAATGCGCTTGTCTACACCGTCGCCGCCAACGATCTGCGCACCGAGCAGCCGCAGGCTTTCTTTTTCATACAGTACCTTCATTGTCATAGACCGTGCGCCGGGATAATAGGTAGCGTGGGATGCCGGGAACAATACGACTTTGTCGTAAGCGATCCCTGCTGTCTGCGCTACCTTCTCATTGATTCCCGTAGAGGCCGCGGTCAAGCTAAACAATTTCAGAACAGACGAACCCTGAGAGCTGTGAAAGTGCCTGTTTCCGCCGCAGATGTTGTCGGCGGCAATGCGTCCCTGCTTGTTAGCGGGCCCCGCCAGCGAGATCAACGCTTTCTGCCCGGTCACGAAATGGGTGACCTCTACGGCATCGCCCACAGCATAGATGTCCGGCACAGAGGTTTCCATCCGCTCGTTGACAGCGATGCTGCCACGAATACCAAGTTTGAGTCCGGCTTCTTTTGCCAAATGCGTATCCGGGGTAACACCGATGGCCAGCAGCACCATATCCGAATGCAGTGGCTCACTTTCTTCCAACAGTGTCAGCACGGAATCTCCGTCCTGTCGGAATCCGGTGACGGTTTCACCCAACCGCAGGGCCACGCCGTGTCTGCGCATTTCCGCATGGACAAAGCTCGCCATATCCGCATCCAGTGGTGCTAATAGCTGCTTCGGACGCTGAACGATGGTAACCGAAACACCCATCTCCACAAGGTTTTCCGCCATTTCCAGACCGATAAAGCCGCCGCCAGCCAAAACAGCAGTTTTCGGTTTCTGATCCTCTACAAAGTGCCGAATGCGGAGGGTATCCTCCACGGTGCGCAGCGTGAAAACACGCTCACTGCTGACGCCGGAAAGCGCAGGAACCGTCGGCTTTGCGCCGGGTGCGAGGAGTAGTTTGTCATAGGTTTCCGTGTAGACCTTTCCACTATCCAATGCGTGAACGGTGACGGTTTTCTCTGCGGGATTGATCGCAGTTACTTCCTGCCGTACCCGCACATCAATGCGAAAACGATCCCAGAAGCTCTCCGGAGTTTGCAGCGTCAGTTCTTCCTGCTCTTTGATCACACCGCCCACATAATACGGCAGGCCGCAGTTGGCATAGGACATATAGCCGCTGCGCTCGATCATCACGATCTGCGCGTGTTCATCCAGACGGCGGAGGCGGGCGGCGGCAGACGCGCCGCCGGCCACGCCGCCTACGATCACAACTTTCATCTTGCGCCCTCCACCAAGGCGGCGATCTCCGCCTTGGGCCGATAGCCGACCGATTTGGCAACGGCCTTTCCATCCTTGAATACGACCAGCATCGGGATGCTGGATACCTGAAAACGCATCGCCAGTTCCATCTGCTCGTCCACATTGACCTTGCCCACCTTGAGGGCGCCGGTGTTTTCCTCAGCGATCTCGTGGAGCACGGGAGCGAGCATTTTGCATGGTCCGCACCAGTCCGCGTAGAAATCCAGCAGGACGGGCTTGTCGGAACGCAGCACCTCGTTTTCAAAATTCGCAGCAGTAATTTTCAGTTCAGCCATGAGAAAGGCTCCTTTCGTTTGTATATTGTCAGTCTTTGTTTTTCAGCTTGCAAATACTCTGGGTCATAGTCCCCATGGGGCAGAAGGCGCACCATGTACGGGGCTTGTAGAGCACCATGACGATGAGGCCGATGAGCAGCGAGGTCAGCATCAAGCTATAAAAGCCGAAGCTGAACTGTGCCACCCAATCCGTCACCGTCCCGGCGGTGTAGGTCCAGCCCCAGGGCACACGGAAGGTCCAGAACAGCTTAATGGCCTCCCGCAGGGACGCAGCACCGGCAGCGACCAGATAGGTCTGGAACACCATGTTGCCGAACATCGTCAGGAAAAAGAGCAAAAAGCCGTAACGGAACCACTTGGAGGACATCCAGCGGGGCGTTGGCTTGCAGCGGGAGCATTTAAGGTCAGTTCCCAGCTTGCTGAACAGTTGTCCCCGTCCGCAGAGGTGGTTGCAGAAAAACTTGTTCCCGCCGAAGATGGCTAAGAACAGCGGCAGCAGGAAGTCGATCATGCCCAGCCACGCAAAGAGGATGTTGAAAAAGCCGAGGGTGAAGTAGAGGATGGCGCAGATCCAGAGATAGTCGTACCAATGTTTTGCTTTCTTCATGCCTCGTCCCTCGCTTTCACCTCGATGCAGCCCACGGGACAGAGCCTCGCGCACTTGCCGCAGCCAATGCAGCGTTCCGCCTCCACAGCGGCGTAGCAGCCCCGGCTCACCTTGACGGCCCCCAGTGGACAGGTATTTTCACACACACCGCAGGCGACGCACCGCGTCTTATCTATGGAAGCCAGTTTCTTTGACAGCATAGCGTTCCTCCCTTAATCCTGCAAGGATTTGTAATAGAGCATACAGTGGCAGTAGCCCTCGAAATCAGGATCTGCAATTTGATCCTTAAACTCCTGGCACATACATTTGGTCGCCTCTGTGCGCTCCAGTCGGCAGGGACAGTATCCGCCGGTGCGCTTGAGTCCTTCCCGGATGGTATTGACAATCTCCTGATCGGGATTGAGCTTGATTTTCATGTTCGCCACCTCTTTCTTGATTGTGGCTTTATCATACCGCAGGACAAAGCATTTTTCTGTGACGAGGTTACATTGATAAAAAAATCCGGTGCTTTTGGAGCACCGGATTTTAAGAAGGTGAATTATGCTTTCCACAGGCTGTGGAGGTTGCAGTAGGCGTAGACCGCCTCGACCTCGTCGCCCTCGCAGAGCGCAAAGCAGACCTCCGGCTTTTCGCCGGGGTGCAGCTCCTTGCGCTGGTTGCCCTGCTTGGTGTGGAGAGATACCCACTCGATGTAGTGCTCCGGCAGCATGGGATGCTCCACGGAGCCGACCTTGACATGGACGATGCCGTTTTCCACTGTCCAGACAGGGACATGCTTCTCCACGGCGGCGTCGGTGGTGCCGGGGATGATCTCGCTCATCGGCTCACCGCAGCAGATGACGGGAACGCCCGTGTCCTTGACCTTGGCAATGATGTTGCCGCAATGCTTGCAAATGTAAAACTTCTGCTCCATGATGATTCTCCTTTTCTTTCTTTAATAGTTTTCTGCGTGAATTTCAAAATAGCTCTGGGGATGGTTGCAGGCGGGGCAAACCTCCGGGGCCTTCTCGCCCACGACGATGTGACCGCAGTTGCGGCACTCCCACACCTTGACCTCGCTCTTGGCGAAGACCTCCGCCATCTCCACATTGTGCAGCAGGGCACGGTAGCGCTCCTCATGGTGCTTTTCAATGGCGGCGACCAGGCGGAAACGCTGGGCCAGCTCATGGAAGCCTTCCTCATCGGCGGTTTTGGCAAAGCCGTCGTACATATCCGTCCACTCGTAGTTCTCGCCCTCAGCGGCGGCGAGAAGATTTTCGGCAGTGTCGCCAATGCCGTTCAGCTCTTTGAACCACAGCTTGGCGTGTTCCTTCTCATTATCAGCGGTTTTGAGGAACAACGCCGCGATCTGCTCGTAGCCTTCCTTCTTGGCCTTAGATGCAAAATAGGTGTACTTGTTGCGTGCCTCGGACTCACCGGCAAAGGCGGCCATCAGATTTTTTTCGGTTTGGGTGCCTGCGTACTTCGTTTCCTTCATGGTCGATGCTCCTTTCAGCTTCTTTTGCTCATATTATAACACGGATTCGTGTTATAAACAATATTTTCATTTTAAGTGATTCAATCCTTCTGTATCCCGCAGCGTGATCGCACCGCGCTTCAGCTCCACCAGCCCGTCCTCCGAGAAGCTCTTGAGCATCCGCGCCACCGCCTCCCGCGCCGAGCTGATGTGCTGGGCGATCTGCTCATGGGTCATGCGTATGGTATCGGAGCCGGTACGCTCCGCTTCGGCCAGGAGAAAATCTGCCAGCCGCCGATCCAAACCCTTGAACATGATCTGCTGCATCGCCCACATCACATCAGAAAATCGTTTCGTTGCCAACTCATAGAGGAAGCAGCGGACATGAAGATTTTGCTCCTTGAGCGCAGCAATGACATTTGCAGGGATAATCAGAACCTCCGTATCCATTCCAGCGGTCATTTGCGTATCAAAGGTGATCTGACTGATCACGCAGGAGGCAGAAAGCACGCATAGTTCGCCCGGATACAGGCGGAACAGCGTTACCTCCCGCCCCTCCTCGGAGAGAAGATAGGTGCGGATCTCGCCGGAAAGGACGAACAGCATTCCGAGGCATTCGGTGTCGCTACTGTGTACGAATGCACCCTTTTCATAATGACGGACAAAGGCGCTTCGGCGCAGCGTTTCTTGCTCCTGTTCGGTCAAGGATGACCAGAACGGAAGTTGTGTCAGTGTGCGTTCCATATCAATGGCAGCTATGCTTACCGCAGCCGTGGTCACCGCAGGTGTGACCAGCTTCGCCGTGCTCGTGGTCATGGTGATCACAGTGAACATTGGGATCGTAGCCCAGATTTCCGCTGAGCAATGCGCTCACCGCCGCGTCAGCGTCCCCGCTGACACCGCCGTAGAGCTTGATGCCCGCTTCGGCCAGAGCTGCCTGCGCACCGCCGCCGATGCCTCCGCAAATCAAAGTGTCCACACCGTGCTGCATTAGGAAGCCTGCCAGTGCGCCGTGACCGCTGCCGTTGGTATCAACAACTTCCGCATGGATGACTTTGCCGTCCGCTGCTTCATAAAGCTTGAACTGTTCGGTGTGGCCGAAATGCTGAAAAATCTGACCGTTTTCATAGGTAACTGCAATTTTCATAATGGAATCTCCTTTGCAAGTTTTGCCTGATTTTTCCATGTTGGCTCTCTGCATCCGACAGCAACGGCCGCAGTGGGCTGCCTCCTGTCCTCCGCAGATGCGGTAGTTTCCCCCGGTGATGTGCAGCGGTTTCCCGTGGACAAGACACGCTGCGATCTTGCACCGTGCACTTTCGTAAATTTCCTGCACGGTCGAGCGGGAAATATCCATTTGCGCGGCACACTGCTCGTGGGTTTGCTGCTCCAGGTCAACCAGCCGAATGACCTCGTACTCGTCCAGCGTCAGCAGGATCGGCTCGGTATCCTCGCACCCGTTGGGGCAGAAGGTGTCAACTTGTGGTACGCCACAAATCCGACGGCACCGTGGCGGTCTTGGCATGGACGCCTTCCTCCTTCTGTTTTCGGTATATACCGATTATAGCGCTTTAGACAGGAAAAATCAATATTCATTTCAAAAATCACTGCAATCTCAATTCTTGTATGCATCGTCACATCGTTCCGTCAAGGGAGTCACGTTCCCTTACACCGCCGCCTGAGGCGCTGTTATTTGAGGAGCTGTTTCAAATCCTCCTCCGGGGTGGTGATGGGAGCAATGCCGAAATTCTCTACGAGGTAGTTCAGCACATTGGGCGAAACGAACGCCGGCAGCGTGGGGCCAAGGCGAATATTCTTGATCCCCAGATACAACAGCGTCAGCAAAATGCACACTGCCTTCTGCTCATACCACGAAAGCACCAGAGACAGCGGCAGGTCGTTGACCCCGCAGTCGAACGCCTCCGCCAAGGCCAGCGCGATTTTGACAGCTCCGTAAGCGTCGTTGCACTGGCCCACGTCCATGAGCCGAGGCAGGCCGCCAATGGTACCGAGGTCAAGGTCGTTGAAGCGGTATTTTCCGCAGGCCAACGTCAGCACCACGGTATCGGCGGGCGTCTGCTTGACAAACTCAGTATAGTAGTTCCGTCCGGGACGGGCTCCGTCACAGCCGCCGACCAGGAAAAAGTGCCGGATGGCGCCGCTCTTTACCGCCTCGATCACCTGATCCGCCACGCCAAGCACCGCGCCATGACCGAAGCCGGTCATGACCGTGCCGCCGCCGTTGATACCGGTGAACGACTTGTCCTCGTCGTAGCCGCCAAGCTCCATTGCCTTTTCGATGACAGGGGTAAAGTCCTTATCCTCGCCGATGTGCGTCAGTTCTGGGTAGGATACCACCGCCGTGGTGAACACGCGGTCGGCGTAGCTTGCTTTCGGCGGCATCAGGCAGTTGGTGGTAAACAGCACCGGCGCGGGGATGTCGGCAAACTCCTTCTGCTGGTTCTGCCACGCCGTGCCGAAGTTGCCCTTGAGATGGGCGTACTTTTTCAGCTCCGGATAGCCGTGGGCAGGCAGCATTTCACCGTGGGTGTAGATGTTGACGCCTTTACCCTCGGTCTGCTCCAGCAGCAGTTTCAAATCGTGGAGATCGTGGCCGGTGATGACGATGAACGGCCCCTTCTCCACCGTCAGCGGGACGGTGGCAGGCGCGGGCGTACCGTAGCTTTCGGTGTTGGCCATATCCAGAAGCGCCATGCACTGGAGGTTTTTCTCGCCCACCTCCATCACGATGGGCAGCAGCGCGTCCATATCCCAGTCCTCGCCCACGGCAAAAAGAGCCTTGGCGAAAAAGCGGTTCACTTCCTCGTCGGCATAACCCAGCATCATAGCGTGATGGGCGTAAGCCGCCATGCCGCGCACGCCGAAGAGGATCAGGGATTTGAGGCTGCGAATATCCTCCTGCGCGTTCCAGAGCAAGTTCATATCATAATCATCGTTTCGCCCGCAGCGGGAGCCGCAGCCGGAGCAGCCTGGAACAAGGCGGGCCTTTTCCTCGTGTACCCGATCGATCAGCTCCCGAATGGTCTTTTCGTTGAAGCTCACATTGGTGACGGTGGTGAACAGGCCCTCGATCATCAGCCGCCAAGTCCCCTCATTCGCATCCGGGGCATTATCTACCGCACGGGACAGTCCAATCAGAGCGCCAGTCAGCTGATCCTGAAGCTCCGCCACCTCAGCGGTTTTGCCGCAGACGCCGGCTTTTCCGGTACAACCGGCGCAGCCAGCCGTCTGCTCACACTGAAAGCAAAACATCCTGCTATCCATTGTCGTTCGTCTCCTTCTGCTTTTTAGTTCAGGACCTGCATCTCTGGGTTCTTCTCCCCGAATTTCTCGCGCAGCGCACTGCAGATATCCTCCCGGGACTTGCCCTGCTTCTCACCATTTTTAATGAGCTTGTACGCCTGAAACAGCGCCGAGGGGCCGATCTCGCTGCTGAAAAAGCCGATGCCCTGATTCCATGCCAGCAGCTCGAACACATCGTCCAGCGCGGCGCTCTCCACACCGTGGATATATGCCTTTACCAGCTCCCGCGCCGCCTGCCGCATCCGGCCTGCACCGACAGCGTTGGTGAGGGACAGCAGCAGCCGCGTTTCGTAGGGCAGTACGCGCTTCTCACTTTGCCATGTGGTCTCCCAAAAATCCACGGCGATCTGCCCCAGCTTTTCATCGATCATGGGATAGTTCAAAAGAGCCAGCGGCTTGAAGGGAGCGGAGCTGTCGCCTTCCTTCTTCTCTGTGCGGCAGAACCAGACATGGAACTCCGCCTCACTCCGCTGCTCGGTGTGGTGCTCGTAGCCCAAGCCCTCCATAACAGCGTACAGTGGATGCGGCTCAAAGGTCTGGATGATGTGTAATCCTTCGCCCACCTCCAACGCCTCGGCTCTTTTCTTCAGCCCTTCAAAGAAGCTGCCCTGTATATGGCGCACATCCACGGTCTGAAACCCCTGCGCCTTATTCTTCCAGTTTTCGTAGCTCATGCGGTTATTCTCCTTTCTTCACTCGATAAAACCAGATGTGATATTCGCTGCCGCTCACCTTCTCCGTGTGATGCTCAAAGCCCATAAGAGCCAGCACCGGGTATAGGGGAACGGGCTCGAAGGTCTGGATGATATGCAGTCCTTCGCCATTTTTCAGCGCGGCAGCCTTTGCCTTCAATGCGGGGAAGAAGTCCATCTTTTTGCCCCGCACGTCCATCACTTCGAATGTGCCGATTTTGTCCTTCCAGTTTTCATAACTCATAGTCGTTGCCTCTCTTGCAGAAAGCTCACGCCTCTTCGAAGGAATCCTTACCCACGCCGCACAGGGGGCACTCAAAATCCTCCGGCACCTCGCTCCACGGCGTACCGGGAGCGATGCCGCCCTCGGGATAGCCCGCGCTCTCGTCGTATTCCCAGCCGCAGACGCTGCATACATACTTCATCGTGATTCTTCCTTTCTTTTTCTAATGATTTTGTTATTCTTCCACCAGCCGGCCGTCCACCGTCACGGTGACCACCTGCCACGGAATAAATTTCCCGCTCTGTTGGAGCGCCTTTTTCGCCGCCAGTTCCAGCCCGCCGCAGCAGGGCACCTCCATCCGCACGACGGTGACGCTCTTGATATCGTTCTCCCGGATGATCTCGGTCAGCTTTTCGGAATAGTCCACGCTGTCCAGCTTGGGGCAGCCCACGAGGGTGATGTGTCCCTTAATGAACCGCTCGTGGAAAGCGGCGTAGGCGTAGGCGGTGCAGTCGGCGGCGATGAGGAGCCGCGCGCCGTCAAAATAGGGCGCGTTCACCGGCACTAACTTGATCTGCACCGGCCACTGGGAAAGGCGGCTCGTCTGCTGGGCTTGCGGCGTTTCCACGGCGGGCGCCTCCTGACGCTGAATATTCCGGGACTGGCTGCCGGGGCAGCCGCAGGGCAGGATCATGCCCTCCTTCCGCATTTTCCGCTGCTTATTTTCCATGACAGCCTGCTCGTCATAGGCCGCCGCCTCCCGCTCTACAAAGGTGATGGCCCCGGCGGGGCAGGCGGGCAGACAGTCGCCCAAGCCGTCGCAGTAATCGTCCCGCATGAGCCGCGCCTTGCCGTCCACCATGGCGATGGCGCCCTCGTGACAGGCGGCGGCGCAGGCGCCGCAGCCGTTGCATTTATCCTGATCGATTTCAATGATCCGTCGTTTCATGTTCAGTCCTCCTGTTGCTTTTGTGCGCTCATTGTACTATACTAAGTGCAACAAGTCGGTTGAATTTTCAACGAAAGAGGACTTTTATGAAAGAATTTTTTCCGGTGCTCCATACGGCGGCGCTTTTCTCCGGCATTTCCGACGACGAGCTTTCCACCATGCTCTCCTGCCTTGGGGCGAGGATCGGCACCTTCCCCAAAGGCTCCCGCCTGCTCCGCGCCGGAGACACGGTGGAGGAGGTGGGCCTTGTGTTGGCGGGCAGCGCCCTCATTGTGCAGGAGGACATCTGGGGGAACCGCAACATCCTCTCCAAGACCGGGCCGGGACAGACCTTCGCGGAGGTGTTCGCCTGTGCGCCGGGGTCGGTACTGAATGTGAGCGTGGAGGCAGAGAGCGCGGTGACGGTGATGTTTCTGCATATAAGACGCGTTTTGACCGTGTGCCCCTCCGCCTGCTCCCACCACAGTCGGATCATCCGCAACCTGCTGGGCGAACTGGCAGAGAAGAACCTGCGGCTCAACGAAAAACTCACCCACATGGGCCAGCGCACCACCCGGGCAAAGCTGATGTCCTATTTTTCCGCCGAGGCGCAGCGCCGGGGCGGTTATGAATTCGACATTCCGTTCTCCCGCCAGCAGCTTGCGGATTACCTCGGCGTGGAGCGCAGCGGACTGTCCATGGAACTTGGCAAAATGCGGGATGAGGGCTTGCTCGACTTTCACAAAAGCCATTTTATTTTGAAGGTGTGACAGCTTATCCAGCGTACAGCTATAACAGATAAAAAGCAGCCCCGGTTTTTCATACTGTTTGCCCACTTTGCAAAGGGCTTTTATGCGCAATGGCTTAAAATGAGAGAGGCCCCACTGAAATTCAAGCGAATTTCAGTGGGGCCCCTCTCATTTTCGTTTTTACACTTTCGCGCAGAAATCCCAAAGGCTTTTTGCGGCTCCGGGCAGAGCAGGTGCTTCAATTCCTGAAGCCTCAGTGGTGGACGGAGCGGGAAGATCACCGTGCGCTGGCTGCACTTTTACTGAAAGCGCAATCATTGATCCGGGCAACACGGTAGACTTAAACGGGCGGGCAGCTATACAGCTGCCCGCCCACTTTTAATCTTTAGACGCATCCAGCGCGCTCCGAATCATGGAAGTAATCATTGTAATTTGCCTTGGTGTGGCAGTCTGCCACAACTCTAAAAGCACATCCATGTTTTGAAGCTCCATGCTGGGTAAAACTTCTGCCAACAAATAGGTTGGCGAGACTTTCAATGCTTCACACAGCAAAACAAATACTTGTAGACTTGGAACTTTTGCTCCTGATTCGATTTGCCGGAGATAGGTTGCATTAATGTTGCAGGCTTCTGACAGACGCTCACTCGTCCAGCCCCGTTCCTTGCGTGCGATATTGATTCGCTTTCCGAGTAGCTTCTTATCCATGTGTTCGCCTCCACTTGTGCGCTATAAGTATTTATTTTGTATGCTTATAGCTTACATTCCTGTTGACGCGAAAAATAGCGGCTGTTAGAATACAAATTGTAAGCCAATAGACTACATAAAAGCTGGTGGGAATATGGAAAAAGAGTACCGTTGTGCGATCATAGGTCAGCATCCCATGCGGTTTCCGTGGGGCTTTGATGAAGAAGATACCCAATGCCGCCGAATGAAACTGGAACTGGCTCAGTGTATTATGGAACTGCGTCAATGTGGAGTGACAGAATTTCAAGTTGCCTGTGACCCCGGCGTGGGATTGTACGCCGGGGAAATCGTCAATATCACAAAGCAGAATGACGAGGCCATGCGCCTTGTCTGCGTGACGCCCTTTGAGGAACAAGCTACCAAGTGGACGCCGCAGTTGCGTGATCGTTATTTTGATATGTTGGCGGACTGCACCGACCTTTCCTGTGTAGACTATCAGGAGACACCCAACGCACAGCTTATGGCCTATCGGCGGATCGTCAAGCAGTCTGATATGCTGGTGGCCGTATATGACCCTGAACTTGCCAGCGGTAGCGCAGAGGACAAGGCTATGGCCTATGCTCTTGCGTTGGGGAAGCCAACCCTGCTGATCCACCCTAATACATGGAAAAAGAAATGGCTGAATGTTGTAAAACGTGAAGGCGAGTAGCATATTCAAAAATTTTATCCATCCTCATGCTTTAGAACGATTTACATTTTGCAAAGTTGCGGATATAATTACTATGAATTAATATGAAGCGAAAAACTTATGATGAGGGGCGCGCCCCTCATCCCGTGTGTACACACGGGATGATACCTCTCTGTGACCTGTGGACTTTGCCCGCTGCGGTCAGGCGGGCATGAACAAAATTTTGACCACCATACAAAGGAGAACATACCATGAAAAAACGCATCGGAAGTTTGCTTCTTATTTTGGCATTGTGCTTTACGCTGCTGCCAACGGCGGCATTTGCAGAAGAAGCGCCATCGTTTGGTCGTGGGGCAGGTACACAGGAAGACCCGTGGCTAATTACTTCGAAAGAGGATTTGATTGCTTTGGCAGAGTTTCTAAACTCTGGCAATGCAGAAACGTTTGATACTGAGAACGCAGGTGTTGGAAACTGCCATGGCTATTACTTCAAACAAACGGCTGATATTGACCTGACCGGGGTAACGTGGGAACCGATCGGTTATTCTGGAAGTTACTATTTTGCGGGAAACTATGATGCTGACGGACATAGCATCACAAATGCGGTTTCTACTGGAAAAGTTGACCCGGACGGTTTCGCTACGGCTGGCATTTTCGGGTGGGTCGCTTTCGGGTCGGTCAAAAATCTTCACGTGAAAAACGCAAACTTTTTGGCAATCGGTCAAAATAATTACAGTTATGTGGGCGGTATTGCAGGTGTGTGTTATGGTTCATCCATCAAAAACTGCTCGGTAGTGAATTCTTCTCTGGAGAGCAAGCGAAACAACAATAATAACTGTGCGGGAAGTATTGTAGGTTACTCCACCGGCGGAACATTTGAAAAGTGCGCTGCCGAAAACAACCAAGTTAAAACTATGGCTTATGGTGGCGGTTTTGTTGGTGAAGTGGATGATGGCTATGGAGCCGGCAATTCTACATTTACAAACTGCTATGTTGCAAACTGTACTGTGATTTCTGAAACTGATGATAGTCAGGGAACAAGTTTTTCGGGCGGTTTTGCTGGAGAGATTACGGATTCAACATTGACCATTCAAAATTGCTATGTGTATCAGGCGACGCTTTCTACCGTGGGAAATGCTGTGCCCCAGGGAACCGGTGTTTTTGCGGGCAACCTGTGGGGGGGCAGTACGATTGCTGATACAAACTGCTACTACGGAGCGTGCGGAATAACGGAAAACGCAGGTACAGCCGGTGAAAAGACAGAAGAAGAATTTAGAAACGGCACGGTGGCAGGATTGCTGGGAGAAGCATTTGCACAGGTTGGCGACTATCCGAAAATCAATGGCCCTGCCGACTATAGCAGCGTAGATGCGGCCATTGCCAAGGCAAATGCCCTGATTAAAGATGATTACAAGGATTTTTCTTCCGTGGAGACTGCTATCAATTCGGTGGTTCAGGGGAAGACACTGGCAGAGCAGGCAGAAGTGAATGCAATGGCAAAGGCTATTGAAGCTGCCATTGCTGCTCTGCAATACAAGGACGCAGACTACACTAAGGTTGACGCAGCCATTGCCAAAGCAAATGCCCTGATTAAGGACAACTACAAGGACTTCTCCGCCGTGGAAGTTGCCGTGAATGCCGTTGTCCGTGGCAAGAACATTACCGAGCAGGTCGAAGTAGACGCTATGGCGAAAGCTATCGAAGATGCCATTGCTGCTCTGCAATACAAGGACGCAGACTACACTAAGGTTGACGAAGCCATTGCTAAGGCGAATGCCCTGAACAAGGATGACTACAAGGATTTCTCCGCTGTAGAAGCCGCTATCAACGCTGTTGTCCGTGACAAGAGCATTATGGAGCAATCCGAAGTGGATAAGATGGCGAAGGCTATTGAAGATGCCATTGCAGCGCTGGTCAAAAAGCCTTCCTCCAGTGGCGGTTCTTCTTCCGGCGGTTCCTCCTCTCCCAGCTATCCTGTGACCACACCAAGCAAAACGGAGAACGGCACCGTGACCGTCAGCCCGCGTTCTGCGGAAAAGGGCGATACTGTGACCATCACTGCGAAGCCTGACAGCGGCTATCAGTTGGATGACCTTACCGTGACCGACAAGAACGGCAATGAATTGAAGTTGACCGACAAGGGCAACGGCAAATACACCTTTACCATGCCCGCCAGCAAGGTTGAAATCAAGGCTACCTTTGTCAAGAAAGTTGAGACAAGCCCGTTCAGCGATGTGTCCACCAACGCCTATTACTACGAGGCCGTGAAGTGGGCGCAGGAAAAGGGCATCACCGGCGGTATTGGCAACGGCCTCTTTGGGCCGAACCAGCCCTGCACCCGCGCACAGATCGTGACCTTCCTGTGGCGTGCTGCCGGTTCTCCCGAACCCAAGGCTATGAGCAGTTTCGCCGATGTGTCCACTGATGCCTATTATGCAAAGGCGGTTGCATGGGCGGTAGAAAACGGTATCACCACAGGAACGGGTGATGGCAAATTCAGTCCTGACGCCACCTGTACCCGTGCCCAGAGCGTGACTTTCCTGTTCCGTGCCATTGGTAAGCTGGTCGATAGCAAGGCAGAGTTCAGCGATGTTCTTACCGATAGCTACTATGCAAACGCTGTGGCATGGGCGGTGGAGAACGGCGTCACAAACGGCATTGGTGATGGCCTGTTCGGGCCGGACAATAGCTGCACCCGCGCACAGATCGTTACCTTCCTTTTCAGAGCCTATCAGGGCAAGTAAGAACCCAAGCGGCAGGGAGCCTCTATTGAGGCTCCCTGCCTTTCTCTGTATATCATGGAGCATGATAGCAATCAACTATGAACTCATCTCCATGCGCACATTTCTCAATCCGCAAAATACTCGGGCCTGCCAATCGAGGTGAAGCCGATCTTCCCAGTCACCACCACATTATTCGCGCCACTGGCGCAGTGGATGATCATGATATTACCGCCGCTGTCAAAGCCGCAAACAATGCCGACATGGCTGTCACCCGGATAAAAGACAAGGTCTCCCGGCTGGGCGTCACTCCAAGCAATAGGCGTACAGTAGCTGTGCTGCGCAGTGGCCCCGCCGCCATGCCCAATGACGTATTGTCCACCGCTCTGGTTGTAGAATACCCAATCCACCATTCCCGAACAATCCAGTCCGAAGGGCCGCACAGTGCCGGTGGTGGAGCTACCCTCGGCTGTAACTTTCATCGGCATTCCCCAGCGGCTGTCCCAGCCAATAATCAATGACTTTCCTCCCCAGAAATAATGGACTTTGCCCAAGAGTTGATACGCCGTCAGAACTACTTGCTTGCGATTCTCGCTGAGATCGGCGGGGAGATTTTCCATGATCTCCGCAACTTCCTTATCGCTGAGTGCAATATCCTGGTAGCTGCCGGTGAGCCGCATGAAGAGTTCCTCATACTCCGGCTGCATCAGTTCCTCCAGTAGCTTTTTCTGCTCAGTCGTGAAGTGATATGCCTCCGCCATTTGCAGATGATCTTTCACCGCAACCCGGATGTGCAGGATCACGGTATCTTCCTCATCCTCACCGCCGGGGACTGTCTCCAGCCAATAGGAAATCTCATTCATATCCCAGAAAATCTGCCGCAGAATATCCAGCTTTTCTTCCGTCAGCGTCGCCACCTCGTCCGGCGACGATGCATCTGTCGTTGTCCGCACAGCATAAACAGCCAGCACATCCCGCCAGTTAGAGATCATGGCGGCGCTGCCGGCGTTGTCCATATCCAATTCATCATGCGGATTCTCCGCCTTGATCTGCTCGATGCGGTCTGTAAACTCTGTATTCAGCATAGTCACAGCCTCCGGCATCGTATATCCGGTGCCGCTGTCCTCGCCGGAAAAGAATATCCCAAACGGTGACGCGACCAGGAGCCCGATCAGGCAGATAACTAACACCATCGAGAGGACCGTACTGCCGCCAGCCATCATCGCCGCCGCAAGACTTCTGGCGGCGGACAGGATGGCCCGCAGCGCCCGTCCTGCCGCCTGGGATGCTTTCTGCGCCGTGGCCTGCACCGCTTTCGCGGCTTGCTGATACCGCGCTGTCTGCACCGCTGCTTCCCGTGCGGCATGGGCGTTGCTTTGCAGCATGGCCGCCTGCTTCTGTGCGGACTCCAAAGTTTTCGCTGTATCAGCTATCTTCTTAGAACGCGGCGAAACAGAGACGATGTCACGCCCCATCGGCAAGTGCTTTTTCCTCGCTGGTTTGGGCAAGCTGGTTTCAGCCCGTTCTTTGATGTGCGGTATCTGCTCCGAACGCATTCTGTCCGGCATGGCGCTACCGTCCCTGTCTGAATGTAAGGCTTGTGCCGTCTTGATTCGGCGGCGCGATACGGCTCGCTTTTGCTCTGCCTGCCATCGGGCAGCTTTGCGTCCGCGTTCCTCCATGAATACTCTCTGCCCCTGCCGCTGCGGTTCCGCTGCCACTGTGACCTGTGTCTCTGTCTGTGCGCCGATATAGGTATCTTTTGTCTTGACCTTGGCGGCCTTTTGCGCGGCATTCTGGCGCGCCTGCTGCCATCCACGCTCCGCAGCGCTCTGCGGCTGCGACCCGGCAGAAGTGGTATCTTTTCCCTTGATAGCAGAAGGCTTTTGCTCTGTGGCATCGGCAGCAGGAGCGCCGCCCTCCGGCGGCTGCTCCTGCTGTTTCTTCTTCCGCTGCCGGGTGAATTCCTTTTCTGCCCGACGCAGGCCGCGGGCGGCGGTATCCTCAATGGTGTCGCCGCCGTACTCGTCTGCCTGCCCGTGCTGGGCCGTATCCCGCAGCTGCGTCCGCAGCCGCTCAGAGCCGTCGTCCAGACCTCTGTGCAGCAGTTCTCTGGGTGTCGATACTGCTTTTTCTTTGATGCGTTCAGAGAGCGTGGGTTTTTCTTTGATTTTTTTCATAGCACATCACGCGATAAGGTCGGAGGGGCGGGTCGTCATCATCTGATACAGCCTGGTGTGGCGGGGAAAGCTGTCCACGAAAGGCACGATGGCGCTGCCGCATTTGATGAGTCCACGCCCGGAGTCCACATTGGTGATGTAGGAGAGCTGATTATCCGAGATGTTCAGCAGGCGCGCCAGTTCCTCCCGGTCTGTGGCCGCCTGGTTCAGCATGATGAGAAATTCAGAGTTCGCCAGCATGGTGCGGGCCGTGTGGGACTGCAGCAGATCCTCGATATTCTGGCTGATCCCCGTTCCGCAAGCCTGGTATTTTCGCATTCGTTTCCACAGGGTGAACAGGAAATTGGCGCTGTACTCATGCTGGAACAGCAGGTAGATCTCATCAATATAGATCCAGGTGTTGCGCTTCAGCCCACGGTTGCGGATGATGCGGTTGAAGATGCTGTCCAGCACCACCAGCATACCTACCGGCAGAA
>ENA-OPBL01001388-OPBL01001388.1-human-gut-metagenome-genome-assembly--contig:-NODE-1388-length-21672-cov-3.108433_pt1 | contig 21672 bp, 20 predicted proteins | sample MGYA00241073_ERZ501461 | MGnify/ENA primary metagenome ERZ501461 (study PRJEB25962, sample SAMEA2042630) | human gut metagenome | biome: human gut; feature: human-associated habitat; material: faeces... | reverse complement strand
AAGCCATGATTGCAATCAAGGCAGCAACCGTTAGGAGAAAAACAGCAAGCAATGCCAAACCGCGTGCTGACCGCTTGGTTGTGTTCATCTTAGTTCTCCCCCTCTATTTCCGATGCCTTATAGGCATGAGGATTACCTTGGTCATCGTAGTAAACGGGATAGTAATGCCCTACAACAACAATATTGAAATTCGAAAACTCACTAAGATCCTCAGGAGCTTCCACATCTACAACTAACGTCCTATTGCCACTTGCATCATTCGTAGATTCGCCCGGCTTCAAGACGCCTTCATTGTTTCCACCCACATAGGTCCATACCTGCGAATCTGTCCCGATAGATTCCGAAGGACAAGTCCAAGCGTCATTGCCATTAACAGAAACTGTTACCCCATTATGCGAATAAGCACCAACGAGACGAACATCCACCATGATGTCAGACTCCCCTTTATTGGTTACCGTAATGAGCTTATCTAAACCACTGAGAGCCTCATCGATATCGCCATCATATTTTAGAACAATGTTCTTTTCCCCAGATGCGCTAGCAGTGTCTGTAAAGTATGCATAGGCTGGGACAGCACACACAACCAAGGCAAGAAGTGAAGCCATCACTATCAATATGGTTCGTTTACTTATTTTTGTCATGGCGTCCTCGCTTTAACGCTCTTTCATATATCTCGAATCACAGTCAAATCTCAAGCCTCAATATGACTACTTCGCGACTTTCTTCTTCTGTACGATAACTGCGTTCTGATCCTCATCGTAAGTGTACTCGTTGACTATAGATAGATTAGGTGAGTCAGAATTAGGATCGAGCTTATTGACGAAAGTAATCGTATGTCCTTCGCCATTAGGTCTTCTGCTATTCAAAAGCTGTATGACAGCCGGATTGCCCAACTCCTCACCTGTGTCCCCATCAAAGTAAGACTTAACGAACGTATAACTCGGATCGGTCTTTTCAGTAATCGTGTACTCTGCAGGGTAGGGCAACTCATAAGACTGATCATCAGAAAGTGGATACGTTGCCGGGTTCGAAGTTATAGGAATGGTGATGATCGACTCATCAAGATCGACCTCAGCACGCACCAACGGCCCGTTAGGCATGTTGCCAACCGTACAACGCTTAAGATCAAGCTTCTTCGAATCCAACAAGATATACTGGCTGTCCCCATTGTCATTTTTCTCATCAAGGATGCCAATGTAATAGTCTCTGCCAGCTTCAAGGCCGCAGTTTTCAGGGAAAAGGAATCTTTCAGACTGATTGATCTTATTATCTACTGTGTCACCTTCACTGCCCACCACAGATGAACTGTTCTCGAAGGTATTCTCTACCACCGTGCCGATGATACGGCTTTCATCATTTTTCTCGCACTTGATCTTCTTAATGCTTATATTGACATTTTGCTCGTCATCATATTGGTTTTTCCCTGTATAAAACACCTTCTCATTCTCACCATTATATACATAGCCATAGCTTTTATCATCATTAACGGCGATCAAAACCTGTTGGTCGTTTACGCTTTTTTCAGGATACAAGCGCAACGATTTCCGTGAATCAGCATCGCTATCGGTGTCGTAAATACCCTTGTCGTCCTTAGAAAAGAGCTTCTTCGTATCGCCATTTTCATCTGGATTACTATCTTCGGTGTAATACAAAGCACGATGTTTGAGATCTTTGACTTTGGTATCTGCAACATTGCCAGAGTCTACTTCAGCAGGGTCTGCACAAAACCACTTATTGTTTTTGTCTTTGTAGATCGGGCAACCATCTTCATCAAGATAGGCTCCCTTTATCTCGTATTCAACCGTATAAGCCGCAGTGTCACTATCGACACCTTGCGTGGTAAGGAATTCTGTATCCGTTGAAGGGAACATCTTTACGATGGTCAACGGAGCATCGCCTGGTTTACTGTATGATCCAAAATAGGATGCAAGAATAGCCGCACGAATCTTACTCTTTGCTATGTCTTTTGGCTCATTTATTTCATCTGATTCTTCTTGTACGGCAATCTTGTTACCAGTTGCTTGCGTGCCAATAAGCTCACTTTCGGCACCAACAACTGCTCCAACTTTTTCGATTCCGCTCAGTTCGCTTTGCTCAGCATCACCCTGCTCTGCTTTCTTCTTCGCATCAGCACCCCAATCGGAATCTTCTGTGCCCGAAGAAACCGCTTGTGTCTTCGCTGGAACAAGCGTTTTAACTTCAGATTGCGTATTCTGTTCGCCATCTGCCTGAGCAGAAATTTCTTCAGAAGTATTTGAATCTGGCGCAGCAAAAGCTGGCATTGCCGAAATGCCAAAAACCAATGAAAGCGCAATGATGCAGGAGAATACTCTATATTTCATGTTCACTTGATGCTTTTCCATGAGAGCCTTCCTTACAGAGCTTGAATCGTAAGAACCTCGCCGATGCGTATCATTCCGCTATCTGAATCATAAAATCATAGCGATGTCATAGTATGCAACCTGATTTTACCATTTTTTCAGGCCTTACGCAATTCTGCCTTTGTTGCCTGCCGTCTCTTCAAACAAGAACGCAAACTAACATTACACCAGCCTCTTTTTCGCATTTTAGCTATAATAGATTCTTCGCACAGTTCAATCAGAATGGCAGGTCGAATCTCATGGCACAAATTATTGCTGAATCCTTGGAACAGCATAGAAGCCGATCGGCAAGTGTTCTCGTAATCGTGCTCATCCTGGCGTTAGCTATCTTAACTATGTCAGGCGTTGGCACTACCGCAATTCTTTCACTCATAGGCATGGCGATCTGCGCGGTCTGCTTCTTCCGCCGCGAAGTACGGATCGATTGGTGGATCTTCGTTCCCCTTGCTATCTATGTAGCTATGAATTTCATTTCATCCTACGTTATCCATGACAATCCTCTATATGGATACGGACGTTTGCACATCATCTTTTTGTCGGTCTATGCAGCAACTTGCTGCTTACGTGATCGAGAGATGCAGCTTCTACGGGTTCTTTGTATTGGATGGGCTGCGTTTGCCGCCAGCTGTGCGATCATTGCTTTCACTGTTCAGTCTTTTGAGATCGCCTCCACTCGTCTCAGTTTTGTCATTGGCACCCCTAATGGCCTTGCTATCTTCCTCGTATTGAGCTGGTTCGCTCTTCAGAGCAGCTGCATGTCGCCTAAAGACAACCGTCCCGAAAAGCTCCTTGCGATTGTACGCCGCTTTGAGCCAGTTATCCTCATTGCGCTCACCATGACGCTTTCAATCGGCAGTTTATGCGCGCTTGCCGTGGGTATCATCGTTATGTCCATCTCGAAAGCGCGCCAGACTCGTTCGCTGTCTGAAACGCTGAATTTCGTTACCACGATCCTTGCTAGAGTTTTTCTCTGTATTGTCATTGGCTTGCTAATGTATATGTCTGCTGAACGCGCTCAGATGCCTATCTTGTGCGTGGTGATCTTGCTCTATATCATCGTCATGATCTGTCTCTGGGATCGCTTCACCCAATTCTTGAACGGCAATCAGAAATTCTCACTTGTTGTGTCTGTTGTTGGTCTTGTATGCATTCCTTTTGCGATCTTCATGCGGCCGAATGTATTTGCAACCTTTAGCGAGCGCCTCGCGATGGTAGGCAACGGCATTGGATACCTAGGAGAAAACCCACTTGTTGGTGTAGGTGCATTCAACTGGAGAGCACTCAATCTTCAGGATGTCGATATGTATTACAACACTAACCATATTCATAACGCATTCATTCATACTGGAGTTGAATTCGGCTGGATAGCGATGATCGCGTTAATTGTTATTGCAATACGCCTTTTTATAAAGCATTACAAGCAAGCCCAGCATGGCGAAGATGCAGCTTTCCTCTTCAACATGCTCACTGATACAGGCTTTTTCTATGTAGGCATCGTGAGCACATTCATTCTAACTGCTGGTGGTTCAACCACACCCGCAAAAAAGATCACAAATATTGGAACAAAACTGCTCTTCGCAGCACTCTTTGCGATTCATTTAATTATATTCTGGAGCTACATAGCGATGTTCTAAACGATCATCAATATACCTATCAGAAAGTATTCTTATGTCAGAAATAAATAGTCCGAAAACAAAAGCCACTAGCACATCAAATTCCAAAAACCAGAACCGCTCTGCTTGGATCCTTATCATCGGATCGGTTATCATTGCGGTCTTGGTTCTTATTGCCTGGCTGAGTGCTTCCTCTAAAATCCCAGACTATATTGGCTATCCGCTTGAAGGTGAAGAGAAAGAGATGGTTATTGAACAGAATAGCCCATTAATTGATTTCGTTTATCTGACACCCAATGCCGATTTCCCTCGCGATAAAGAAGTTTCCAAGATTACGATTCATCACATGGGTGGCGATATCCCACTGGGCAACCTTGGCGACCGCTTCGTAAAGCGCGATGTACAAGCATCTTCCAATTACGCGATTGATTCCAAAGGAAATGTTGGGCTTTATGTTGAAGAGGCAAATCGTGCTTGGACGAGCAGCAATCGTGAAAACGACGAAGAAGCCATCACGATCGAAGTTGCCAACGATGAAGAAGGTGGCAACTGGCACGTAAGCAACGAAACGTTCGATAAGCTCGTTTTGCTCTGTGCAGATATTTGCAAACGAAATGGCATCGAAGAGATCGTCTACACGGGCGATACTACGGGCAACTTGACATTCCACGGCATGTTCGACAGCACGACCGAATGCCCTGGCCCTTATCTGAAGAGCCGCATGAACGATCTAGCTGATGCGATCAATGCCGAACTTGCTAAGAGTGAGTAGCGGCCGTTCGTTGATCATTTTGTCGTTGCAGTCTAGTTAAACGCTGTTCTTCGAAATCATAGCCTTGGATACTGCACAGTGTCGCGCTGAACGTGTTGTTGAAGCATTCAAGCTGCCCATGCGCAGCGGCCGCGAGGCTTACGCCTCTTTGCGCGTAAGCGGATAGCCCTGGCGATCGAGCTCAGCCACCACGGTCTCCACCAAGAACGGCAATCGCTCATACACCTTCGGGGTGAGACCCTCTACCAACTCTGCGGGCGACATGTTCTCGATCTGCATGCCGTAGCAGATGCCATCGCATGAATAACCGAGCAGTTGCGCAGCATCGAAGAGGTCGACGAGCTTGAGTTCGTGAAGTGAAGCCATCGCATCTTGTGTGCGCGCGATGTCTTCGGGCTTATAGCGAAACACCGTGCCTGGTTCGCTATCCGTTCCATCAACCGCATCGACCGTGATGATGAAGTCGTATTCGTCCACTTTGTTCAGTAGCTTCATGGTCATGCAGCCCAGATCGTAAAGATCGACCCCTTCAGGGATCTCATAGTGCTCGACCAGTTCATCGTAGACTGCAGGGCCGATACCATCATCGAGCATCAGGCGATTCCCCACGCAAAAGACAGCGATCTTCATAGCGCGCTCCCCTTCTTGCATTACGCCACTGGCATGCCAGGACGAATGACCAGATTGTAGTAGGTGGCACCGAAGATCATCAGAGCAGCCAGGATACCCATGGCAACTGCCCAAACGCGCTGGCGCTTGATATACCACTCTTTAGTGCGCCCGAGCGAGATGGCGCGCTCGCAGGCATACCCCTGTGAAACGCGAGCGAACACGATGGTGACCGCCGCGAGTAGAACAGCAACGATGATCGAAAAGACTACCGAAAGCGGAGAAGGATCCGTGAAGGAAGCATAGAAGAGGTTATCGGCGAAGAGCCACAGCGGGTAATACAGGATCGTGATCCAAATGCCGTTTGCTGGTCCCCAGATCGGCGGCATGAAGAGTGCGCCAAGATTGATGGGAGGCAGGCCCTTCATCAGCTCTTTGCGGTACTTCTGTTCCTGTTCGTCACTCTTTTTCATGGCAGCCCTTCTTAAAGCCAGTGTTGTCTTTCATTATACGAAGGACCCCGCGCGCTTCAGGCAGCGCATAGTGCTAGTGGCTTCCTTCTTCGGGAAGCACCCCCTCGTCACTCTCCCCTCGTCTCGTTACTGCAAAAAAAAGAAAGGACCCGACGAATCGAGTCCTTTCTGATGACCGTATTTCGTTCAGTAGGCTGAACGGTTCGGTTCGCGCACAACGTGCGCTGCGCCAGAGCGCATGCGATTAGTGATCGCCTACGCTGTGATCTTCGCCAACGATGCAGTGACGCTCGGGGTCGTAAACCAGACCGCCGTGCTCTTTGCCCGCCAGCATGTTCTTCGCGTTCGCCGTGCCTTCGATGAAGACCAGGTAGATGTGGATCATCGAGAAGCAGATGAAGACGAACATCATGAAGTAATGGATGATGCGCATTGACATCATGCCACCCACTGCTGCCGTGCCTGCAGCGAAGAAGCTCCAGGAAGCGGTGGGGATCCAGAGGCAGAATCCGGTATAACCCATAACGAGGATCAGAACGCAAACAGCCAGATAAGAGAGCTTTTGCGGAACGCCCAGCTTAGCTGACAGCGGGTGATCCTTCTTGATGAACAGGTAATACTTGATCCAAGCACCGAGCTGATGCCTGTTGTCTGCCTGCGGAAGGTAGGTCTTGTAGTCGCGAACCATGTTACGCGTACCGCCCGTAGGAGCAGAGTGGAACATGAATGCGAAGATGATACGCAGGATGCAGTTGAGAACCAAGAGCATACCGCAGAAAACATGCACGCCACGCGCGACACCGGTAAGACCCGCCCAGAACGGGAAGTGGATCAGAAAGCCGGTGAAGATAAGGAGCGCCATGCACACGAGGTTGACCCAGTGGGTAACCTTCATGGGCAGCGGATGTGCCTGCTTATAGTGTGCGAGATGTGCCATTTATCTCACCCCCCAAGGGCTGGTAACGGTTTCGAAGTGCTTGCCCGTAGCAGGCTCAGACACATGAACTGCGCAAGCAGTACAGGGGTCGAAGCTGTGGACGGTACGAAGCGCATTGATAGGTGCATCGACATTAGCGACCGGCGTACCGATAAGAGCCTGCTCCATCGGACCACGAACGCCCTCAGCATTGCGCGGAGCGATATTCCAAGTAGTAGGAATGATGATCTGGTAGCCAGTGATGCGACCATTGTCGACATGCTCGTCATGGTAGAGAGCGCCACGCGGTGCTTCCCACATGCCGCAACCATAACCCGTAAGGTGCTCAGGTGCGCGGAAGTACTCACTGTCGCCACCCTTGAGTGCTTCGATGAGTTCGTCGACCCAATCGACCATGAGGTGAGCGATGTAGGAGCATTCAACCTGACGTGCAGCAACACGACCGAGCGTGGACTGGAGCTGCGGAAGCGTGAGGTTGAGGTCTGCCATGAGCTTGTCGAGGTTGTTGACGATGTAACGATTCTTCTCGCCACCACGCAGATAAGCTGCGAGAACGCGGGAGAACGGACCTGCCTCCATGCATTCACCATTGTAGCTCGGGCCCTTAGACCAGGTGTAACGATCGTTGACCGTACCGATCATGTGACCATTTTCCTCGTGCTCGGTACCAGCAACATAGTACTCGGTGTAGAGCGGATCAGTGACGCCTTCCTTCGGGTTGAGGTTAGAATCGCCTACATACCAGGAGTGACCAACATATTCCTTGATCGCCGCAGGATCAGGGTCTTCAAGGCGAAGGCCGTCGTTGGTGTAGACAACGCCAGAAGGCATGTAGCGATCTGCCATCTCAAAGTTCTCGCGCTGGAAAACGCCCCAAGCAACATAGCGACCGCAGCCGCGACCGAAGCCAAGAGCCTCGGGATAAGCGCTGGCGATGATCTTGGTGTCGGGGAGCATGGTGGAATCGACCCAATCGCGGATCTCACGCGTGATGGAATAGAGCTCGTCGAGCTTCTCTTCCGTAGGAACGAATGCCGTACCACCAGGAACGAGCGTCATGATATGAGGCATCTTGCCACCGATGAGACCGCAGATCTCAGATGCTTTAGCCTGCATGTTCAGAGCTTCGAGGTAGTGAGCCGTGCAGATGAGGTCTGCTTCAGGATCGAGCTTGTAAGCCTCAGGAGCCTGACCATCGAGGAACCAACCACCGCTGAAGATGGAGAGCTGACCGTTGTTCGCGAACTTGGTGAGCGTGCCCATCAGGGTCTTGAGGTCGGTGCTGCAAGAAGTGCCTGCAGCCTCCATGAGGTCGTAAGCCTTGCCCACGTTTGCATTGAGCGCATTGAGCGGGTTGACATAGTCGAGCGCAGCGAGCGTGTAGAGCCACAGGATATGGCTGTGCAGGAACTGACCGCCCTCAACCAGGTTACGGATGATACGAGCCTGGTTCGGAATGACGATGCCATAAGCAGCTTCACCTGCGAGCGATGAAGCATGAGTGTGTGAAACCGGGCAAACACCGCAGATACGCTGAACGATCTGAGCAGCATCCTCAGGAGTACGATCCTGAACGACGAGCTCCATGCCACGGAAACAACCACCTGAGACCCAAGCATCAGTTACAACGCCGTTGTCGACTTCCATTTCAACACGAAGGTGACCTTCGATACGAGTAATAGGATCGATGATTGAACGAGTCATTATTAGTTGCCTCCCTTCGAATTGTCATCGAGGGTGTAGATGCCAATGGATTCATTCGGATGCTTCATATCCCACTCGCGTTCCTTCTCGAACGGAGCACCGCCATCGGTACGACCAGCCTTCTTCATGCCGAAGCCATGGACAACGAGAGCAGCAGCAAGGATGCCCGTGATGGTCCAAGCGATAGCTTCAGGCTGGAACACAGCGCCGCCGATGCGCAGATCGCGGAAGCGTGCACGGAACGGCGTGTTGGTCTCGACCCAGTTCTCGCCTGGGTTGTTCGGGTTAGCTACGCAGCAGCCGATGCAAGGACCGCCGGACTCGACGCACCAGGAACGACGACGGTTCCAACGCACGATACCGCAGTTCGCCTTGGTCTGAGGACCACGGCAACCCATGGGATACAGGCAGTAGCCCATTGCCTCTTCAGGAGTGCCGAATGCATAAACGAATTCGCCATTCTCGAAGTGACCGCGACGCTGGCAGTTGTCATGGACGGTCTGATTGAAGATGACCTTCGGCTTGTTCTCGTTCGTGAGTTCAGGCAGCTGACCAACGAGCAGAACATCGACGAGGACCGACGTAGCCCATTCGGGGTTAGCCGGGCAACCGGGAACGTTAACGACCGGAGTGTCGATGCCGCGCTTCTTGAGATACTGCTGAACGCCGAGTGCGTTCGAAGGATTCGGATAGGCTGCCATCCAGCCACCATTTACTGCGCAGGATCCGAGGGCAACAACAGCGTTAGCGCTTTCAGCGGCGTGAGCCAAGATGTCGGTACCGACTTCGTTGGCGACGCGCAGAGCTTGGCCGTCCCATCCCTCCAAAACTGCACCTTCGTAAATGAGGATGTAGTTGCCTGCTTCGATCGTTTGCTCTTTAGCTTCTTCCATGGACCAGCCTGCAGCAGCAGAAAGAGTTTCGCAATAGTTCAGCGAGATCATCTGCAAGACGATGTAAGCCGGATCAGGGGAATCACCTTGAGCGAAAGACTCAGTACAACCGGTGCAGGATGCGCCCTCGATCCAGATGACTGGATAGAGCTTGCCTGATTCAGCACCAATGACCGAGTTCTCGATCGCAGCCGCAATACGAGGAGCAGCGAGTTCGGTAAGACCTGCCGCAACCGCGAGAGAGCCGCAGAGTTTCATGAAGCTACGACGAGAAACGCCACGCGCTTCAAGCTTAGCCAGAAACTCCGGTGAGGTAGCCTCTGTTACCATGTGCACACCTCCTTAAGGGTGTCTTCTTCCAGTAAAACTTCTGGCAAGTATTGTAGGTTGACTACTAATTAAGGAATGACGCGCGGGCATGAAAAACGCTTGTTATTCTGGCAAGTGGTAAGAAAGTGTTACCGCCGTTGTCTCAAATAACACAATCCATAGAAAGAACGTAATCAACACAAACCCTTCAAAAGTTCTGCACCATTTTGCGGGCGAGCGGCACTTGCGTAATCGAACGACAGCGATTCGATTACAATAACTCAACAAGCTTTTGAAGTATTTATGAGCGAATGGAGAGCGAACACGCCATGGCTGAACCGATCAAGATCGCATTCTTAGGCCCCGCTGGCACCTACAGCGACGAAGCAACACACACCTTCATGGACAAGCTCGGTTTTACCGACATCGAGAAGATCGAGTGCGTATCTTTTACGGAAGTGTTCGACAATGTGGAGCGCGGGCGTTGCGATTACGGCGTTGTTGCCACCGAGAACTCCCTTGAAGGGCCCGTTACCGCGTGCCTCGATAATTTTGCGACCCATAATAATGTGACGATCCTGGCTGAGACGGTGCTCGATATTCACCATAGCCTGGTGCTGCATCCCGATGCGAGCATCGATGAGGTCACCACGATCGTTTCGCACCCCCAGGGGCTCGGACAATGCAGGCGCTACATTGCCGAATATCTGCCTGGACGCAACACGAGCTCGGCTTCGTCCACAGCTTCTGGCGTGCGCAAAGTAATGGAAGACAAGACGCTCGCGAGCAAATTCGCTGCCGATCTGTATGGCGCGAAGGTGTACGCAGAGAGCATCGAGGATCACTTCGGCAACCAGACCTCGTTCGCACTGATTGCGCGCACGGGCATGCCGGAAGTGTTTCCCGAGATGGACCGCAAGACCTCCATCCTGCTTTCCTTACAACAAGATAAGCAAGGTTCGCTTCTGATGATCCTTTCGGAATTCGCATATGCCAACATCAACCTCACGAAGATCCAATCTCGTCCCACTAAGCAAGGGTTGGGCGATTACATGTTCTTCATCGATTTCGAAGGATCCGACCAGGATGTCGACGTGCAGACGGCGCTCAATTGCCTGCGTCTGAAGCTGCGCGAAGTGAAGGTGCTCGGCTCCTACCCCATCATCTAAAACATCAACCCCAAAAGATCACAAACTACCCGGTCGTTCGTCATCTTTCGATTATGGATGGAGAGTGTTGGTGGTTTCGTTGAAGGTGAAGAAGCCTTCGCTGGAGAGATCAGTGATGAGGGCATCGAAGAGAGCTTGGTCAGTCTCCCCTCTCCCCTTTTCGTGTTCGAATTCATCGAGCGCACGTTTGGCTTCCGCGGTTGAAATGCCAGGAGTGCCAAGCACGATGCGAACGAGCTCGGCGCGCTTTTGACGCTTGGACCCTTCGAAGGCAGACTGCTTGGAATGATGCTTCGAGCGCCGCGAAGGATTGGGCATGATCGATTTCAGGTATGCCCCATAATCGAGCAAGGCATAATACCATCCGCGCGGGTCCTCTTTACTGCAAGTCTCCAGTACGAGCGGCTCGAGCGTCTTGTCGCTCACCCCTTCTTCACGAGGAAACAGCTCATGCAAGAACACGGTGCGGACGTTCGTCTCAAGATAGAGCGCAGGCTTCTGATAAGCGAACGCCATCACGCCGCCTGCCGTAGCAGGACCGATACCCGGCAGCTTCAAGAGCTCATCATAGGTTCGGGGCAGCTCCCCTTCGAATCGAAGTGCGCACTCTTCAGCAGTTCGCTTGAGCGCCAGCGCGCGTCGGTTGTATCCAAGCCCTTGCCAATGTTCGAGCACCAACGAAGTGTCAGCTGAAGCAAGCGCATCGAGCGTAGGGAACGTCTTGAGGAATCGCGGCCAATACTTCTCCACACGCGATACTTGCGTCTGTTGCAGCATGATCTCGGAAACGAGCACGGCATAGGCATCATCGATATAGCGCCAGGCAAGGTCGCGATGATGCTTTCTCCCTTCGCTCCACACCTTGCGAACGAAAGCGTCGAGATCGGGGGTATCTTTTCTGGGAGCTTCCACGAGCAAAGCAGAGAACTAGTACTTCGATTCCAGGATGCGGCTCACCTCAGGATGGCTCGCGCCCTTCTCGAAGAGATCGGCAAGCGTGATCGAGGAAAAGAGTTGCGCCACGAGCACATCGGCAGCGCACCAAACCGCATTGAATTCGCATCCTGATGAACGATTGCAGTAATCACAATCGACCGAACAAGGCGACATGCCAATGGGTCCTTGCAGCGCCTCGATCACTTCCTGAAGGGTGACTTCATGCGGATCGCAATCGAGCGTAAGGCCGCCGCGCACACCGCGGATCGTCTTCAAAAAGCCCGCCTTCACCAGGTCGTGCTGGATGCTGCGCGCGAACGAATACGGCACGTCTTCCTTTTCCGCCACATCGGCGATCGAGATATAGGAATCCCCGCACTCGTAAGCCGAGCGCAAGATCCTACAAGCGTAATCGCAACGGCGGGTGATATCCATCAGTCTTCTTTCAGTAGATCGTCGATGTTATCCATTGAACGATGGAACCGCTTCATGATGGTCTCTTCGATGGCCTTATACTCTGGCGAATCAAGCTCATGGAAATTGGAAAGGCGCATGTACACATCGTCGGTACGCACCGCGCAGAAGCAATCCTTTGCCACGCTGCGGCGATAAGCCTCTTCGACTGACTCGGTGACGACCGCATACAGCTCGAAGCGCGACATCCCCTTGGAGAACAGAACGAGCTTAGAAACATCAAGCCCGCGCATTGAAGGATGCTCCGCCTGCGCATGACGCCAGATGTCCTTACACTCTTCGTCGTTGGGATAGTCGAGTTCGACCAAGCGGTAGAGTCCGAGCATCGGGCCGAAGAACGTATCGAGCGCATCGAGATTCGATGCAGAAACGAGCACGGTCACTTCGGGGTTCTCGATCGCTTGCTGGATGAACGCCATCGCCTCGCGTGCACCACGCGAAAGCTGCATCTGAAGGAAATCGGAGATATCGCCCGACCCGAAATCCATCCAAGGCAGATCCCACAGGTCAAGATCTTCCAAGATGAGCGCCGTAGGGCCTTCGAAGCCGAAGCGATTGAGCGAAGTCGAATCGGTGATCGCATCAGGGGAAGCCATGACGCAAAGCACTGACTGGCCTTGTATGTTCTGGTCCATGCGCATGCGAACAGCGGGAATGCCAAGCTCTCCCACCGTTGCTACCATGAAGTAGTTCGCATCTTCGCGCGCAGCACCCGAGAACACGAGCGTGCCGAGCTGCGGCATGCGCGAAACACCATGGCGGAAGTTGAGCATCTTCACGAATTCCTTGAACTGCGGATCGCGCATCCTGCCAACGCCGAGACGCTTCATCTCTTCGATAGCGCGCGAAAAGCCATGGATCGTGGAATAGTCGAAGCGTATCTCGGGCGCTTTTTTCTTCTTCTTTTTCTTGCCAGAAAGATCGATATGCGCGATCTTCGCACCCTTGAGGTTCGGCAGAGGGAACGCAGGCAGCTCGAGCGGCTCTTCGTCCGCTTCAGCTGTAGGGTTCGCTTCCTTCTGTTCGGGTTCGATCGGCTCAGCCTTCACCTCTTCAGCGCGATCGGATGTTTCCGCTGTTGGCGCAGCATCGCTCTCATCTGAAGCGCTATCTCTCTTGGAAGAGAGATCCAAGAACGAGAAGGGTGAAGGAACGTTGTCGTCTTCATAACGATAGAGCAGATCGGGCGGCAGATTGAACAGATCGTCGTTGATCATCTCAGCCATGTCTTCGATGGCTTCGCGCGAGAAGCCGAATTCTTCCAGGCGATCGAGCGCAACGTCTTGCAGCTGATCGGCCTTGCGCGAAAGCTCCTCGGCTGAAACGAACGGCTTGAGCTTCTCGAAGATATATTCGGCAAGCGAGTGCTGGCGCGCATCGACGGCAAGATCCCATGCTGCACGCATGCCGTTCACGCTCTCTTCGCTCGGAACGATGTTCTCGAGGATGGATTGCTCGAAGGCCGCCAGGTACAGGTGGATACCGAGTATGCGATCGCCTGATTCGACCGCATACTGCGCGCGCGAAAGGTAGTCATGCGAATCGCTGAAACTATGATCATGAGATGGGATGTTACCGAAGTTGGAATCTTCGTTCATCTTCAATCACTTTCCTTATGAGCAAAGCGGCGAGGGACACTGCCGCATTCAAGCATTAAAAACACCAAATGATGGATACTCAATGCTACTAAACGGGTAACATTTATTCAATTCTCTCTACGATTATTACAAGAAACGAGCAAATCGAGCGCGTAAGGGGGAACCGTTGCCAAGCCATTTCCCGGCCGAAGCCAAACGTTTTCATCGAGCGCCGACTAGCGTCAATGAGCACCGAACGCCGACCATCACCGATCGAACGCCGATCAGCGCCAATCGAGCACCTGCCAGCCTTCCTTTTCCGCATGGTGCTGAAGAGTCGGTCCGGGCGTGACTGCAGCAGGGTGTTCGGAGGCCGCGAGCAACGGAGCATCTGAATAGTGATCGCCATAGGCATAGGCGAGCTTCCAGCTATCCTTCCCATAGATCTGATCAGCGTGCTCTTTGATCTGGCGGAGTTTTTCAGCGCCTTCAACGGGCTTGCCCTTCACTTCGCGCGTATAGCAGCCGTGCTCATCGAGCTTCATGTCGGTGGCAACGTGATGATCGTAAGGAATATCACGCTTGGCACGCACGATGATGGGATCGAACGTGGCAGAGACGATCCAGATATCACGCCCAGCAGCGATGTGCTCGCGCATGACTTGAAGCGCCTTGGGGCGAATGCGCGGCACGATCCATTCATCGTAGAACTTGTACATCTCCGCATCGGCTTCTTCTTCGGGCATGCCATCGAACGATGAGAACACCAAACTGCGCACCCATGCCTCGTTTTGCGGAAGATGCAGTTTGTACGCGATACCCCAGGTAAGGATGCGCAGAAGAACCGAGGTGCGCACCTGCCCTTTCTTCAGGAGATAGCGAACGAGCAGCACGGGGGAATTACCACTGATGCACGTGCCGTCGAAATCGAACACCGCTATCTCACGCGGAGCATCAGGTGAAGGCACAGCTCGATCATGGTCGCGCTCTGCCTTCAGCTGCGCAGCATCATCTACTGCCGATGGATTCACTGCCGAAGAAGGCTTCTGCGCCTCGAGTTCTGCTTCGGAGATGACCAAGCGGGCATTTTCGGATGACTTGCCCTTGATGAAGACAGCGACCCCTTCAGGCTTCGCTTCAATATGTTCTTCATTGTTCGCCATACGCGTTGTCTAATCGTCCTCATCGATGCAATCAACAAATTGCGAGTTGTGGAGTTCGGCATAGAAGCCGTTCTGCGCGAGCAGCTCCTCGTGCGTGCCCTTCTCCACAATATCCCCCTCGCGAATAACAAGAATTATATCTGCTTGCCTGATCGTACTCAAACGATGAGCAATAACGAAGCTCGTTCGTCCTTCGAGCGACTCGCGCATCGCTTTCTGCACGAGCACTTCGGTGTGCGTATCGATCGAAGAGGTTGCCTCGTCGAGCACGATGATCGAAGGATTCGAGAGCATCGCGCGCGCAATAGTGAGCAGCTGGCGTTGACCTTGCGAGAGGTTCGTTCCGTCTTCCTTGATGATCGTGTCATAGCCATCGGGCAGAAGCTCGATGAAATGATCGGCCTGCGCGAGCTTGGCGGCCAGGCGGATGTACTTCTCCTTCGGGTCTTTCGCGCCGTAGGCGATGTTCTCGCGGATCGTGCCCGAGAAGAGCCATGCGTCTTGAAGCACCATGCCGAAGTTGCTGCGCACATCGCTACGCGTATCGAGCGCGGTGTTCACACCATCGATCGTGATCGTGCCCGCATCGATATCGTAGAAGCGCATGAGCAGATTCACGAGCGTGGTCTTGCCCGCACCGGTCGGTCCCACGATCGCAACCATCTGTCCCGGTTCGACCTCAAGCGAGAAATCCTTGATGACCGGCTTTTGCGCATCGTAGCCGAAGCGCACGTGATCGAACTTGACCGCACCCTTGCAAGGCTTGGCGATCTGCGTGATGGTGGAAGGATCAGGCTCGCTCATCTCTTCTGCGTCAAGCACCTCGAAGACGCGCTCGGATGCGGCAAGCGTGGCCTGGATGGTGTTGGCGATCGAAGCGATCTGCGTGATGGGCATCGTGAACTGACGCATGTACTGCACGAACGCCTGGATCTCGCCGACCGTGGCGATCCCGCCAGTGATGTAGAGCACGGCGCCGATGATGCAGACGAGCACGTAGCCCAAGTTGCCAATGAAGCCCATAACGGGACGGATCACGCCGGCAAGGAATTGCGCTTTCCATGCCTGCGCGAAGTATTCACCATTACGTGCGTTGAATTCATCGATAGCCGCATCTTCGCGCGTGAACGATTTCACTTCAGTATTGCCGCTGTACATCTCTTCGATGTGCGCGTTGAGCTTACCGAGCGCTTTTTGCTGACTCTTGAAGTAGCGCTGCGAACGCGTTGCGATACCCACCGTAGCCAGAAGCGAGAGCGGCAGCGTAGCGAACGCGACGAGCGCCAAGATCCACGAGATCGAGAACATGAAGATGACCACAGAAACAAGCGTGACCACTGCCGAGATGATCTGCACGAGCGTTTCTTGCAAAGTAGAAGAGATGAGGTCGACATCGTTGGTGACGCGCGAGAGGATCTCTCCCTTAGGGCGGCCATCGTAATAGGAAAGCGGCACGCGATCGAGTTTCTCCTTCATATCGCGGCGCAAGCCATAGATGACTTCCTGAGTGACCTTCGCCATGATGAATTGGCAGATGAACTGACAGATCGAATAGGCCACGTAGAGCAGCACGAGCGTGAGAAGGACGCGGTTGAACGCGATGAAATCGAGCCCCCCGGTACCTGCCATCACGCGTTCGAAGGCGCTGAACACTTCCGTGGTCGCTTGACCGAGCACGAGCGGAGAGACCGTATTGCACAGCGTTCCTGCTACCGTGAAGACGAACACGATCACCAGAAGAGGAATGAACGGCTTCAAGCGCGCAACAAGACGACGCAGGGTCTTCGAAGCGTTCTTCGGTTTTTCCTTGCGCCCTGCACCGTGAGGGCCGTGCGGTCCGTGTGGCGGCATGCTATTCACCTCCCCTATCATCTGCGGTGCTCGCATCTACCTGAACTCCTGAGGAGAGCTCTTCTTCCGAGAGTTGAGAGAGCGCGAGCTCGCGATAGGCCGGACACGACAAGAAGAGCTCAGCATGCGTTCCGCACGCTTCGATGGCTCCTGTTTCGTTCAGCAGGATGATCTGATCGGCACCAAGCGCCACGTTCACTCGCTGGGTTACGGTGAGAACGCTCTGCCCCTCAAGATGCTCCTCGATTCCCGCACGCACCCGCGCATCAGTCTTAAGATCGAGCGCCGAGAAGGAATCGTCGAAGATGTAGAGATCGGCCTTGCGCAAAAGGCCACGCGCAATAGCGATACGCTGACGCTGACCACCTGAAAGGTTGCCACCCCCCTGTGCGATCTCGAAATCAAGGCCACCTGCCTCTGGCGTGATGAATTCGGTGGCTTGCGCGATCTGCAACACCTGCCACAGCGCCTCATCGCTTGCATCGGGATCGGCGAAGCGCAGATTATCCGCCACCGTACCCGTGAACAGGAAGGACTTCTGTGGAGTGTAGGAAACGCGCGTGCGCAAGACGGAAAGCGGGATGTCCTTGATCGCAACGCCATCGAAATAGATCGTACCTGCACTTGCATCATACATGCGCATGATGAGGTTGATCAGACTCGATTTGCCCGAACCCGTCGGTCCGATAAGAGCGGTGATCGTATTGGGCGCGAGCTCGAAGGCAAGATCGCTCAAGGCATCCTTCTTCGATTCGGGGTAACGGAAGCTCACATGATCCATCTTGAGGATCGGGACACTGCGCTTCTGAGCGGGCTGCACCGTGGTTTCTTCGGGGATATCAGCTCCGAGTGTTCGCAGCGCGCTATCTTCCGCGGTTTCTGGCAATGATGCCGGCACAGCGACATCCTCAATGGTCGATTCGGTCGAGAGCACAGCATTGATGCGCTCGGTTGCCGCTAGCGTTCGTGGCAGGATGGCGAAGATCATCGAGATCATCATGAGCGACATGAGGATGAGCGTCACGTATTGCACGAGCGCCATGATCTCGCCCGCGGTGAGCGTGCCAACATCTATCTGCCCTGCACCGAAGTAATAGAGCGCCACGATGGTCAGGTTCACGATGAACATGAGCAGCGGCATGACCGCACCCATCAGACGACCGACCTTGATGTAGGTATCCGCCAAGTCGCGATTGACCTTGCCGAAGCGCTTGCGCTCGAAGTCTTCCTTGTTGTACGCGCGAATCGCTCGGACGCCCTGCAGCTCTTCGCGCATGACGCGGTTCACCGCATCGATACGGCTCTGGAGCGAACGCAAGAGCGGCATGCTGATCTTCAAGAAAAGCGCAACGATGATGATAATGACCGGAATCGCCACGAAGATGAGCAGCGCCATTTCGGCATTCGTGAGAAACGCCATGACCACCGCACCGATGAACATGACCGGGGTCATGACCGCCATGGTGATGAGCATCTGCAGGAATCGTTCGACCTGCTGGACATCGTTGGTGTTACGCGTGATGAGCGTAGAGGCGCCGAAGGTCTCGAATTCCGCTAGAGAATAGCTCTGCACCTGCGAGAAGATGGCGGCGCGCACATCACGACCGAACCCCATAGCCGCCCGCGCCGCACAGAGCGCCGCGATGACCACGCATACTACCGAACCGATCGCCCAAGCCAACATCTCGAGACCACGCACGATCACGTAGTTCAAGTCTTTGTTGTAGATGCCCGTATCAACGATGCGCGCCATGATATCGGGCAGCTGAAGCTCGGCAACTACCTGCAAGAAGGTGAAGAGGATCGCAGCTAAGACAAGCCCGCCAAATGGCTTCAAGTATTTCTTGAACAGCTTGAACAACGAATTTCTCCCTGGATTGCAAATCGGGCTGTTGAGGGCTGCGCGAAAAGCAGCTACAAAACCATGCTCTCTAGGGTACACCAAAAGGTGCGGCTCTATTGAGACGAAGAGCCAATGGGGGCTCTTGTCATAAGAGCGTCATCTCGCATCTCGTTGCAGATGACAGAGGCGATGAGCGCTGCTGCATTTTCCAAGCGCGTTCGGTACAATCCTAATAATGTAAGCGATATCCACACGCCACAAAAAGGGGTTACGATGTTCAGACCAATGCGCAGAAGCAAACAGCAGCTTCCTCACGAAGAAGCACTCGCTATCCTGCAAGAAGGAAGCACGGGCATCCTCGCTCTTTCTGGTGACGATGGCTATCCTTACCTTGTCCCGCTCAACTACCTCTATGTTGTAGCCGATGGGCCTGAAGCGCTCGGCAAGGTCTACTTCCATTCTGCAAAAGCAGGTCACAAGATCGATGCGATCGAGCGCGATCCCAAAGCAAGTTTCTGCGTGATCGCAGACGATACGGTGCTTCCCGACAAATACTCCACCGCCTACAAAAGCGTTATCGCGTTCGGTACGGTTCACCTTATTGAAGGGGATCTGGCGCATAAGGCGCTTTTCGATCTAGGCGACAAGTACAACCCTCATCACGAAGACCGTACGCTCGAAGAGGTCAATTCCGCCGAAGACCGCTGCGCCATGATCGAATTCACGATCGAGCACCTTACGGGCAAGGAATCGCACTCCTATCGCAAGCAGCGCGAGCAACAAGAATAGCCCGATGTGCAGTACTCCTTATCCTAGCTGTCAAGTTCGACTTGCTTGATGAACTTGGCAGGCACTCCACCCACGACGGTCATGGCCTCAACATCCTTATTGACCACTGCACCTGCCGCAACGATCGCTCCATCGCCGATAGTGACTCCTGGCAAGATGGTCGCATTCGACCCTATCCACACGTCATTTCCGATATGCACAGGAGCAGGCAGCGTATCGCCTCTATGCGCAGGATCGTTGCCATGGTTCAAGGTCGCGATCACGACATTATGCCCGATCAGCGCACGGTCTCCTATGAAGACGCCTCCTTGATCTTGAAATTTGCAACCGCTGTTTATGAAGCAATTCCTACCAAGATGGATGTTCTTCCCGCAGTCGGAATGAGCGCAAATCCATCAGGCACTGGTCGCCCCATCAATTCCCCCATAAGAGCAGTGAGCTCTTCGGGGGTATGATATCCGCTATTCATCTCAGCACAGACACGAATGGCCTCTTGCGATACTTCATGCATAACCAAATGAGCATCAGATCCGCCCACGACGCGCTCGCCTCGATCGAGCATGGCGAAGAATTCTTCTCGTTCCACGACAGTTCCTAACCGAGATACTTCTTGAAGAAGCCTGCGATGCTATCCCAAGGAATGAACTCATCATTGTCGTAGAGGTCGCAATGGGTCGCACCAGGGACCACCAGAAGCTCCTTGTTCTCTGGCTTCACGCCAGCCTCGAGCATCTTGTAGGTGTCTTCGCTGAAGTAGAGCGAATGTGCCTTCTCTCCGTGAACGAGCAGCACTGGGGTTTCGATCTCGTTGGTGAAGGTGAGCAAGGGAAAGTTCAGGAATGGAAGGGTTGATGTGATGTTCCAGCCATCGTTCGAATTGAGCGAACGAGCATGATAGCCGCGCGGAGTCTTGTAATAGGCATGGTAATCCTTCACGAACTGAGGAGCATCTTCTGGCAGCGGGTCGACCACGCCACCGCCGCGCTCATAATCACCTGCAGCATAGTCGCGCGTTCGCTGGGTGCACAGTTCTGCTCTCAGTTTATTGCGCGCTTCAGGAGAATCCTCGGCATCGAAATAACCGTTCGCGTTCACGCGTGACATGTTGTACATGGTTACCGCACACGTTGCTTTGATGCGCGGATCGTTGATCGCAGCGCTCACCGCCATGCCGCCCCATCCGCACACGCCAAGGATGCCGATGCGGCTCGCGTCAACCTCTTCGTTCGCCGAAAGGTAATCGACCGCCGCGCTGAAATCTTCCGTATTGATGTCAGGAGAGGCAACGTAGCGAGGGCTTCCACCGCTCTCGCCAGTGAAAGAAGGATCGAAAGCAATAGTAAGGAAGCCTTGCTCGGCAAGACGCTGCGCATAACGTCCGCTCGACTGCTCCTTTACTGCGCCGAAGGGACCAGACACCGCGATCGCAGGGAGCTTTCCCTGCGCATCCTTAGGCTTATAGAGGTCTGCCGCGAGCTCGATCCCATAACGGTTGTGGAACGTGATCTTGCAATGGTTAACCTTGTCGCTTTTTGGAAACACCTTATCCCAGACGGGAGTCATCTCAAGCTTCGGCATGATTCCTTCTTTCCTCTTACGTGCCCAAACGAAGAAACGAGCAGACTGACTATTTCAGGCTGCTCCATTCCTTCTTTCTTTTCTATTAGCCAGTATGCGTCCTTTCGCATTTCATTACCAATACCTATAATGTATGTGTTAGTATGCCTATTCTCTATAGAATCAGGAGAAAAACCGTGGAACTGAAAGCGCTCAAGTATTTCAAAGCGATCGTAGAGGAAGGCAGCTTTACCGCGGCAGCAGAGGCGCTTCACCTCACGCAACCCACGCTCTCTCGCCAGATAGCCCAATTGGAAAGCGAACTCGGCAACGATCTCATCATCCGTAGCGGAAGGAACACGGAGCTTACCGAGAACGGTCGCCTACTCTACTCTTATGCCTGCCAAATCGTAGGGCTCAGCGACAAAGCCATCGAAGAAGTGGGTTTGCCAGCGAGCACTATAGCAGGTTGCGTCCATATTGGAGCAGGTGAAACGCCTGCGTTCCAATATCTTGCACGCGCCATGCGCATGGTCCGAGAGAAGTATCCCGCCATAACGTTCGAGCTGGTTGATGGAACGACCGCCGATCTCATGGATAGCTTCGTACGCGGCGCGTTCGA
>ENA-OPBL01001374-OPBL01001374.1-human-gut-metagenome-genome-assembly--contig:-NODE-1374-length-21859-cov-3.056824_pt1 | contig 21859 bp, 15 predicted proteins | sample MGYA00241073_ERZ501461 | MGnify/ENA primary metagenome ERZ501461 (study PRJEB25962, sample SAMEA2042630) | human gut metagenome | biome: human gut; feature: human-associated habitat; material: faeces... | reverse complement strand
TGCCCGCCGGCATCTGGTGGACTGCCGTGTTCCCGGGCATCGCCATCGTGCTCATCGTGCTCGGCATCACGCTCGTGGGCGAATCGCTCAACGATCTGGCCGACCCGCGTCTGCGCGCCCGCAAGTCCGCCGGCGAAGTGGTCGGATCGATCGAAGACACGTCCGTCGACCCAAACGAGAAGCCGACCGCACGCAACGAGGTGATTGCCGAACTCGACGCGAACGTCGACCCGCCGGCCACCGTCACCGACCATGACCCGACCATCGTCGCCTCCGAATGGACCGGCGAGGGCAAGCCGGAAGGCAAGGAGTGAGAGATGAGCGAAAACAACAAGAATCTCGCCGATATCAAGGACCTGTCCGTCTCCTTCATGACCGACGCCGGCTCCATCAAGGCCGTTGAGGACGTGAACTTCACCATTCCGCGCAAGACCGTGGTCGGCGTGGTCGGCGAATCCGGTTCCGGCAAGTCCGTGACCGCGCGCTCCATCATCAAGCTGCTGCCGGAGACGGCCACCACCTCCGGTGCCGTCTACCTGTCCAAGCGCGATGGCTCCGATTCGCTGGACGTGCTCTCCCTGAGCGGCGAACAGCTGCGCGAAGTGCGTGGTTCCGAGGCCGCGATGGTGTTCCAGGAGCCCAATTCGGTGCTGAACCCGGTGTACACCATCGGCTGGCAGATTGAAGAGGGCCTGCGCGCCCACGGCATGAAGGACAAGAAGGAACTGCGCGCCAAGGCCATCAACATCCTGAAGAAGGTCGGCATCCCGGATGCCGAAACCCGCGTGGACTACTACCCGCACCAGTTCTCCGGCGGCCAGAAGCAGCGCATCGTCATCGCCATGGCGTTGGTGCTGAACCCCGGCCTGATTCTGGCCGACGAGCCCACCACTGCCCTCGACGTGACCGTGCAAGCCGAAATTCTCGACCTGCTGCGCCTCGCCCGTGACGAGTTCGACGCCTCCGTGCTCATCATCACCCACAACATGGGCGTGATCGCGGACATCGCCGACCAGGTGGTCGTCATGTACCGCGGCCACGTGGTCGAGCAGGGCGACGTGGAGCAGATCTTCTACCATCCGAAGGACGACTACACCAAGCGACTGCTGGGTGCCGTGCCGCGCATCGGTCAGAAGCTGGTCGTGCGCGACCGCGAGGGCAAACCGATCGAGCGCAAGGCCGATTGGCGTGAACAGCCGATCGCCGTCGAGGCCAAGAACCTGACCATCACGTACCCGGGCCATCTCATGCAGCCCGACTTCAAGGCCGTGGACGGCGCGAACTTCACCATCCACCGCTCCGAAGTGCTGGGCCTGGTGGGCGAGTCCGGTTCCGGCAAGTCCACCACCGGCCGTGCCATCGCCGGCCTGCAGAAGGTGTCCGGCGGCTCCCTGAACGTGCTCGGCATCGAGATGAACGGCGTCAAGGAGCGTGACTTCAAGCCCAAGCGCGCGGACATTGGTTTCGTGTTCCAGGATCCGGGCTCCTCGTTCAACCCGCTGATGACCATCGCGGAGAATGTGGCCGAGCCGCTGCTCGTGCACCACAAGTACGGTTCCGTGGCCGATGCCAAGAACTATGTGGGCGATCTGCTGGAGATGGTCCAGCTGCCGCGCGCCTACATGAACCGTTTCCCGCATGAGCTGTCCGGCGGCCAGCGCCAGAGGGCGTCTTTGGCGCGTGGTTTGGCGTTGAAGCCGTCGCTGCTGATCGCCGATGAGCCGACTTCTGCATTGGACGTGTCGGTGCAGGCCAAGGTGTTGGAGCTGTTCAAGCGACTGCAGGCGGAAATCGGCTTCGCGTGCCTGTTCATCACCCATGATTTGGCGGTGGTCGATATGCTTGCCGACCGCATCATGGTGATGCATAAGGGCCAGATCGTGGAGCACGGCGATGCCGACCAGATTATGCAGCACCCGGAGAACCCGTACACCAAGAAGCTGCTGGCCTCCCTGCCCGTGCCCGACCCGCGCGAACAGCAGCAACACCGCGCCCACCTCCACGAGCTCCTAGCCCAAGAGGCGTAATCGCATAGCATTGGAGCTCCCTCGTCAGAGGGAGCTAACTTTATATCCGCTAGTACTGCTGCCCATCGAACTGGAACAGGGCGTGGGCGTCGCCGTGTTTTTTGTTCTCGATGTAAGTATGGAACAGCTCCAGCCGCTCGCTCGTGCTGGCCGCCAGGGGAGTGGGCAGGTCATCCAGATCGAACCAGCCGACGCTCAGGCTTTCCTCGTCGCCTACGAACGGCTCGGCATTGCCGCCGGGCTTCAGGGCGCACAGGAACGAATGATCCATGTACATGGTGTTGTCGCCATTGGCGTAGGTCAGTACCTTGTTTGACGAGGTGACGGCCACCAAATCGGTGACGATGGCATCGATGCCCGTCTCCTCCTTGATTTCGCGCACCACCGTGTCCGCCGGCTGTTCGCCCGGCTCGTTGATGCCGTAGACCATCGCCCATTCGCCCGTGTCCGAACGACGGCCCAACAGCAGTTGACCATGTTCGTTCAGTACACAACCGGTCACGCCATTGAGCCACAACAGATCATGGCCGATCTTCTTACGCAATTCCAACACAAATTCCGGAGTGGACACATTGCCTCCTTAGTAGAAAAGAAGCTCCCTCATCAGAGGGAGCTTAGGTTACTTCGCTTGGGCAGCCTGCTCGGCCATCCAGGCTTCGACGTCGTCGATCTGCTTCGGGATGCCGGCGGAAATCCATTCGGGGCCGTTCTCGGTCATGAGCACGTCGTCCTCGATGCGGATGCCGATGCCGCGGTATTCCGGCGGAATCAGCAGATCATCCTCGCGGAAGTACAGGCCGGGCTCGATGGTGAAGATCATGCCGGGTTCGATCTTCGCGCCTTGGTACGACTCGTAGCGAGCCTGTGCGCAATCGTGCACGTCAAGCCCGAGGTGGTGCGCCACGCCGCAGGCGAGCCAACGGCGGTGCTGCTGGCCTTCGGGCGACAGCGATTCCTCGACGTCCACCGGCAGCAGCCCCCAGTCGTGCAGGCGCTGCGCGATCACGCGCATGCAGGCGTGATGGATGTCGGAGTACGTGGCGCCCGGCTTGGCGGCCTCGAAGCCGGCCTGCTGGGAGTCCAGCACCGCCTGGTAGAGCCGGCGCTGGAAATCGGTGAACTTGCCGTTGGTCGGGAACGTGCGGGTGATGTCGGCCGTGTACAGGCTGTTGACCTCCACACCGGCATCGATGAGCAGCATGTCGCCCTTGCGCACGACGCCCGTGTTGCGCATCCAGTGCAGAATCGGGGCGTGGGGGCCGGAGGCCACGATGGAGTCGTAACCGACGGCGTTGCCCAGTTCACGGGACACGGCGTTGAACGCGCCTTCGAGGATACGCTCGGAGCGCGGCTTGTCGAGCGCGGCCGGCAGTGCGGAGAGCAGACGGTCGAAGCCATGCTTGGTGGCGTCCACGGCCTTGCGCATTTCGTTGATTTCGTAGCCGTCCTTGACCATGCGTGCCTCGGCGGCGAACTCGTGCAGCTTGTCGTCGGATGCGGAGTTCTTGTCCGGATCGGCGAAACCGTTGGCCTCGCGGATGGATTCAACCATCGAAGTGATTTGCGGGTCGGTTTCGCTGACCACGCGCACGCGTACGGCGCCGGCTTCGGCACCCACGTCCTTGGACAGGGCGTCGGCCAGCTGGGCGATGTCGTGGGTTTCGATGCCGGTCATCGCCTGCATCTCCTTGAGACCGGCACGCGGGCCAACCCAGTATTCGCCGTAGTGGGCGGACATGAAGAAGTCCTCGGTGGAGTTGTCGGCGCGCGGCGCCACGAACAGTTCCGGAGTGTGCGTCTTGCCGGCGGCGGCTTCGGGGGAGTCGGGGTCGACCGGGTTCAGGACCAGCACGGCGCCGGCCTCGTAATCGGAACCCAGACCGGTGTAGTAGGCGAACGTGGTGTCCGGGCGGAACATGTAATCGCAATCATTGTTGCGCACCTTCGGCTGGCCGGCCGGAATGACCAGACGTTCGCCCGGGAAGGCCTTGCCCAGCGCCTCAAGGCGGGCTGGCGTGAACTTGGAGGATTCGAGAGGATTAATCTCCGGATCATCGTCGGCCCAGCCGGACTTCATGAACTCCTTGAATGCGGCCGACTGCGGGCGCAGCGAGCGGTTGTTCACGCGGTCGCTCATCGACTGGTTCGCGCCCGGTGCCGTAGCGCGCTCTTCGGCCTCATATTCCTTGTCCTTGGCGGTGATCACTTCACCCATTGCCACTCTCCTGTATGTAGTTGTTGTCGAATCATCGATTCCCACCTCATATTAGTCGGCTTTATGCGATGTGCCACGATTGACGGCTGACGGTAAAACCAAGTACGGAATTTGGACGGTCTTCCGGATATGCCCATATGGCGAGTGCGGCGGGCTGGAATGCGGGCCCGTTTATTGTTCTCGGTAGGGAAGGAGAGGGGCATGGGCTTGGGCTGGAGCTTGCCGATTGATATTGACATATTCTGTGGGCTGAATCCATGTGAACCCATGCGATGAAGGTTTATCGCGTCGCGGGACTCACTGCTATGCGGAGGTCTCCACCTGAGGCACCCCGGCTTTGATCAGTTTTACCCGCAGCGGAGTACGTTCGATGACGTCGGCGTATGTGAAATGGACGATTTCGGTGGCACCGGCTCGTTTCAGTCCCTCGTCGCGTGCGCGTTCCTTGGCCACCACCTCCTGAATGCTGCGGTTATCGGTCATGGCTGGGTCCACGTATTTTTGTGTGCCGTCGTATTCGGCCACTATCACGCGCCCGTCATCGAGCTTCCATACGAAATCAACGCGGTACTCGGTATTCGTCTGTGGGTCGGTCACCGTTACCTGAATACGCGGCGTGAGGAAGCGATCTTCGATGATGGTGCCTCGCGCGAGGGATTCTCCACCATTCTCGCTCCTTTCGTTTGCATAGCGCAGCAGGCGGAATACTCGGGCATAATCGATTCTCCATTGAACGCAGTCGGCGGCTATCTCTTCCTTGGTTATTCCCTTGGCAAGGGCCGAGTCAAAGATCGGTAACGCAAACCGAAAATCAAGGTCTATAGCGGCCTCGACCAAGGTTCTAGCCGGTGATATCAGGGATAGGCCGGAGGCCTCGTAATGTGTCTTCGGATTGTTCATATCGGGCATATAGACATGTCGTAAGCGCTGATGGCATTGACGAGATCCATGATCGGAAGTCACGATGGTTATGCAGTCATCATGCAAATGCCATTGATGTTCGAATCCATAGGCACTTACTGCCACCAAGCCGCCAAAAACCCACTGAGGATGCTCTTGCGCAAGAGCGCGGGCTATATGCAACGTTCGCTCCGGCGGCGTCAAACCATCCCAGTATGCAGTATTTGCATAAAGACTGGGAATGCCGTCATACACTTTCAACAACTCACCACTCTGGGCACGGCGGCGTAGAGCGGTCTGTTCCGCTTCATTTCTTGAATAGACGCATCTCAGCTCATTCTGCGCGGCTGATATGAGCGAGGCCACTGCTTTGTGTGTCTTCATGACGTCGAGCGTAGCCGGAACGAAGCAGCGTAAGTATGAATTTCAGCCATTGTGGTTCTAGCCTCGGAGCTTGGCTGTCTTGGAGCGAGATACTCCCGATAATTTCAAGGTATTAGGCCGCTAATTCGGAATAGTGGATAACACACAAAACTTATCCACCATCAGTAATGTCATTCGAACAACGTGCTTTGGGGATTCGAACAAGATATCATCGGCGAAGGCGGATGTAGCTGGTAGAGGGCGGCGAATTGACGGTTAACGGTGCTTATGCTTTGTACGCCGTCGGTGCTGGTTCAGATATTGGCTGGCTTCTGTCTGAGTGTGGAATCTAGCGTCGGCGTGAGTCCAATGGTTGTATCGGGGCCGACGATTTGCTGCAATTTATTGGCGGCATAGATCCAGGGCTTGGACGGCTGCCGACGGTGAGAGCAGTCATAACAGTGAATGAGCCTCTGCGAGTTCAAAAGATGATGTAGAGGACGTTTGTGAGAGTCGTTTCCGGGGCAAGACATGGTCGATTGACGACGTTGAAATTTCTCAACGACGGCAGAATGGCATGCCTTGGCGAGGAGACGACACTGAGAGGCGATGGAGTCGGGATTAATCCAGGTTTTGGCCAGCCACCGACTCGCAAGAGCATCATAGCGTCGGTGTACCGCCAGAAGCTGGCACTGTACCGACGCTGAATAGCATCAGCGTCGCCGGACATACAAGTTTTGGATTGCAGCCGACTAAGAATGAGATGCCGACGGCAAGAGCCGCATTGCAACTATATGAGACGGCTTCACTGTGCGTGGCTGCAGGTAGAGACTGCCCGCGCGGCGGCGACATATGAGACGGTTTCACTGTGCGCGCACGATAAACCACCCCGGCGGCTAGGATAGAGGGAATTGAGGGAGTGCGGCTCCACGCGTGAAGGCAAGAATCCCGAACCATGCGGGGCAAACCTGTGCAAGGGGAGCTTCCTGCGCATGCGGAAGCGGAATATATGCGGGCATGCGTAGACATGACGAGAATGGCGCGAACACGTAAGTGGCATACGCACTCCGAACGGCGCAACAGCAACACGAGCAGAGGTTAGAAGAGGATATGTCATTCGAGCATCCGAATCGGAACAATGAGAGCATGCGGGACGTCGAACTGGACATCATGAGCCGCCCGCCGGAGCATAACACCACCAATCTGGATCTCGACCGGATGAACCTGATGCTCGACATCCTGGGCCACCCGGAGCAGTCGTTCCGCGTGATTCATATCACCGGCACCAACGGCAAAGGCTCCACCGCACGCATGGCCGAGGCCATCTGCCGTGCCTACGGTATGCGCACCGGCCTGTACACGTCGCCGCATCTGGAGAAGATCAACGAGCGTATCGCCATCGACGGCCAGCAGCTGTCCGATGACGATTTCATCGACATCTGGGACCAGACCAAGGATCTCGTGGCCCTGGTGGACGCCAAGATGGAGGAGCAAGGCAAGCCGAAGATGAGCTTCTTCGAGGTGCTCACCGCCATGGCCATCTGGAAGTTCGCCGACACGCCCGTGGACGTGGCCATCGTCGAGGTCGGCATGGGAGGCCTGTGGGACGCCACCAACGTGCTCAACGCGGATGCGGCCATCATCGGCCCGGTGGACATGGACCACATGCAGTGGCTGGGCGACACCGTCGAACAGATCGCCACCGAGAAGGCCGGCATCATCAAGCCGAACTGCACCGCCATCATCGGCCCGCAGCCGCATGAGGAAGCCGTCATGCCGATTCTCGCCGAAGCCGCCGAACGCAACCACGCCATGCTCGTGCGCGACGGCTACGAAATGACCGCGTCCGACCGTATGGCCGCAGTCGGCGGCCAAGTCGCCACCCTGACCACGCCCAACGGCACTTACGAGGGCGTGCCGATCGCCAAGTTCGGCGAGCATCAGGCCCACAACGCGCTTGCCGCGCTCGCCGCCTCCGAAGTGGTGATTCCGGTCAACGGCCCGCTGGACGGCGACTTGGTGGCCGAGGCGTTGAGCTCGGTCAAGATTCCCGGACGCATCGAACAGATCCGCACCTCACCGACCATCATTCTGGATGGCGGACACAACGTGAATGCCGCCGAAGCCCTGCGCAAGGCCATCGAGGAAAGCTACGACTTCAAGCAGCTGGTCGGTGTGGTCGCCATGATGCGCGACAAGCAGGTCGAGGAATATCTGGGTGTTCTGGAGCCGATCCTGAGCTCCGTGGTGGTCACCGAGAACTCGTGGCGCGAGCGCGTGATGCCGGCCGACGAGCTTGAGAAGATTGCCGTGGACGTGTTCGGTCGTGACCGTGTGATCAAGGAAGCGAACCTGCCTGACGCGATTCAGACCGCCGTCAATATGGTCGATGCCGAGGACGAGCTGGGCGTGGGCTACGGCCACGGCGTGCTTATCTGCGGCAGCTTCGTCACCGCCGGCGACGCACGCCTGATGCTTGAGGAACACGCCAGCCCCACGATGAGGCAGGCTATGGCCGTTCATCAGCCGGCGGTTGACCCGGACGATTCGGATCAGCCGGCAGACAAGGCCGAGGATGAGGCCGCCGACAACCTCGAGGATTCGGTAAGCCCGGACGACTTCGACGTGTTCGACGTCCTCGGCCTCGGTAAGGAACAGGCCGGTGACGCCGGCACCGGCACGGCCAGTGCCGACACCGACGATTCCGCCGACGCCCGGTAACCCGCATCCAAGGCATATCGGATACCCGGACACCCGGCATACGGAAAACAGTCTCACGCCATGTATCTCAAGGAACTCACCCTCCGCGGATTCAAATCCTTCGCCTCCGTCACCACGCTGCGCTTCGAGCCCGGCATCACGGCGGTGGTCGGCCCCAACGGTTCGGGCAAGTCGAACATCGTCGACGCCCTGATCTGGGTAATGGGTGAGCAGGGCGCCAAAAACCTGCGCGGCACTTCGATGGAGGACGTGATTTTCGCAGGCACGTCCTCCCGCCCGCCATTAGGCCGTGCACAGGTGAGCCTGACCATCGATAATTCCGATCACACGCTCGATATCGATTACACGGAAGTCACCATCTCCCGCACCATCTTCCGCAACGGAGGCTCCGAATACGCGATCAACGGCTCGCAATGCCGCCTGCTCGACATTCAGGAACTCCTCTCCGATACCGGTCTTGGCCAGCAGATGCACGTGATCGTAGGCCAGGGACGATTGGATGCGATTCTGAAGGCCGACCCGTCCGGCCACCGTGCGTTCATCGAAGAGGCCGCCGGCATCCTGAAGCACCGCAAGCGCAAGGAACGCGCGTTGCGCAAGCTGGCCAATACCGAAACGAACCTGAGCCGACTCGACGATTTGCTGGGGGAGATTCACCGTCAGCTCGGCCCCCTCGGACGCCAGGCACGCATCTCCCGGCGCGCCGACGCGATTCAGATATCCGTACGCGACGCCCAAGCCCGCCTGTACGCCGAAGACGCTCAACGCTCGATGAGCCGTCGCGACACGGTACGTCAAGAACTTGGCGCTGTGCGCAACCAGCTGGCCGTCGCCCAACGTGAACTCGCCCAAGTCAAAGTACGCATCGAACAGGTCGAGGCGTTGAGCTCCGAATCCAGTCCGGCCATCGCCAAGGCCAACCAATACTGGCATGAATTCTCGCAGACCCGCGAACGACTGAACGCGCTCGCCCAGTTGGCCGAAGAGCGCAGCCGGTCACTCACCGGCCAGATCGTCACCAACTTCGGTGAGGATCCCGGCATGCTCGTCAAACGAGCCGAGGAACTGGAATCTCAGGCCGCGGCACAAACCAAGGCCGTGGCCGATGCGCGCATCGCACTCGACAAGGCCACCGAGGAACGCGCCGACGACGAGAAGAAGCTTGCTTCAGTCCGTCAGACCTTGACGGAACTGCGCAAAACCGCACAGGAGCGCGATGCACAAATCGCTCGATTGCGCGAACTCATCGCCCGCGAGGAATCCGCCGTGCAACTGGCGACCAGCCGCGCCAAGGATTACGCCTCCCAACGTGCCTCGCTGACTTCCCAGCGCGACGATGCCCGGCAACAGCTGGACGCATTGCGCAGCGAAGCGGACTCCATTGCCGACGATGACGGTGCCGCATTGGACGCCGCACGTGCGACGCTCGCCGAATGCCGCGAACGACTGAACGAACTCGCCGATAAGCAGCGCGAGATACAGTCCAAGATCATCTCGCTCAAAGCCAAGGCCGATGCGCTTGCCGACACGCTAGACAGCCGCAATGCTTCCGGATCGTTGGAGCGTGATACGGACGTGGCCTCGCTTGGCCGACTCACCGACTTCATCCATGTGGCCGAAGGCTGGGAAGATGCCGTGGCCCACGCGCTCGACCAGTATGCCAGCGCCATCGTGGTGCCCGAGGCAGGCAACATGTTGCACGCCCTCGAACGCGCTCGGGAAGATAAGCTCGGCAAAGCCGTGGTGCTGACCGCGAGCATTGCCGGCGATTCCGCCACAGAGCCGGGCACGGAGTCGGAGGAGAGTAGCGCCGAGAACACGGCGGCCGCCCCGCGATCGGGCAGCGCGCTGGCAGCACTCGTCACTGCGAACCCAGATGCAAAGAACCCGGCACAGGCCGAAGCTGTCGTGCACACCGTGCGTCTCCTGCTGGCTGATGTAGCCATGGCCGGCACCGCCGACGAAGCCCAGCAGATTGTGGCATCCGGCGAAGCCATGCGGGCCGTCAGCAAGAACGGCGAGACCTTTGCGCACGGCGTGGCGGCGGTCGGCGGCTCTTCCATCTCTCAATCGGACCTGTCTTTGGCCGCACGCCGAGACAAAGCATTGGCACAGGTCAAACAGTTGACCGCTCAAGACGGCGGAATGGCTGAGCAAGTGGCCGAGGCCAAAGCCAAACGCGATGAAGCGGCCCGGCTCGTCGATCAGGAATCCGCCAAACGCACCGAAGCCCGGCTCAAAGCCCAACAGGCGGAGAAATCTCTGAAATCCGCCACGGATCGCATCGCATCGTTCACCCGTCAGCTCGACCAGCTGGATAGGAAAATCACCGAGACGCAAGAGAATCGCAACGAGCATCAGCGCAAGCTCGACGATCTCAATCGCGCTTTGGCATCGGCCCGGCAATCCACAGCGGAACATGCCGATTTCGACGAACTCGATGAACGCGAACGTACGCTGGAGCGCGGACTGAACCTGACTCGCGAGCATGAGGTCGCCGCGAAAATCGCGTGGACCGAGGCAAGCCGCAAAGGGGAGTCCCTGAGCCGACAGGCCGGGCTGCTGCGGGACAACGCCAAAGAAGCCGCCGAACGCCGCGCCCGCATCGAGGCGTTGAACGATCGCAGACGCGAGCAGGCCGCACACCTGCAAGGCGTGGCCGATGACGCGCGAGCAGTGGCCGCCATGGTAGAGCATACGCTGCATGACGTGGCCGCCAAACGAGACGAGCTGCAGGCCGCCGCCTCCAGCCATGACGAGGAACTCAAGGCCCTGCGCGCGCAGCGCAACCAGATCGAGCCCAAGGTCACCGATCTGACCGGGCGCGAACATGCCTTGGATGTAAACCGCGAACGGTTGGCCGCCGAATCCGGGCAGCTCATGCAGAAAGTGTCCGACGAACTCGGTCTCACTTTGGAGGAATTGGTTAGTGATTACGGCCCCGAACAGCCGGTGCCCGTGCTGGATGATGAGGGCAACCCTGTGCCGTTGGATGAGACGGAAGCTGAGGCTGGGACCGAAGAGGGAGAAACCGGGGGAGAGGCCGGCACCAACGGCGATTCCGCCCGCTTTAAGACCGTGCCGTATAACCGTCAGGAGCAGAAGAAGCGTCTCGATAAGGCTCGCCGCGAGCTGGCCGCACTCGGCAAGATCAACCCTTTGGCCACCGAGGAATTCGAAGCGCTTGAGGAGCGGAACAAGTATCTCAATGATCAGCGCAACGATGTGGTCAAATCACGTGACGATTTGATGCAGCTCATCAAGGATCTCGATTCCACGATGGTCCAGGTGTTCAAATCCGCGTTCGACGATACCGCCGAGGCGTTCGAGCAGATGTTCGCCACGCTGTTCCCAGGCGGCACCGGGCGACTGCGCCTGGAAAACCCGGAAGACATGCTCACCACCGGCGTACTGGTCGAGGCCAGCCCGGCCGGCAAGCGCGTCAAACAGCTGAGTCTTCTGTCCGGCGGCGAACGTTCGCTGACCGCGCTGGCGTTGCTGTTCGCGATTTTCACCGCCCGCCCCAGCCCGTTCTATGTGATGGACGAGGTCGAGGCCGCGTTGGACGACGTGAACCTGACCCGTTTGATTAATGCGTTCAATGAGCTACGCGCCCATGCGCAGCTCATCATCATTACGCACCAGCAACGCACCATGTCGATTGCCGACGCGCTTTACGGCGTAACCATGAGAGCCGATGGCGTAACAGCCGTGGTGAGTCAAAAACTCGAACGATAAACGAATGGTTCCCGCTGACAGGAACTGGTACCACAGGTGACTGAGGGCGGTCCATATCGAAAGACCGCCCTCAGTCTCGCTTCGTTCGACAGCTCCCGCCAGCGGGAGCGGGGAGGTATTAGCGCAATGCCTTGCGCACGCCCTGTACAGTCTGCAGAGTCTTGTAGAAGACCTTCTTGATGGGTACGTCGCGGGCGGGGGCCACCGGGGTGATTTCCTCGGTGAACTTGCACTTGAACTCGTTAAGGCCCTTGAGAGACGGCGCGAAATCGGAGCCAATGCCCATGAGATCGTATTCAGTAATACCCTGCGAGCCCAGGATGCAGCATTCGGAATACAGCAGCTTGTCGGTCACATGCAGACGCATAACCTCGTTGCGCATGCCGGCATAGTAGCGCACCGCATGTGTGCCATTCACGGTGACAATCGACCATGCCACCACACGGTCTTCAATACGTGCGGCGAACACACGGCAATGATCGGCACCCAACGCGCCGATCATATCGGAGTAGTCGCTCATCGGAGCAGGCGTGAATCCATCGCGCTGGCCGGTCTCGACCATCACATCGTAATATTCGGAGAAATCGGCCAGCGCCTTATCCGTCTCATCGGCAACCTCGGCCGGGCACTCGCGCAGAGACTTGCGCACGTCACGGCGTCCACGACGCTTCATCCGAGCCAGAATCTCATCATCGCCACCGGTGACGTCGATGACCACGGTCTGGTCGTACGGCACTGTGGACAGCACCTTCTCCGTACCATCGGCGAACCAGGTGTCGATACGCAGGAACGCGATGTTCTTGTCGGCCTTCTTGACGTTGTCCACGATGGCGTCGACGACCTCGCGCTCCTCAGCCTCGGTGGGCTTGGCGACCCACGCCGGCCCATGCATCGAGCGCAGATAATGATAACCGTGCGTCTCAAAATCGATAAAGGAGATCACGGCGACCAATTCACCATCACGCTTGATCAGATAATCGCCCCATGGTGTGCGTCCGTCGATATCCGCCTGAAAACCAGACCAAACCTTGGTCTGTTCGATAGGCAACGTGATGCCGGCCTTCTCGGCCTCGGCTTCCAGTGTGGCTCCGTCAACTTTCTCCAACGTGATCATTACGATTCAGCTATCCTTTTTCGTTCGTATCCGTATGTCGTGTTTCTGGTTTGGTCGTATTGCGCGTGATCTGATGTGGGCCAATCGGGATCCGATCAGGATCTGATTGGCCGGAATCCCGTCACAAGCCAAACATGCGTTCGACGACGTGATCGTCGCCGTCGAACGGCACATGCTTGTGATGGTCCTTGATCCAACGCTCGTTGCCCTTGCCGATGATCAGCAGGATGTTGAATCGGTCGGCGTGCGCACGGGCATCGTAAATGGCGTTGGTGATGGCCGTCAGACGGTCGGAAATCACCGTGGAGACCACATCCTTGTTCGTGATGTAGCCTTGCATTTCCATGCAGATGTCGATGATCGGCTCGGTGTCCGTATCTTCGGCGGTGAAAATGAAGTTCGCGATACGGTTCTCGGCAGCCTCGACGATTTCCTTACGACGATCGTAGGCCTTGTTGCCGGCCGATCCGGTCACCAGCGTGATACGCGGGTTTTCCTCGCCCCAACGCTCGTAGACGAAGTCAAGCAGCGCGGTGACGGATGCGTAGTTGTGCGCATAATCGACGATGGCGAGCGTGTTCGACTGCGGATCGCGGAACTGTTCCATACGGCCGGCGATACGTACGGATTCGATGGCGTGCAGTGCGTCGGCGTCATCGAGCGATACGCCAACCGCATGGGCGATGGCGATGGCTGCCGCCGCATTGAGGTAGTTGAAGTCGCCATCGATGGACAGATGGTAGTCGCCAAGGGCCTGATCTCCGTCGGCGATGTGGAAGGAGGCGTGCGCCGGGTCGGCGGGCCAGGCGACGACGTCCGCACTGGTGCCGGCATTATCCGCGTCATGCAGGGCGAAGGTGGTCACGCCGATGCCGGCTGCCTCCGCGTCCTCCCGCAACAGATCGGCGTGCAGACTGTCCGCGCCGAGTACCAGCGACTTCGCGTTGACGATGATCTGGCGCTTGCAATACAGGTAATCCTCGAACGTGGGGTGTTCGATCGGGCTGATGTGGTCGGGGGAGATGTTGAGGAACGCGGCCACATCGAAAGTCAGGCCATAGACGCGGTCCACCTTGTACGCCTGGGAGGAGACCTCCATCACCAGATACTTCATACCGTTATCGGCCGCCTCGCGCATCATGCGGAAGGCGTCCATCGATTCGGGCGTGGTCAGATCGGATTCGACGTAGGTGTGGCCGTCAAGGCAATTATCGACCGAGGAGAACAATGCGGCCTTGCCGCCGGAGACGGCGTTGATAAGCGCCTGCGTGAAGTACGAGGTGGTCGTCTTGCCCTTGGTGCCGGTGACGCCGATGACCGTGAGCTCGTTCTGCGGATATCCGTAGAACGCGGCGGACAGCAGGCTCATCGCCTTACGTGCGTCGTTGACGATCAGGCCGGGGGTGGCGGTTGCGGCTGAGTACTCGGTTTCGGCCACGTATGCGGCCAGGCCGGCTTCGTCGATGCCGTTCAGATATTCGGCCTTGAACTGGCCCTTGCAGCACAGCAGGGTGCCCGGCGTGACCTTGCGGGTGTCGTAGGTGATGCCGGCGAACGGCTCATCCGCCGAAGCGATACGGGCCGGGTCGTCGGTCCAGACATCCCCTTGGATGATTTCACGCAGCAGATGGTGTTCCTTGAGCAGGTCAGCGGCCGAAGCCAAAGTCAAAGCCATAATTGTTACTCCCTATTATCTAGCCGATACGCCATTCTACAGGTGGGGTGCAGCGTGTTGTGGCTCACACGTCATCGACCACGATATGGGCACATGATTTGATTAGAATGGTGAAACGTGACGACAAGCGAAGCAACTATGCAATCCGGGCAGTCAGCCGGATCGGGCGAGTCCATGGCAGCCAAGCGCGCCAGATTCGAGCAGCTCGCCATGCCCGCCGTCAATGCACTGTACCGGCAGGCGATGAGGCTGACCAACGATCCCGATGACGCGCAGGATCTGGTCCAGGACACCTTCGAACGCGGGTTCAAGGCCTTCGACTCATTCCAGCCGGGCTCCAACTTCGAGGCGTGGATGACCACCATCGAGCGCAATGCCTACTTCAACCAGTATGCCAAGGCCAAGCGGCGCCCGCAGCGTGCCAACGACTCCACCGGTGAATACGACGACTGGGACATTTACGATGCCGCCGAACATACGTCGGACGGGCTCAAGTCCGCTGAAGAGGAATATTTGGACGCCTTCGCGCCCGAGGAAATCATGGCCGCGCTCGCCAAACTCTCGCCGGAACGCCGGCAGGTGTTCATCGACGCCGCCATCGACGGCAAGTCCTACCAGCAGGTGGCCGATGAGCAGGGCGTGAAAATCGGCACGGTGATGAGCCGCCTGAATCGCGCCCGCACGCAACTCAAGCGTGAGCTCGCCTCGTATGCGAAAGAGCGCGGGTACGTGACTGGTTCGTCGGCTGGTTCACCATCCGCGAAGTTGGGCGAAAACGTTGGTCGAATCGCCGATTCCGGCCATAATGGAAGTAGTGAACAAACTGTTGGTAGCAATGGCGACACGCAAGCCGCAGTGAGACATAGTCATGCGACTGGCGCCCGCACGCCACAACAGTCAAGCAAGCTTTCGGGAAAGGAGATCTGATGAACGATCAGCCGGTAGAGCGTACTCGCCATATCTCCATAACCCGTACGGGGGCCGATGGCATGGTCAGCCAGACCGAAGTGCATATCACGGCGGTGCATCATCGTTCAGTGGATACCGGCTCGGCCTCTGCGTCGGTCCAGGCGGACGTGCATATCGTTACGGAGGGCGACTGTTTTGACCCCCGTACCTGCTGCGACGAGCGTGAACAGGCGTTGATTGCCGCGTTGCGTGCCTACTTGCGCCCGGATGTGGCACCCGAATGTCTGATAGCCCGGCTCAAGGCCACGCTTGATCACTGCTGCGGCGAAGATAAGTAACGACATATACAACAAGGTCCGTCTGATGTATCATCAGACGGACCTTGAGCGTTCCATAAGAAACGCGAAGAATCAGGCGTTAGGACGCTTGCCGTGGTTGGCGGCCTTCTTACGACGATTCTTGCGCTTACGTCCGCGCATGCCCATGATGGACTCCTTTGCTGCAGTAAAAAAATAAGCCTTCGGAATTATGCCACATGAGCACGACGTGATGCAACACGGGTGTCCATGTGGCGATGAGCGTCAGGCTTGGCTATTCGGTTTTTCAGATTTGTTCGGCGTGGAAGGTGACCACGGTGGTGTAGTCATCGCCCGGCTCGAGCACAACCAGATCCTTGCCGGTGCGGAAGGCGTCGGCGTAGGCGGTCATCGGTTCGACGGCCACGCCGGCCTGACGAGCCTTCTCGCCGATTTCGTTGCCGGTGCACACCTGCCAGGAGTTGATGGTCTTGTCGCCAGTCAGCGTGACCTTGATGCCGTCGGGGCGGGTGAACACGGCGGAAGTGCTGCCGTCTTCACCGCGGTTGGTGATATCGGTCCAGGCATCGTCGAAGCCACGTCCCTCCAGCGTGGGGTTATCGCGCAGGTCGAAGATGCCGGAAACCGGCTCTTCACCGGTGGGCAGCAAGTGTTCGTCTACGGTCACGTGGGTGTCGCAGTGCAGCTCAAGACGGCAGGGCTCGTTGTCGGCGGTAATGGCCTGACCGGTGGCGTGTTTGCCGTTGGCCAGCCACGGGTGGATGCCAAATGCCCACGGTGCCTTCACGCTGTCGTTGTTGTGCACGGTGAAGGTTTCCGTGAGACCGTTCTCGTCAAGTGCATAAGTGGCGGTGATGGTGATATCAAACGGGTAGCCGGCGATGTCGGGGGAGCGCCAGGAGAGCGTCACGTGTGATTCCTGCAAATCAACGAGCTCCCACATGTAGCGGTAGGCATAGCCGTGCAGGGAGGATTGGCGGTCGAACTCGTCGATCGGCATCTGGTAGTCTTCGCCATCGAAAGAATACTGACCATTGGTCACTCGGTTCGGGTACGGTGCCAGCACCCAGCCGTTGCAGCAGGGAATGACCTTGTTCGGGTCGAAGGGGACGATGAGGTCTTCGCCGCGCCACTTCAGCTCGCGCAGGCTGGCACCCAGTTCGGTGACGACGGCACTCCATTCGCCGGACGAGATGACATATTGGTTACCAGTGCGAGGCTTCAAAGCCATAGTGCACACTCCTTTGTGGAACAAATTGTTATCGCTCACAATCGTATCGCATAAGTCCCAAGACGCGGCGGCACATAAGGATAAAAAATTGGCTCCCCTCTGGAGGGGAGCCAGCGTAACAGAACTACTTCTGGACTACTTCGTAGCGGACCACAGTGGTGTAGTCGCCGTTGGGGGCGAGCGTCACCAAGTGGTCACCAGTGCGGAAGGCATTGGCCGGGGCGGTCATCGGCTCGACGGCGATGCCATACGGATGCTCGGCGAACGGTGCGCCAGTGGCGGTGTAGCACTGCCAAGCATTAATCGTCTCATCGCCAATGATTTTCACTTCGATACCGTCCGGGCGGGTGAATGTGGTGGTGGTCGTACCATCGGCGGCACGCTCCACGTCAACCCAGGCATCATCAAAGGCGCGGCCTTCGAGCGTCGGGCCATCGTTCAGGTCGTAGATACCGGTAACCGGTTCGGTGCCGGTGGGAATCAGCGCCTCGTTCACCGTCACATGACTGGCGGCCTTAATCTGCAGGTGGCAGGCGGCGGAGTCGGCATCGCGTTCGGCGGCAGTTGCGCCCTGCTTGCCGTTGGCCAGCCACGGATGCAGGCCGAGAGCCCACGGTGCCGGTTCGTCGCCATCATTGCGGGCATTGACGGTCGCGGTCATGCCGTTGTCGCCGAGTTCGTAGGTGACGGTCACGGTCACATCGAACGGGTATCCGTCCAAGTTGGGGAAGCGCAGCGAAAGCGTCACGGCGCTATCGGTCAACGATTCAAGCTTCCACATGTAGTGGTAGGCGTATCCGTGGTTCGCATTGTTGCGCGGTGCGGGATGATATTCGTTAACCGGCGCGCAGTAATGCTTGCCATTGAAATCATATTCGCCGTTTTCGATGCGGTTTGGCCACGGGGCCAGCACATAACCGTTACAGGTGGGGGTCAGGTCGTTGACGCCGAACGGGCAGAAAATTTCCTTGCCTTGATAATCGAATCGGCGAATCTTGGCGCCGAGTTCGCAGATGACGGCGGAATAATCGCCATAGTGAATCGAATACTGATTTCCGGTGCGTGGTGTTTTACTCGTCATGGAATCACTCCCGTAGTGAGGTTGGTGGGCCGGTAGCTCCTGCTATCGCTGGCCCCAGTCTAGCGCGTCTCCTCTATCGAGGCGGGGATTGGCGATATGCGGCATATAATAAACAATTCGTATAAACACGGTAGCAATACGTGGAGTGACGAGTCTCACACCATCATGCGAGAAGCACGTGGATTCCTTGGAAACCGGTGATTTGTGGGAGACGCGGAAAAGTTGTGACGGCAGATTCCTGTAATCCCTGCCTTACACTGGAAAACACTATTGACGTTCAGGAGGTTCCGATGACCAAAAGCGTTGTGCTCGCTGATCCGCGAGGCTTCTGCGCGGGTGTGGACCGTGCGATTCTTACCGTACAGACCATTCTCAAAGCCGCGGAGGCTTCCGGAAAGCGGACGCGCGAGGATGGGCTGCCCCCGGTATATGTGCGCCGGCAGATCGTGCACAACAAGCATGTGGTCGAGGACTTGGCCGGGCAAGGCGCGGTGTTCGTCCAGGAATTGGCGGAGATTCCGGATGCTGCTGCCCAAGCGGGTATTCCGGTGGTGTTTTCCGCCCATGGCGTATCTCCGGTAGTGAAGGCGGAAGCCGAACGTCGTGGCATGCATGTGGTGGATGCCACCTGCCCTCTGGTGGGTAAGGTGCACCGTGAGGTGCTGCGTTTCGTGCGCGAGGGGTATGAAATCGTCTATATCGGGCATAAAGGTCACGATGAAGCGGTCGGTGTAGTGGGGGAGAGCCCCGAACACGTGCACTTGATCGAGCATGAATCGGATGTCGATTCGCTGGATTTTGCGCCCGACACCAAGCTGGTGCTGCTCTCGCAGACCACGTTGAGCGTGGACGAGACCGCCGATACCATTGCCGCGCTGAAGGCCAAATTCCCTTGGATTCAAGAGCCGCCGAGTTCGGATATCTGCTATGCCACGTCGAATCGTCAGGCTGCGGTCAAACTGGTGGCCCAGCAGTCCGATTGCGTGGTGATTGTCGGATCGGCCAACTCCTCGAATTCCGTGCGACTGATGGAGGTGGCGCAGGAGGGCTTGGGGGAGCGCGGCAAAGCGTATCGCGTGGATGATGCCAGCGAGCTTGACCCGGCATGGTTCGAGGGTCTGGAATCCGTAGGTATCTCCTCGGGTGCCTCCGTACCGGACGAACTGGTGTCCGGTGTGATTGACGCTCTGCAAAACTTGGGCTTCACCGGTATGAAGTCCGTCGAAACCATCAAAGAAAACATGCACTTTGTGCTGCCGGCGGAGTTGCGCAGGAAGAAGTAGTCATTCTTGGCTCCCCTCCGTGAGGGGAGCCAAGAACGGTCACCACGTGCCGATTGGTGCGGCAACGGCGTTCAAGACCTTGAGCAGGTCCTGTGGATTCACGCCCACAGACAGGCCTCGCTTGCCGCCGGAGACCAGAATTTGGTCGAATTGCAGGGCGCTTTCATCCAACACAGTCTTATGACGTGTCTTCTGGCCTAACGGCGAGATGCCGCCAACCACATAACCGGATTCACGCATCGCCACCTTGGGATCGGCCATAGAGGCCTTCTTGGCACCTACGGCTGCAGCCAAGGCTTTCAAATCCATATGACCGCTCACCGGTACCACGCCCACCACGCGTTCGGCACCGGTGTCCGCCATCAACGTCTTGAACACCTGATGCTCGTCGAAGCCGAGCTTGGTGGCCGCCTCCACGCCGTAGCCGTCATCCATATGGTCGTTGGAGTGCTCGTATTCGTATACGTGGAATTCCACGCCCGCCTTCTCCAGTTGGACTGTCGCCGGAGTGGAACCCGCGCCCTTATCATGCTTGCTTTTCTTTGCCATGATTACCGTTCTACTACGAAGAAACCCCCGCACAAGGCGGGGGTCTCACAGCTTAGTTCTCAAACGAACCGTAGCGGCCTAGACCGCAATGGTTCACTCGGAGATCTCAGCGAAGTACAGCAGGGTACGGATCATGTTGGAGGTGAAGCCGTACTCGTTGTCGTAGAAGGACACGGTGCGAGCCAGGGTCACGCCATCAATGGTGTTGACGTCGGTCTGGGTCGGGTCGAACACGCCACCGTGGGTGTCGCCGAGGATGTCGGAGGAGACGATGCCGTCCTCGTTGTAGCCGTAGTACTCGGTGTTGGAGAAGGCTTCCTTGAACGCGGCGTTGATCTCGTCAGCGGTGACTTCCTTGTTCAGGACGGTGGTCAGCTCGGTGATGGAGCCGTCCGGGACCTGGATGCGCTGGGCGTGGCCCTGCAGCTTGCCGTTGACCTCGGGCACGACCTTGCCGATGGCCTTGGCGGCACCGGTGGAGTGAGGGATGGTGTTGATCGCGGCGGCGCGGTTGTTGCGAGCCTTCGGGAAGCGCGGGCCGTCGAGGATCATCTGGGTGCCGGTGTAGGCGTGGATGGTGGTCATGAAGCCGAGCTTGATGCCGAACTTGTCGTTCAGCAGCTTGACCATGGCGGCCATCGAGTTGGTGGTGCAGGAACCGGCGGACACGATGTTGTCGGAAGCCTTCAGGATCTCGTGGTTCACGCCGAACACGACGGTCGGGGTGGTCTCGTCCTTGGCCGGGGCGGAGATCAGGACCTTCTTGGCGCCGGCGTTCAGGTGGGCCTGGGACTTCTCGGCGGAGGTGTAGAAGCCGGTGCACTCGAGCACGTACTCAACACCGTCGTTCTTGACCCACGGAATGTTGTTGGCGTCCTTCTCGGCGTAGACCTTGTATTCCTTGCCGTCGACGATGATGGAGTCTTCGGTGGCCTTGACGTCAACCGGAGTGCCATCGTCATGACGGAAGGTGCCGTGGGTGCTGTCGTACTTCAGCAGGTAGGCGAGCATGGACGGCGTGGTCAGATCGTTGATTGCAGCGACCTCGATGTCACCGGCCTGGCCACCGCGAGCCTGCAGCTCGAAGATGCGGCGGAAGGCGAGACGACCGATACGACCAAAGCCGTTGATACCAATCTTAACTGTCATGTGTTCTCCCTTTGTAGGGTAGGCCGTTTGCGCATGGATGCGCTACGGCCTTTGTTTACCAACAGTGTCTACTGTAATGCGCCGTCTGTACTAGAGCAACGGTGTCGCGCTTGCTTTGAGCATAAAACGGCCATATTCCGTTAACGCTAACAAATTTGTCTGTGCAGCCTGCGGCGATTCGATGCGAGGCATTCCGCGCCGCGGCCTCACCGCACCGCCAGCGCCGAGGACACCGCCGTGTCGAGCGCGCCCAGATCCCCGCCGAACGGATGCCGCAGTCTCACCGCAGGCAGCGGCGCCTCGATCGGGAACGTGACGATCAGCGTGCCCGACTCCACCGAGACCGTCGCCGCGGAACCGTCCACGAACTCGTTGCTCACCCCCTGCACGACGGTGTTGGCGAGCGCGGCGCCCTCCAGCACGTATTTCAGCCCGGCGATGGTGACGCCATGGCAGACGTCGCTGTGCGAGAACACCGAGATCATGCGGCGCGGGGCGACATGATTGGCCGGGAACTCCAGCGCCCCGTCCGCGATCGCGGTAACGATGCTGCCGTCGCCGTACAGATATCCGATGCCGCCATGCGA
>ENA-OPBL01001345-OPBL01001345.1-human-gut-metagenome-genome-assembly--contig:-NODE-1345-length-22199-cov-45.925668_pt1 | contig 22199 bp, 20 predicted proteins | sample MGYA00241073_ERZ501461 | MGnify/ENA primary metagenome ERZ501461 (study PRJEB25962, sample SAMEA2042630) | human gut metagenome | biome: human gut; feature: human-associated habitat; material: faeces... | reverse complement strand
CCCTTTGTACAGATGGAAAGAATTGGTTTCAGAACCAAGGAAGATGGCAGGGGGCTGGAAGTATGCCAAGTCCCGGTGCGATCATTTTTTTTGATTGGGATCACGATGGAACGTGCGACCATGTAGGAATCGTGGAACGCTGTGACGGAACAACCGTCTATACCATAGAAGGAAACTCAGGGGATGCGGTAAGAGAGAGAAACTATGCGATCAATTCCGATTCCATTATGGGATATGGAATGGTAGTTTATTAGAAACAGGAAAATGAATGATAGATGGAATTGTAGAGTTTGAATAACAATGCTATAATAGGAAAGGAAGGCAGGGCAGATGTCCTGCCTGTTAAAATCTGAAAAGTACAATCGTAAGATTGATAAAATAGAAGAACTGGGGAGTGGAATGTTTGAAACGGGAAGAGATTTATGAATATGTGAAGAAACAATACGGAACCGTTCCGGAATATCTATGGAAGGAATCACCGGAAAGTGCAGTGCTTCGGCATAAGAATGGAAAATGGTATGCGGTGTTAATGCAGGTTGAAAAATCCAGACTGGGATTAGAAGGAGATACGAAAGTAGATATCCTAGATGTAAAGTGTGATGCGGATATGGTCGGACTGTTGACACAGACCTATGGATTTTTACCGGGATATCATATGAACAAAAAGTACTGGATCACCATGCTGTTGGACGGAACCGTAAGTGAGGCAAAAATCTTAGACTTTTTGGATATGAGTTATGATCTGATCGATGGGAGTATATAGTATCAGTTGATTTGATGGGGGAAAGTATAGAGTGAATGACGTATAAAATGTAGAAGAAAGTGTTTGCTGTAATATCAAAACATTATACAGATGATAAATATTCTCATCTTGCAAAAATGGACAAGAGTCTTGATTTGAGAGAATATTATTTTTCAGAAACAATAGAAAATATGATAGATAGAAATCATTTATAGTATTTCCTAAAATACAGCAAAATTGAAGGAGGAAAAATTGAATGAAATACATATTTTTGCATGGACTTGGACAAGTGCCTTCAGATTGGGAAACTACAATTAAGAGATTAGATTTGGGGTTGGATGTTGACTGTCCTAATTTATCTGATTGGCTTTCAGGAAAAGAAGCTAGCTATTTGAATTTATATCATGCACTGGAGAGTTATTGTGAACAGCAAGAAGGACCTCTGCATTTATGCGGTCTTTCATTGGGGGGAATCCTTACTTTACATTATGCATTGGAACATGCAGAGAAAGTAGCCTCTCTGGTATTAATTGGTACGCAATATATCATGCCGAAGCGGTTATTGAAATTTCAGAATATGATATTTCACCTTATGCCAAACAGGAGTTTTCGCAAAATGGGATTTGGAAAAAAAGATTTTATCAGTCTATCCAAATCCATGATGGATTTAGATTTTCAAAAAGATTTAGAAAAAATAAATTGCAGGGTACTTGTGTTATGTGGCGAAAAGGATAAGGTAAATATGTCTGCTACCATAGAATTGAAACAGCAGATCAATCATGCAGAATTAAAGATTATTCCTCACGCCGGTCATGAAATAAATAAAGATAATCCGGTTGAATTAGGAAAGATTCTCAGTAATTTTTATAGATGTGAATGATGTTAAATTGAAACAGGCGGATAAGAATGTAGAGGTTCAGTAATGAATTTGACGTTGGAGGTATTCTATATATGGATGAGAGAGAAAAAATGATCCGAGTATGGTTTTCCATGTGGCTGGAAAAGAAGGATTTGGGAATTGATGATATTTTTGCAGAAAACGTGATTTATACAGAAAGTTGGGGACCATGTTATCGCAATCGTGAAATAGTAAAACATTGGTTTCAGGAATGGAATACGAGAGGAAGCGTAATCGCGTGGGACATCAAACAGTTTTTTCATAAAGGAAATCAGACAGCTGTTGAATGGTATTTTAAAAATATTATGGATAATGGAGACATCGAAGAATTTGATGGAATCTCTTTAATTGAATGGTCAGCGGAGAATAGAATCCAATCCTTGAGGGAGTTCGGTTGCAATCTTCATAACTATAATCCGTACCAAAATAGTGGTATGCCTCAATTTAAAGAAGAAAAAATTAATTGGTTCTAAATTTTAAGCAAGCGGTATAAAGTGATCTTAGTAAGCGATGAGAAGGTGTGTGGTGACATGCATCTTCTTTTTGTGTTACAAGAGATTTTTAAGATTTCAAAAAGAAAATCATAATTTTTTCGATATGTAACATTTCTAGGACATTTCTGTTGTAAAATAAAAATTAGAATTATAGCAAAATTGTCGTAAAGGATGAAAAGAATGAAACAAATTTTAATTGTAGAAGATGATGAACTTTTGAATAAAATGTTAGTTTACAACTTACAGTCAGAATCCTATGGGATTGTTTCTGTGGAAACGGTAAAAGAAGCCATGGAAGTACTAAAAAGCCAGCAGTTTGATCTGGTACTATTGGATATTAACCTTCCGGACGGAAATGGATATGCGATTGCAAAAACAATCCGGGAAAAATATAGTGATACCATTGTAATCTTTCTGACTGCTAATGATAGGGAAAGTGATGAGATCCGGGGATATGAACTTGGAGCAGTAGATTATATTACAAAACCTTTTTCAATCCATTCCTTACAGAGAAAAGTAGAAAATGTACTGCGTATGATGCGGCATCATGTATCTATGCAGGATGTCTTTGATGATGGCAGGCTGTTTTTAAATTTTGCAGAGCAGACGGCTATGCTCAATGGGAAACCATTAACCTTATCCACCTTGGAATTTCGGATGCTGAACCTGTTCTGTCAGAACCGTAATCGTGTATTAACAAGAAAACAGTTGTTGGAAAAAATATGGGACTGCACAGAAAATTATGTGGACGAGCATACGCTGACTACAACATTAAGCCGTATTCGGGGAAAGATTGAAACAAACGGAACAGTATATATCAAAACCGTATATGGCATGGGATATAAATGGACCGGAGGTGAACCTGCATGATAGGAAAGAAACTTTCTGTAAAAAGGATGTTTTTTTGGCTGACTGCCGGAATGACACTTACAATGACAGCAATCATGTTGGTCGCATTCTTTCTGATCAAAAATATTGTAGTGTTATGGGTTGGGATGGCTTTGATAGTCTGTGCAATACTGTGGATGCTTTTTATGGTACAACTGTTGGGAATGAGACTGTCAAATTTTACTTCTGAATTGTGTCAGATTCTTGATGACATGATGAACCGTAGTCAGGAACCCGAAAGTGTATCAGACAAAGAAACGATTTTTGCCCGTATCCATCATCGCCTGGTACGTCTGTATAACATCTTGCAGGAAAGTAACCGGAAGGTAGAAGCAGAACGGCAGGAATTACAGTCGTTGGTGTCAGATATTTCCCATCAGGTCAGAACTCCGGTAAGCAACATGAAGATGATTGTGGATACACTTTTGACAAAACCTCTGGAAGAACAGGAGAGAAATGAGTTTCTTAAGAGTGTAAGAGGACAGATCAATAAATTGGATTTTTTAATACAGGCATTAGTCAAAACCTCCCGTTTGGAAACCGGGGTGATTCAATTAGAGAAAGAAGAGCATTTCTTATATGATACTTTGGCTCAGGCTATGAGTGGAATCTTATATTCTGCAGAACAAAAAAAGATCCATGTATCGGTGGAATGTCCAGAGGATCTGTGCGTATCCCATGACAGTAAATGGACTGAAGAAGCGATTTTTAATCTATTGGACAATGCAGTAAAATATACCCCGACAGGTGGACATGTAAATGTGTCGGTAGCGCAATGGGAAATGTATGTGGAAATAAAAGTATCTGATACCGGAAAAGGAATTTCAGAAAGCAATCAGGCATCTATTTTCAAGAGATTTTACCGAGAAGAAGAGATTCATAATCAGCCAGGTGTTGGAATCGGTCTTTATTTGACCAGGGAAATTGTGACACAGCAGGGCGGTTATGTTACTGTGGAATCACAGGTGGGAAAGGGATCAGCATTTTCTATTTTTCTGCCAAGATAAATAAAAGACAAATATGGAGGGATTTGAATGATGTATCAAACCGTATTAATAGAAAACATTACTGCTGAAAATGTAACTGAAAAAATAAATACAAAACTCTTGGAAATGGAAAAACAAAGCTACAAACTTGTAACCATGTCATTTCTGGGAACTGAAAAAGCTGTTTTGGTTTTCAAAAAAGGATTAAAAGGCAGTTTGTTGTGATATTTTAAACAGAATTATAGTCACAGATAAAATCAAGAATAGCAGAATATCATATTTTGTATCGTTTGCAATTTTTTTGAAATGTCCGAGATTTGTAACAATTCAGGTTAAAATTCCTTGAATTTTGTTCCTTTTCTCGGACATTTCTGAGACATTTGTATTTTATAATAGAGCTATCATAAAAAAAGGCAGAAAGGAGTTTATAAAATATGAGTATTTTACAGACAATTGATTTAAAGAAATATTATGGAACAGAGCCCAATATTACAAAGGCTTTAGACGGTGTGAACTTTTCCGTAGAGGAAGGAGAATTTGTAGCGGTGGTAGGAACTTCGGGATCCGGCAAATCCACGATGCTTCATATGATGGGCGGTTTGGACACTCCTACCAGCGGAAAGGTCATTGTACGTGGAGAAGAATTGGCAAAGAAAAACGATGAAGAGCTGACGATTTTCAGGAGAAGAAATATTGGTTTCATTTTTCAAAATTATAATTTGGTTCCAATCTTGAATGTTTATGAAAATATTGTTCTCCCGGTAGAACTGGATGGAGATACGGTAGATCGGGGATTTATGGATGAGGTAGTTCATATGCTAGCTCTGGAAGATAAACTAAAGAATATGCCGAATAATCTCTCTGGAGGACAGCAGCAGAGGGTTGCAATAGCAAGAGCTCTGGTTGCTAAGCCTGCAATTGTGCTAGCTGATGAACCTACAGGGAACCTCGACTCGAAAACCAGTGCAGATGTTATGGGATTGATCAAACGGACCAGTTATGAGTTTCACCAGACGGTGGTAATGATTACACATAACAATGAGATCGCCCGACTTGCAGACCGGATTGTCCGTATTGAGGATGGTAGGATCGTGGAATAAGGAGGTGGCAGGCTATGACTTGGCCTTTTGAAAATAATACAAATGGAATTGTCAAGAATCTGGCGAAGAGAAATTTAAAAAGCGAAAAACGAAGAAATATCATGGTAGTGATTGCGGTTGCATTGGCTGCGTTTTTGGTTTGCTTATCAGGTTTAACCGCTATTTCTATTACAAAAATGAAAAAGGATCGGGTAGTTGATACTTATGAGGCAACTTATGTCAGAGTTTCTGAAGAAAACCTTGAAAAGCTAAAAGATGTCACAGAGTTTGAACGTGTAGGAGAATATTATATTGTTGGAGAAAAAGAATCTTCCAAAGGCTTTACAGGTTCTTTTGCCTATGCAAATAATGATATGATGTATATGATGCGTTCCCAAATGAAACTGACAGATGGGAATCTTCCCCAAAAAGAAAATGAAATACTTGTCAGTAAGATATGGCTTTCCAAATATTATCCTTCGGCAGGTGTTGGTGATACAGTAACTTTGGATATAAGTAGTTTTCCGGGTGATTATACGATTTCAGGAATTGTGGATGCGCCAGCAGACGATAGCAAAAATTTGTATTCGTTTATGATATCAAAAGCTGCGCTACAAAAGATGGATAGTTATAAAACAGATGGATATTTTGCATATGTCCATTTGAAAAATGCAGAAAATATGCCAGAAGAGACTTCAAAAGCATTTTTTGCACAAATTGCAGAAAAAAATCAGCTTAGGAGTGTTAGATTCCATAGCGAATTTTTTCAAGATATGAAAACAGACTGGAGTCAGGTTATGATCGTACTTGGCTTAGCAGGTATTATTGGTCTTGGTGCCTGGGTTGTGATTCAGAGTATTTTCCGTATTTCGATTAACGATAAAATAAAAAGTTACGGACAGCTTCGGACCATTGGCGCTACTAAAAAACAGATTAAACGGATTGTAAAAAAAGAGAGAAATCAGCTTGGAGTTCTTGGAAGTATTATAGGAATGATATTAGGTGTAATCCTTTCTCTTGTTATTTTCCCAAAAGGATTTTCAGTTAGCGGATATTTAGGATGTATCCTACTGACAATCGTATTTTGTTGGATAACTATATGTATAGCTGTTCATAAACCAATAAAATTAGCAGCCCAAATATCACCGATTGAAGCAGTTCGATTTAGGATAGAACAAAAAAGCAAAATCCATATACGCAAAAAGAATAAAAAATTAACTCCTGTGTCTATGGGAATGATGAATTTTAAGAGGGATTGGAAAAAAACTTTTAGTATTATATTTTCATTGAGCTTAAGTGGTATTTTACTTTTAGTTATCAGCTCACTTTGTCTTGTGCAATCTCCGGAAAGGTATGCGAGACAGTTTTTTCCGAATGGAGATTATCGCGTATTTTTAAACTTTGAAGGAGAACATATAGACATATTAAAGAACGGTAATCCTTTAGATGAGCAATTGAAAGAGGAGATATTGTCGATAGATGGAGTGAGTGATATTATCGCAACCAGAAAATCTGCAACATTTGAGGCGGGCTATAATAACTTTAGAGGACGGGGCCATTGCGATATGATCACACCAGAAAATTATGAAACAATAGAAAAAGCCCTTGTTGAAGGTGATATGCCAAAGGATGCTCATGAGATATTGATAAAAAACGAGTATAAAGATTTTGGAGAAACGGTGAAACCTGGAATGGAGATAAATTTGTCTTTTGGAGAGAAAAGCATTCCAGTAAGAATATCTGGTATTTTTGATTCAAATAAAACAGTAATGAACTTTGGGCGGGCAGGTTATGGATTTGATGGTGGCATGATGTATGCAGAAGAAGCATTGTTTCATGAACTTCTGCCAGATGTTGAGAACTTTGATTATGCCTGGGATATCGTATATGACAAAGCAAGTAAGAAGAATGTAGAGCAGTCCTTGGAAAGTATTATTGCAATAAATTCGGAGCTCTATCTGTCAAAATTTTCAGATGATGTGGCATGGGTGGAAAAACAGAATATTCTTTATAATATTGGTGAAGCCCTTTCATGGCTGATTTTCATATTCGGAGTTATTAATCTTACTAATATGACATTATCCAACCAATTGGCGCGTAGGCAAGAAAATAGTGTGCTACGTTCCGTAGGATTAACATCAAAGCAGCTTGCAGCAATGACGGTATATGAAGGGTTAGGGTATGTTGTATGTAGTATCCTTATAAGTCTGGCAATAGGTTTGCCAATTTCTATTTTTGCTTGTTATAAACTCAGTATTGGAACTTATGGTAAAAAAATTGTTCCATATGCATTCCCATTACAAGAAATGCTAATCTATATTTTGGTGATTATTGGAATGGAACTGTTCTTGTCTATATGGACAATCCGCAGACAGAAAAAACAATCCCTGATTGAACAAATGCGTGCAATGGAATAAGAGAAAAATGCTTTTGCTGAAAAGTGTGGAACATTTTGGCAAAAGCATTTTTTTATGGAAAACATTTTTTCCTGAAAGAAAATAGGATATAATCAATCTATGTTTTGAAATGATATTATCAGAAAGACTGTATTTAGGACATTTCTGTAACATTTGAGGGTTAAAATAGCGACAAGTTTAGAAGATGGGAAAGGAAGAATCTGGATTGAGGAAAATTTTAATTGTAGAAGATGATAAAGTACTAAATAAAACACTGGCTTATAATCTTACTGCGGATGGTTATGAAGTAACTTCTGCATACAGTTTTCTGGATGCAGTAGAACGATTGAAAGGGAGTGAATTTGATATTGCTCTGTTGGATATTAATCTGCCGGATGGAAACGGTCTGCATTTATGTGATGAAATCAGAGGAAGAGGGCAGCATACCTATATTATGTTTATCACAGCAAATGATAAAGAAGGCGATATGCTGAAAGGCTATGAAGCCGGATGCACAGATTATATTACAAAACCATTTTCAGTGATGGTTCTCTGCAAAAAGGTAGCCGCTGTTTTTGCAAATATGGAATTGCGGACACCAAAGCATGATGTATTTGAGGATGAAGTTTTGAAAATTGACTTTTCCGAGCAGAGTGCGGTTTTGGAGGGAAAGGTGATAGAGTTTACACCAAAAGAATACCGTACCTTATTTTTATTTGTAAAAAATCCGCACATTATATTAACGAAGCGGCAACTGATTGAGAAGTTGTGGGATATTGATGGGGATTTTGTAGATGAGCATACGCTTACTACCATTATCAGCCGGATTCGCAAAAAGATTGAAACAGATGAGCGAAAATATATTAAAACTGCTTATGGAATGGGGTATCAATGGATAGGCGGTGAATCACGATGAAATTACAGAATTTATCAACCAGAGCTTTTCTGCGGCTGATCGTTGGAGGTGCTTCACTGACATCGATTCTTTTGTTGTTCATCCTTTATGCCTTCACAAAAGATATAAGGATGATACTTGGTGGTTTCAGCGTGATGATCCTTCTGTTTCTATGGGGTGCAGTCTTTTTGCATTATTTCCAGAAGAAACTATCGGTATTTACAGATGGACTATGCCGAACATTAGATGAAATGATGGACAGTACCGTTCGTCCGCAAATAAATTATGAAGCAGAAACACTGTTAGCACGCATCAGCCATCGTCTGGAAAGATTATATCATGTAATGCAGGAAACCCGGCATAAAGTAGAAGAAGAAAAAGCAGAATTACAGTCTTTGGTATCTGATATTTCACATCAGACCAAAACACCGATAGCAAATCTAAAAATGCTCAATGACACAATGTTGACCAGAAGAATTACTGATGAGACACGTAAGGAATTTTTACATGCTACTGCCAGTCAGTTAGATAAACTGGACTTTTTGATTCAGGGAATGGTGAAAACATCACGATTGGAAACTGGAGTGATCACCTTGGAAAAGAAAGAATCAGATATTGCGGATACACTTGTAGATGCGATAAATGGGGTTCTTGCTCCTATGGAAAGAAAGCATCTTCATTTATCCGTAAATTGTCCTGAAAATTTAACAGTTTCACATGACAGTCGCTGGACCTCAGAAGCATTGTTTAATCTTTTAGACAATGCAGTAAAATATACTCCGGAAGGAGGTGACATTCACGTAACAGTACAGGACTGGGAGATGTATTTGGAAATTGCCGTAACGGATACGGGAAGAGGCATTCCGGAAAGTGTCCAGGCAACTATTTTCAAACGATTTTATCGGGAAGAAGCTATACATGATGTGGATGGGATTGGAATAGGATTATATCTGGCACGTGAGATTATCACTATGCAAGGTGGCTATATTACAGTTGAATCAGAGGTGGGAAAAGGCTCAACTTTCTCTATATTTCTTCCTCAAAGATAATGAAACGGCGGTCTGTTTATTCAGACTGCCTTTTTTGAAAAATTTTTTAAAAAAAGATTTTTAGGACATTTCTGCAACATTTGACCTTTACCATATACTCATCAAACAAAGAAAGGAAGTAGTGATTATGACAATTTTACAGACAAAGGATTTAAAAAAATATTATGGCACAGAACCTAATATAACTCGTGCTTTAGATGGTGTAAATTTTTCTGTTGAGCAGGGAGAATTTGTAGCAGTGGTAGGAACTTCGGGTTCTGGTGGTCATGTTAAAATAAGACTAAGTTAGCAGATTCCTTATAAATTAAGGGTTCACGCCAATTTAGTCTTTTTTCTATTATACCATAAATGGTAGAAATATCATAGACCGGGAATGAATTTCGCATAATGGAAATTAGGTGGCAGGGACTTTTAATGATAGAAACCCTTTGCTACTGGTCCTGTTAAAAGTATATCCATTCTCACAGGCGGTCAAGTTTGTGAAAGACCATTCGGTTGCAACATATTGTAAAAAAAGATATGGACTAGGTTAGTTAAAAGTGATTCTGTTAGCTGGCTTAGTCCTTTTTTCATGGGAGGATGGAGCAATGATAAAAGTAATCATAATAATTGGTTTACTTATTTTTCTGTTTCCTTTGTATGCGTGCTTAGTTGTTGCCAAAAAAGCAGATGAAAAAATGAGAGTTTTATATAAGTACAAAGAAAAATGGGAAAGTGAGGATAACATATGAATGGAGGTATATACAGCACAGGAAATGAAATTGTAGACGAAAATGCAAAACTGAATATATCTGGAAATATCATTCCTCAGGTATGGTATCGGACGATTATCAGAGAAAGCGGAAAGCCAAATCTGACGGCTATTATCATACTGGCAGATATTGTGTATTGGTATAAGCCTACAGAAATCAGGGATGAAGGAACCGGGCAGGTAATCGGGGTAAGAAAAAAATTTAAGTCTGACCTTCTTCAGCGAAGTTATCAGCAGATCAGTGAGCAGTTCGGAATTTCCAAAAAAGAAGCAACAAATGCAGTGGTATTTTTGGAAAAACTGGGTGTGGTAAGGAGAGTATTTAGAACTATATCCATGAATGGGATTGTGGTCAATAATGTCCTGTATCTGGAATTGATTGTAGACAGGCTAAAAGAATTGACTTATCCAGAAGAAACAGGTGCAGTTTCGTCTTCCTTTGAAAACGGCAGAAGGAAATCGAAAATGGAAGAACAAAGTCCCTCTATAAACATAGACGAGGAGGTTCATTTCGTAGGAGAGAGGGCTGTCCCTTTTCAAAGTGAGAGGGTAACCCCATTCAAAGAGGGAGCATACCCTCTTAGGAAAACAGAGCCTTGGACACCAAAAGAGATACCTGAAACCTATTGTGGGCAGACAAATACAGAGATTACTACAAAGACTACAGTAGAGAATACTCCAAAGAATACAACAGAGATTATGAATGAATATGAAGATAATCCTATCTTATCCTATCAGATAGCAGAAAAACAGTTCAAAGATCAGATTGATTATGATGCGATATGGATAGACAGACCTTATGACAGAAAGCTGCTCAATGAGATTGTAGGGCTTGCTGTAGATGTTTTGACCTCCAACGCAAAGACGATACGGGTAAATCAGGAAGAACGCCCTCTTAGTGTTGTGCAGGGAATGTATAAAAAACTGGATAAATTCTCTGTGGAGTATGTGATGGATTCTATTAAACAGTGTACAAAAAAAGCAAATAATATCAGGGCAGTGTTACTGACTGCTTTATATAATGCCACATTGACGGCAAACAGCTATATATCTAATCTGTTTGCTTATCATGAAGCTATCCCTCAGACATAAGGAGTGTGATAGGAAGTTACAAAATTAAAGAAATTCAGGACAGCCCATGGATATACGCAGATAGAACTTGCATCTGTCCTGGGTATCAGTCTTCGGACATATCAGAGGATTGAATATGGACAGCAAAAACCAAATGTCCATGTGGTTGTCCGGCTGCAGAGGTTATTCCAAAAAGAAATCAGTGAGATGCTGGAGCCATTTGCAGAAGAGTGAACAGATGAAAAAGTGGAAAGATACAAAATATAAAATTCAGGAGGATAAGAAAGTGGAAAATAAAATGATTATTGGAATAGACCATGGAAACCGTAACATGAAAACAGCAAATACCGTATTTTCAGCAGCAATCCAGCCCTTGCAGGCAAAGCCAGACAGTCTGGAACATATTCTGGAATATCAGAACCAGTTTTATTATGTGGGTGGGAAAGTACCGGAAAAAGAGTGTGTGGATAAAACAGAAAATGAAAACTATTATCTTCTTACCATGGCTGCCCTGGCACAGGAGATGCGGTATCGGGGATTGACAGATGCTTCTGTGAAAATGGGAGCTGCCCTGCCGCCCAGAAGGTTTCAGCAGCAGAAGGAAAGTTTCAAGAAATATCTGTTAAAGACAAAGGAACTGCATTTCCGCTATGAAGGGGTTCACTATCATGTGTCCTTGGAAAATGTGTTTGTCTTTATGCAGGGGCATGTGGTGATCCATACGCTTTTAGAAGCTGTTCCTGGTTATTGCCTTTTAGTGGATATTGGCGGAGGTACTACCGATCTGGTAGAGTTTGTTGACGGAATGCCGGACGGGAAGTATTCGATTTCGGATAAGGCGGCATTGTACTGTATCGGAAAAGTGAATGAGGAAGCCATTGCAAAAACAGGGGCAGGGGTACCGGCATACATTACAGAAGCATTTATGAGGACAGGAAGCTATGACTGCCCGAAGCAGTATCAGGAAGTGATTATAAACTGTTTGAAATCCTATGCAGAGGAAATTTATGGTATCATACAGGCAAATCATTATAATCTGGATCTGACCAAAATGGTATTCATGGGAGGTGGTTCTTCCATTGTGGAGCATTTTGGAGCTAATGAGGGAAAAGATGTACAGTTTGTGACGGATATACATGCCAATGCAAGGGGCTGTGAAGAAGCAGTGAAAAGCATTATCCGGGCAAAACAGAGGAAAATGCGGACGGCATGATAGGAAGTGAAGGCTTATGGATACGGAAAAAGTATATACTACTTCACTGCGGCTGTATAAAAACAGGCCAGTACATCATCAGGCATACCGATATCTGAAGGAGTATAACAAAGATATTTTCAAGACGAAAGACGATTTCATAGCAGAAGCAATCGTTTATTTTGCAAAATACCTGCAGCAGGAAGAAGATGTACAGCAGATGAAACTATTAAATACCCTTCTGGAGAACCAGAAAGAACAATTTTGTAAAATCGTAAAAGATGCCGTTTCCCAGGCACAAAAAGAAGCCTTTGCTAACAAGAACGTATTAGCAGAAACATTTCAGGGGGAACTGGCTGACAGCGGACAGATAGCAGGAAACAGTGAAAAGGAAGAAGCCTGTATGGAAAAAGATTTACGATTTGCGGAATTTTATGGGGCATTTGAAGAGTAAGAGGAGGAAGAAGGTATGGCAGTAGGAAGAACCGTATGGGAAGTTGTAAAAGGGATTTTGATCGCAGTGGGGAAACTGCTGTATCTGACAGGAAAATTAGTATTATGCTTGTTTCTGCTGGTTCTGCAGCTTATTTTGGCAGTGTTCCATGCAGGAAACAGGGAATAGAAAGGGGAATGGCGGTTGCATTGGATACGGGACAGACCGTACACAAAAGATGCAAAAAAGAAGATAGAAAATGGAAAGCAGGCTTGTGTGGCCTGCTTTTTTTGTCGAAAAAAATGAAAAGGAGCAAAGTTATGATGAAAGGAAAAAAGAAAAGGCTGCTGGCTGGGACACTGGCACTTCTTCTTAGCTGTTCGACATTACTCAATACAGGGATAACGGCACTGGCTTCCGGGCAGTCTGGGGAAAATAGCCGGATACAGAAAGCAGAAGCAAAACAGGAGAAAACTGCTTTGGATACATTACCGGAACTGGAAGAGATAAAGAATCAACTGACAGAAGAAGAACTGGTGTATGCAGAGGATCTTACCATAAAAACAGGAGAATCATTTAACCCGGAATCCGATGATACTGGTTTCCAGAAAAATGATGAAAAAGTAGAGGTAACGTTCCTGAAAGCCGAAGGGGAATCCGGCAATCCCTTTGACTTTAACGCCCCAGGGGCTTACCAGGCATTTTATCGTGTTGATCCGTTAAGCGGAAACCCCTCTTATCAGATTATGAGAAGGATTGTGGTAGAAGCAAGGGAAAACAGCTCACAGCAATCCCAGGGGGAAAGCAGCCAGCATACAGAAAGCGGCTCCGATGAGGACGGTGAGGCGGACCCTGAGCCAGAGATACCGGAGGTACTGGCCGAAGAACCGGAAATGCCAGATGCAGGAACAGAGTTAATTGACCTTACACCAGAAGAGGATAAGGGAATGTACTTATCCGTTGTTCCGGCAGCAATGGAAAGGGAAAAAGGAAGCAATGTACATCTGGTACAGGGGGAGAAAATCCCTTACCCGTCAAGTGTAGGGAATTATTCCACTTCCTATTTTACGGTAAATGGACATGTGGCGTACTGCCTGGAATCCATGAAAGCTTCTCCACCAACTTCGGATTATGTGGCCAATGAGTTTGAAAGCAACCCGGAATTACAGAAAGTCCTCTATTATGGATATGGCGGTCCTGGGGACATTACCGGGGAGTATATGCCGTCTTTTGACTGGAAAACAAAGTATATTTTTACGCATTTAGCTGCTGCATATTCGTATTGTGGCATGGACGGATTTTATGGCTGTACTTTTGAAGATATCAAGGCAAGCGGTGTATGGGGATATATCCAGCATATTTACAGCCTGGAAGCACCTCCGACAGCAGCAATCACATTATCCCCAAAGGAAGCAAAGGCTTATGAAAGCGGTAATGAGCAGCGTACCGGGGAATTTAGCTTAAAAGGCGACCATAGAAACTATATTACTTTAAAAATGCCAGGCAATGTGACCTACCACAGTGGAAGTACAAAACAGACAGGGACTGTAAAGATCAAAGGGGACACCACATTTTATTTCAGTGCCCCAAAAACAGTAACCGGTACTTGGAACAGCGGCAAGCTGAAAGGACAGATAGGAGCGCAGTGGAAGACTTTGGTATTATCTACCGGCTCTGGCTCACAGGATATTGGATATGGGGCATTTTTTGAAGAGGAAAGTGCTTCTGTGGAATTTACAGTGAAGTGGTTAGATCTGGCAAGGGTAAAGGTGACAAAAAAGGATAACAACAGTAAGGTAAACCTTTCCGGTGCTGTTTTTGGTATTTATCTGGACAGTGCATGTAAAAACCTTCTTATAGAAATGCCGGCAACAGACAGCAATGGTACTTCCGAGGTTGAATTTCCAAAAACCCAGGATACGGTATATTTAAAAGAAATTTCTGTTCCAGAAGGTTATAAGCTGAATACAGAGTCTTTTCATGTGAAGCTGGAAACAGGAAAAACAACTTCTGTTGCAGTGACGAATGAGGAACAGAAAGGAAAAATCACAATCCGTAAAAAAGGTGAGGTTCTGACCGGAGTAACCGGAGAAGAGGGAAACCTGACTTTTGTATATGGAAATGCGGACTTTGCAGGGGCAGAATATAACATTTATGCGGCAGAGGATATTTACAGCCAGGATAAAGTGACGAAGGTGCATAAAGCAGGGGATCTGGTAGAAAGTCTGACAACCGGGGAAGATGGAAGTGCTGTTTCCAAAGAGTTGTATCTTGGAAAATATAAGGTTGTAGAACAGAAAGCACCGGAAAATCTGGTGATTGGGAAAACAGAACAGGAACGTACCCAGTTTGTAACCTTGTCCTATGCAGGGCAGAATATAGATTTATCCCAGGGGGAAACCGTCTTTACCAATGCAAGACCAGAGATTTCCGTAAACGTGGTGAAAAAATCAAAAAATGATGGAGTTACCCTGGAGGGTGCGGTTTTTGGACTGTATGCGGAAGAAGATATTACAGCGGTAGACGGAAAGATTCTTGTAGAAAAAGGAAAACTGGTAGAGCGTGCTGTTTCTAACAGAGAAGGAACTGCTGCTTTCCATGCAGACATTCCTTTGAATTTCCATTACAGTGTAAAGGAGATCCAGGCACCGGATAAGTATTACATGACAGATGAAGTGTACCGCTTCTTCTATGAATATAAGGATGGCAGCACGTACACCTATACCTTCTCCCATGATTTTAAAAATGAGGAAGTGTGGGGAGAAGTTCATGTAAGCAAGATCGATCAAGATTCCCAGGGATTTATTTCCCAGGGTGATGCAACTTTGGTAGGTGCAAAATACGGTTTATATGCGACAAAAGACATAGAGCATCCAAATAAAAAAGATGGCATTGTCCATAAAAAAGGAGAATTGGTAGCACAGGGTACGATTTCCAGTGAAGGAACGGTGGACTTCAAAAACCTGTATCTTGGAAACTATTTCGTAAAAGAAATGGAGCCAGCAGAAGGGTATCTGCTAGATGAAACAGAGTATCCCGTAGAGGTAGCGTATGAAGGGCAGGAGATACAGATTGTACACCGGGATATTACGGTAAAGGAAACTGTAAAGAAACAGGCGTTTCAGCTTATCAAGATTTCAGAAGATGGGGAACAGACAGAAACAGAACTGGTGGAAGGGGCAGGATTCAAGGTATTCCTCATCAGTGAATTGTCTGGCGTAAAGGATGGCAGCCTGAAGCCTGGAAATGGCTCTTATTATACACCGGAGGACTTTATCACATATGATTACAGCAAAGATGAAACCGCTTCTTATTGGGAAAATGGTAAAAAAATCACAGTACCAGAGCTGTTTACCGACAAGAAAGGATATTTGAAGAGCCCAGAGCTTCCTTATGGAAGGTATGTGGTGTTTGAATCTACTGTTCCGGAAAATTTAAAAGGAATCCGCCCATTTATCGTACAGATTTCAGAAGACAGCAGGGAACCTCAGGTATGGCGTGTGTTTGATGACCGACCTTTGCAGTATTACTTCAAGATTGTGAAAAAAGATGCCCAGACACAGAAGCCAGTACTGGATAACAGTGCAGCTTATAAAATTTTTGATGTGGAAGCAGAAAAATATGTGGAAATGATCGTAAGATACCCGAAAAAAGAAGTGGTATCTGTGTTCAGGACAAACGAAGAGGGATACCTGATCACACCGGAACAGTTAAAGTGCGGTACTTACCGAATCGAAGAGATAGAAGCACCTAAAAACTATGTACAGATAGGATTTGAAAATGCTCTCTTAAAAGATGGAAAGGAAGTTCCGTTGAATGAAACAGCAGACGGGGGAACTTACCAGGAAGTAAAGAAAGTACCGATCACGATTACTGTAGATGCGGATACCGTACACCAGGTAGAAGAGGAAACCGGTAAATTTATTGTTGTCATTGAACAGTATAATGATGAAGCCGTAGGAAGCCTTACAATCCACAAAAAAGGAGAAAAACTTTCTGGTGCTTCCAAAGTAGAAGGAAAGTTCCTAACAAAGATGAAAAACGGTGTGGCCGGTTTCGTAAACCAGGTAAGCAGCTTCTTCACCGGGGAAGAAGTCATGGAAAAAGAGAAAGGCTATGAATTTGACTACGAAGTGGGGAACATGGAAGCTGCAGAATTTGCCATTTATGCAAGAGAAACCATTTATACCCCTGACGGACAGAAGGATGAAGCTGGAAACCGTATTGTGAAATATGAAAAAGATACTTTGGTAGCCCGTATGGTGACAGATAAAGAAGGGAAAGCCGTTCTTAATAACCTTCCTATCGGAAAATATTATGTGGTGGAAGAAAAAGCAGGACAGAACTGTGTTCTTGATCCAGAAGCAAAAGAATTTGAAATTGCATATAAGGGTCAGGAAGTAGCAGTGGATTATGTAACGATGGAACTTACCAATCAGCGACAGAAAATTTCCCTGAGCCTTCTGAAAAAAGACGCAAAAACCGGAAAACCGCTGGAAGGAGTAGGATTCGGGCTGTATGCACAGGAGGCTATCCAAAATGCGGTAGGGGAAGTGATTGTAGAAAAAGATGCCTTGATCGAGCTGGGAACAACCGACAAAGAGGGCAAGCTGGTATTTCACTCTGATCTTCCCCATGGAAAATATTACATCAAGGAAGTAGAGCATAAGCCTGGATACCTGCCAAATGATGAAATGTATTCTTTTGATGCGTCTTATACAGACCAGACCCTTGAACTTCTCGCTTTTTCAGAAGAAATTTCCAATCAGCCGACCATTACAGAATTTACGAAAGTAGATTTAACCGGTGGACAGGAGATTGAAGGGGCCCAAATGCAGATCCTGGATCAGGAAGGAAAAGTGGTAGAAGAGTGGGTGTCAAAAAAAGAAGCTCATGTAGTCTACGCACTGGCACCAGGGGAATATATACTGCATGAAGAACAGGCGCCTACAGAACAGGGATATGTCCGGGCGGAAGATGTAAAATTTGTTGTGGAAGAAACTGGGGAAGTACAAAAAGTGAAAATGAAGGACGACCATACAAAGGTTTCTATCTCTAAAACAGATATTACAGATGGTAAGGAGATTGAAGGGGCTAAGCTGCAGATCCTGGATCAGGAAGGGGAAGTTGTAGAGTCCTGGACCACAGGAGAAGAACATCTGATTGAGTACCTTCCGGTAGGAACTTATACCCTGCATGAAGAGGCGGCAGTTGGTGGATATATTGTAGCCAATGATGTGGAGTTTACAGTGGAAGAAACTGGAGAAATCCAGAAAGTAAAGATGGAAGATGAGCGTGCTATGGGACAACTGGTTATCGTAAAAACGGATGCAGACAGCAAAGCGGCTCTGGAAGGAGTAGAATTTGTTCTGCTGGAAAAGGAAACCGGTAAAGAAGTGGAACGCCTGAAGACCGGGAAAGATGGAAAAGCAGTTTCCAGCCTGCTTCCGATTGGAACTTATGAAAATGGTGTTTTCAAAGAACCGATTACCTATGTGCTGAAAGAAACAGCGGCCTTAGAAGGGTATGAAAAGACAGAAGAAGAGTGGGAGATTGTATTCAGTTACCAGAATGATAAAACACCAGTCATTGAAGTGGTAAAAGAAATCCAGAATAAAAAAATACCGGAAACACCAGGTACCGTCAAACCGGGACCAAAAACCGGTGATGATACCAACTGGTTCCTGCCTTTGCTGGCTCTTGGTGTAAGTGCAGGCATGGTAGCAGGCTTACTTTATTACAGAAAAAAACAGAAAAAGGCATAGGAAATAAAAATTAGTTTTTAAACTTGGGAAAGGGCGGCTGCGGCTGTCCTTTCTTTGGCAATATGAGGTGAGAAGCATGGAAGAGAAAAAAAGAAAAGAAGTAAGTAAGCAGAGGCAGAAAACCGGAACTACCCGTATGGAAAGGAGCAGGCGTTGAGGATAGGGATTATAGATGCAGATCTTTTATACCGGAAAAGACACCGGTTTCCTAACTTGGCATGTATGAAACTTTCCGCTTATTGGAAGGAGCAGGGATTTGAAACAGAACTTCTTTTGGATTATAGCCAGGCAGGGGAATATGACCGGCTCTATGTATCAAAAGTGTTTACGGATACCTTTGTGCCGGAACATATTTTGGCGAAGGAAACAACCGTTTATGGAGGAACCGGGTTTTTTTACGATAAAGCACCGGTACTTCCCAAAGAAATGGAACATCATACACCGGACTATCATTTGTATGACCAGATGGTAAAAGAACATAGCGAAGGAGAGAAAAAGAAGAAGGAGTTCCAATTTTATACGAATTATTCCATTGGTTTCCTCACCAGGGGGTGTTTTCGGAAGTGCAGTTTCTGTGTAAACAAAAACAGCACCGGTGCAGTAGCTGCAAGCCCATTGGAAGAATTTTATGATCCGTCCAGAAAGAAGTTATGCTTTTTGGACGATAACTTTTTTGCCTGTGCAGAGTGGGAAAAAATCTTTTCCAGTATCCTGGAAACAGGCAGGCGGTTTCAGTTCCGGCAAGGGCTGGATCTGCGGATTATGCAGAAAAGGCAGATGGAACTTCTGGCATCTGGAAAATTGGATAATGGTATGATTTTTGCCTTTGACCATATCAAAGATCAGGAACTTATTGTAAGAAAATTGGAACTTTTGCGGGAAGTGATCCCAGTTCCTTATCAGAAAGTTAAGCTGTATGTACTGTGCGGCTATGACTGGGAAGGAACCTGGAAAGCAGATTTTTGGGCAAAGGATATTCGGGACGTTTTCATACGGATTGAGATTTTGATGCGGTATAAGTGTCTGGCTTATTTGATGCGCTATGCTGCATGGGAACGGGCACCGGAGATTTATAAGGGGATGTATATCAACCTAAGTCGTTGGTGCAACCAGCCCGCTCAGTATTCAAAAAAGAGCCTGAGGGAATTTTGTATCGGACAGGGGGAGCATAGTTCCTCTTTCCGCTACCTGACTGCTTTTGAAGCTCTGCACCCGGAAATGGCACATTATCTGGATATGAAATATGAAGAGGTACAGTATGGGAAAATTTACGGCTGAAGAAATTCAGATTGCAAAGGCAGTGGACTTAGTGGATTTGGCGGAGCAGATAGGGATTCCATTGAAAAGGAAGGGCAGGTTCTATCAGGCAGTGGGTATGGATTCTGTGATGATCTTCAACCGGTCTTCCTGGTGCCGGTTTAGCCAGGGGGTAGGTGGCAGTACCATTGACTTTCTGGAATATTTCAGAAACATGGATTTTGTGGAGGCAGTCAAATATCTGCTGGAGTTTGCCGGATATATCCGTACTGAAACCATGCAAAAATTTCAACCGGAAAGACAGATTGGAAAGATAGAAGAAACAAAACAGAAAAAAGACATACCGAAAGAACCTTTTGTACTTCCCTCAAAATCAGAAACCAGCCGTCGGTTATATGGCTATCTGATAAAACAGCGGAAGTTGTCAAAGCAGATGATTGATTTTTGGGTAAAAAAGGGGATTTTGTATGAGAGCGGAACGTATCATAACCTGGTTTTTGTGGGAAAAGATCCGGAGGGTATCCCACGTTTTGCCAGCCAGAGGGGAACTATGGATAAATACGGAAAACCCTTTAAAGGAGATGTTACGGGGAATGACAAAACTTATGGGGTTAATCTGGTAGACCGAAACAGTGATACGATCTATGTATATGAGGCGGCCATTGATGCCATGTCCGATATGGAACTGCGTGGAGATTATCAGAACAATATCCTGGTACTTGGAATGCTTTCCGATGGTCCTTTGGAAAAGTTCTTAAAAGATTATCCTCATATCAGGAAGATACAGTTCTGTTTGGATAATGACCTGCGGGGAAGACAAGCGGCAAAAAAATTGGCAAAAAAATATACCCTTATGGAGTATGAAGTTTTTGTACGTCTTCCACCTATGGGAAAAGATTATAATGCTTTTTTGCAGTATAAAAAGGAGAACCAGGAGCTTTCCAGCCTGGTAGAAAAGGAAAGGCCGCTTCTTACCGAAACAAAAGGGACACAAATACAAAAGATAAAGAAAACGGTAGGACACAGGAACATAGTACCATACCAGATAGCACAGGCAAGATAGGAGGGTATTCTTTTGGAAAATAGCTATGATGAGGAATGTTTCAAAAAATGGGAGATCGACGAATGCGAAGCGGAGATGGAAAAAGTAGTGCAGTGGATAGGAAAGAGGAAATTGCATGGACGTGTACGGGTTGCGTTTATCGAAGAGAGCTATGAGCGGCAGGGATACCGCATGGGGATACCCAAGCAGGTGTATGTGTCCAGAGTGCTGGCAAATATCAGAAATAGAGATGTTAGGAAGGGTGGAAAACATGGATTTTGATATGTTTTATGAAGAGTTGAAAAAGCAGATTTTGGAATTTGTCACAGAGGAAGTAAAGGGAACCATAGATTTTCGTATGGTATATAAAAATGGACAACAGAATCATGGCATTGTATTTCGTCCAGAAGGAAGTAATGTAGGAATTACCACTTATGCAGAAGATTTCTATCGTATGTACAAAGAGGGAATAAGCTTTCCCTCCATTATAGAAAGCTATGCAGGGACACTTCATGAGGCAAAAGACGAAATACAGTTTACAAAAAATATCCAGATATTGAAAGCGAAAAAAGAAAATATTATACCTGCTTTTATTCCAAAAGAAAGCCTGGAGTTTAGACCGAAGCTGGCGCATGTTCCGTTTGAAAATCTGGAGATTATCTTCCAATGGAATGTCCCTGGTACGGAGTATAGTGTAAAATTGCCGGAAGAATATTTCAACTACCATCAGATAGAACCGAAACAATTTTTAGCGGAACTTATTGATGATCCTTCTTTTAAAAATCAAACGGAAGTATTTTCAATTAGTAGACTTTTTGGACCTGGGGATATAGAGATACCGAAGGAACAAGAGATGTATTGTGTTACAAACCAAAATAAAAATTGGGGAGCTGCTTCTATTCTGAATAAAGATATCATGGATGAAATTGCGGATTTTTTTGGAGGGGAAACCTATATTCTTCCTGCTAGTATTCATGAGTGTTTGGCAGTAGATACACATGCGCATACGATTGAAGAACTCAAAACAATGGTTCGGGATATAAACAGTAAACCAGATTTGGTAGGGGCAGATTTTTTATCAAATGAGGTATATGTTTATGATAGTTATACCAGAGAACTAAAACTGGCAGGAGAACAAAGAACAAAGGAAATACAAAATCCTGAAAAGCAGGAGCCTATTAAGAGATAAGAAAACGGAAAGATGTAGAAAGCCTGCTAATAAAAAGTCAAGTGTTTTTTTGAAGAAAATTTCAAAAATCCG
>ENA-OPBL01001344-OPBL01001344.1-human-gut-metagenome-genome-assembly--contig:-NODE-1344-length-22212-cov-2.920386_pt1 | contig 22212 bp, 20 predicted proteins | sample MGYA00241073_ERZ501461 | MGnify/ENA primary metagenome ERZ501461 (study PRJEB25962, sample SAMEA2042630) | human gut metagenome | biome: human gut; feature: human-associated habitat; material: faeces... | reverse complement strand
CGATTTAGCACGCAGAAGCCCCACTTCGCCGACCTCCAAAAACGGACGTTCGGTAGTTGCCACAAGGCGACCACCAGAATCGCGATATATGAAAACGCGCTGCATATCTCCTATTTTCAATTCCTCAGGAGCATATTTTTGAGGCATCAGGATTTCGCCATATTCTTCACCATCAAGATAAAAACCGAAGTCAACTTTTTTTACGACCTCAAGTTCATTGTAGTTTCCAATTTTTATCATATCTTTACACAAAATATCTGCTAATATCGGCATAATTTTTCAATTAGGAGCAATGAAACTATCATTTTTTCACAATATAAACACCAAGCTGTGTTACGCTGGCTGTATTTGTCTAATCGCCGCCTCTGCCTCATGCGGCACTGGCACAGCCAGCAAATCAAGCGACAACAGCATTCAGATAGGCATGGACTCCATCATGGTCTGCGATTCAATCACCGACCAATCCGGAATAAAGGTGACGGCCTCGTTTAGCGCCACGTTTCCCTCCTCTTTCAAGAACTCAAAGAAAGAGGCGGGCAAATTACTGTCAACAATAAATTCCGCAATATTCAACACCACCGATGCCAATATGCCTGACGTTGCGAAGAAAACGGCAGGCGACCGTCTGGCCTCCTACTCGTCCACAGCAGCAGATCCCATTGATGAATCACTCGAGGATGAAACCACGCCAATCTCAAATTTCGGCATCCGTTTGGCGGTCAGTCCCATTTATCACAATTTCGACTTTTTGTGCATGGTGAAGAACTCAACCACAAGCAAGGACTTCAAGCCGTCGTTGGCTTCTAAATCGTTCTACACATTCGACCTGCAATCAGGCAAACGTGTCATGCTCTCCGACATCTTCTCTGAAACAGACATTCTGAAGATAAACGGCCTTCTGCAAAAGCAACTGCTGACCGACACAAAATGCGGAAATTCAGACCAGCTGGCAGACTACGGATACTTCAACGCCGACAACCTATCAGTGACAGAAAACTTCTCACTGACAGACAACGGAATCTCATTCCACTACAACCCCTTGGAGATTGCGTGCTACGCCGTTGGCGAGGTATGCATATCCCTCCCCTACAAAGATTTGAAACAATATATCAATCCGCAATCTCCAATAAACAGGATAGCCAGATAAGAATACGTTATGGACATAATTTCAAAATACTTCCCCGACCTGTCGCCTCGGCAGATAGAGCAATTCAAAATGCTTGGACCGTTATATGCCGAGTGGAATCAAAAAATCAATGTCGTTTCAAGAAAGGACATTGACAACATTTACCCCAACCACATTCTGCATTCTCTCGGAATTGTAAAGTTCACAGATTTCAAAGACGGATCCGAGATAATCGACATTGGAACTGGTGGCGGTTTCCCCGGAATTCCATTGGCAATAATGTTTCCAAACACGCACTTCTTGCTTGTAGACAGAACTGGTAAAAAAATCAAAGTAGCCACAGCAATCGCCAACGAGATTGGGCTGACAAATGTTGACTTACGACAGGCTGACGTTGCCGAAATAAAACAGAAATTCGATTTTGCCGTATCGCGCGCAGTTATGGAACTGCCGCAACTCGCGACATTGGCCAAAAGGCACATAAAGAACGACTGCATAAACAGCATCCCAAACGGCCTGATATGCCTGAAAGGCGGCGACCTCTCGGCAGAAACAAAGCAGTTTGGCAGTAACGTCATCGAAACCGACCTATCATTGTACTTTGAGGAGGATTTCTTCAAAACAAAAAAAGTGATATACGTAAGTCTATGAAAATACAGGCATTCATATTCAACCCTTTCGCCGAAAACACTTATGTAGTGTGGGATGAAACATCACGCCATGCAGCCATCATCGACCCGGGATGCAACAGCGAAAGAGAGAAATCTCTGTTGACCGACTTTATACGCAACAACAATCTTGAGATAAAGCATCTGCTAAACACGCATATGCACATCGACCATTCTGCCGGAAATGCGTTCATTGAAGACCGCTTCGATATCGCAACATCGTGCCACCCAGCCGACGCATATCTTGCAGAACATCTCACTCAGCAAGCACAGATGTTTGGTTTCCCATACTCAGGCAGGGACATTGACATCAAGAATCCTTTGAGCGACGGGCAAACGCTCAACGTTGCCGACTCCGAATGCCGCGTTCTACACATTCCCGGGCATACAAAAGGACATTCTGCATTTTATTTTCCAAATCACGATTTAGTATTCTCGGGCGACGCCCTCTTCCATTTGAGCATCGGAAGGACTGATTTTCCCGGCGGCGACTATTCCACACTGATAGAAAGCATTGAGAATAAATTGTTGACACTCCCTCGGCAAACAATCGTCTTGCCAGGACACGGAGAGAAGACAAGCATCGGCTTCGAGCAGACAAGCAACCCTTATCTATAAGGCTGCGGCGTCCATAGACAACATCAACAGTCGATCATACTTTTCACAATCGGTCGCAATCCGCTGACGAAGCACTCCACGGCAATCACCATCAAGATGAGCCCCATAAGGCGCATCATCACATTATTGCCCGTTTCGCCAATAATCTCAACCAAACGCGTTGAAGCCTTCAAGATAAGATACGTGATTAAGAACACAACCGCAATGACCGTGACAAGCCCCGCCACATAGAGAGGCGTCCGTGCATCCTCCATCAACACGATACCATTGGCAATACCGCCAGGACCACACAACATCGGTATGGCAAGCGGGGTAATCGAAATGTCGTCGGCATATTCTTTTATTTCAGTGTCGGCAAGCTTCATCCGAGTAAACTTCGCTTGCAGCATATCCCAACCGATCTTAAAGATAACAATTCCACCAGCCAAACGAAATCCATTGGTCGACAAGCCGAACACCATAAACAAGAATCGTCCGAACACGGTAAACGAGACAAGCGTCAAAAAGGCTATCACCGTCGACTTGCGCACTATCTTCTTGCGTTGAACATCGCCCATACTTTGCGTCATGGTCAAAAACACTGGCATTATACCCAACGGATTGACCAACGTGAAAAACGACGTAAAACACAATAAAATATATGTCCAAAAATTACCGTCCATAATTCGTTACACTTTGTATAAAAAAAGTGGCAGAGAAAAACTCTCCGCCACCATATAGAAGCCACATCAAAGAGTGTGCTGAAACTCCGATAGACAGGATTTGAGTATTCTCCCTCTGCTGTAATCCTCCGGTCTTTCGACATCCTTACGGATTGAGGCCCGCCATTAGAGAAAGAAAAAGTCTCGGCATTTCTAAATTATTTGATGAGTTTCCCAATCTGCTTTGATGTGGTTTTATCTCTTTCTCTACTGCAAATTTAGTAATTTTATTCTGACCATCCAAATATCCGGGCAATAAAAAAGTCTCAATTCCTTGAGACTTTTTTTATTATTTCCCTCGCAGCGAATTAGGCGTTCTTAACCTTCTCTACGATAGCCTTGAAAGCAGCAGGATTGTTAACTGCGAGGTCAGCAAGGACCTTGCGGTTGATTTCGATTCCCGCTTTGTGGATAAGACCCATCAACTTAGAGTATGACAAATCTTCCAAGCGAGCAGCTGCATTGATTCTCTGAATCCACAATGCTCGGAAATTGCGTTTTTTGTTCTTACGGTCACGATAAGCGTAAGTCAAACCCTTTTCCCAAGTATTCTTGGCTACAGTCCACACATTCTTGCGGCAACCATAATAACCTCTCGTGAGTTTGAGAATTCTTTTTCTTTTAGCTCTTGATGCTACGTGATTTACTGATCTTGGCATTTTTTCTTAAATTTTTGAATGTCAGCGGCATTTCTGCTCTTTGGGCTAAACATTCGGTTAATAAAAATATAAAATGTTGTAATTAAAAGTACGAAACTTTACCCACTATCTGATTGCAAGCAAATCGCGAACGTTGCGAGTATCGGCTGCAGTCAATGTAGCAAAGTGACCGAGGTTTCTCTTCTGCTTTTTAGTCTTCTTCGTAAGAATGTGACTTTTATAAGCATGTTTTCTTTTAATTTTTCCTGATCCGGTAAGGGCAAACCTCTTTTTGGCACCGGAATTAGTCTTAACCTTTGGCATCTTTTTTTCTTTTTAAATTACTATTTTATTTATTGCTTAAAGCCTTATTTTTTCTTGGGAGTCAGCATTATTATCATACGCTTTCCTTCCAATACAGGCATCTGCTCTACCTTACCATACTCTTCCAAATCATTGGCAAAGCGAAGCAACAACACCTCTCCTTGTTCCTTGAACAAAATCGAGCGGCCACGGAAGAACACATACGCCTTCACTTTTGCGCCTTCCTGCAAGAAGCCCATCGCATGCTTCAACTTGAAATTGTAATCGTGGGCATCGGTTTGTGGTCCGAATCTGATTTCCTTAACGACTACCTTAGTTGATTTCGACTTCTGCTCCTTCAACCGTTTCTTTTGCTGATACAAAAATTTCTGATAGTCAAGCACCCTGCACACTGGCGGCTCTGCATTCGGAGAAATCTCAATAAGATCCAGTCCCTGATTCTCCGCAATCTGCAATGCCTGATGTAGTGTATACACTCCTTGCTCTACGTTGTCACCGACCAAACGAACTTCCTTTGCGCGGATTTGTCCATTGATTGGATATCCCTCTTTCTTGGAATTCTTCGGGTCGTTTCTGCGTTGTGGAGCAAATTTCGGTGCCCCTCCTATTGGTGTTTTTGCCATTCAGTTGTATTAATATTTTGTAAGTTCTTCCATTTCATGGAGAAAATTCTCGGCAAAGGTAGAGATTTTTACCGAACCTTTATCGCCCTCGCCCTGTTTTCTTACAGAAATTTCACCATTATTAACTTCTTTTTCGCCAACAACCAGCATATACGGAATATGTTTCAACTCATTGTCGCGAATTTTCTTTCCAATCTTCTCATTTCGATTGTCGACAGTGGCGCGGATATCGCTCTTTGCCAATTCCAAACGGACTTTGTCGGCATAGTCGTTGAATTTCTCGCTAATCGGGAGAATTACCGCCTGCTCCGGAGCCAGCCATAACGGCAAGTTGCCAGCTGTGTGCTCAAGCAAAACAGCCACGAAACGCTCCATCGAGCCAAATGGCGCACGGTGAATCATCACCGGACGGTGTTTCTGATTGTCAGAGCCAGTGTATTCCAGCTCAAAACGCTCTGGCAAATTGTAATCCACCTGAATCGTGCCAAGCTGCCATCTGCGGCCAATCGCATCCTTTACCATAAAGTCGAGCTTAGGGCCATAGAACGCCGCTTCGCCATATTCAATTCTCGCAGGCAAGCCTTTTTCATGGCAAGCCTCGATAATAGCCTGTTCGGCTTTTTCCCAGTTGTCTTCCGATCCGATATACTTCTCACGATTCACCTTATCGCGCAATGAAATCTGAGCCTCGAAGCTTTCAAACTTCATAGCCTTGAACACGATAGAGATGATATCCATCACTCTGAGGAACTCATCCTTCACCTGGTCTGGGCGGCAGAAAATATGGGCATCGTCCTGCGTGAAACTTCTCACGCGAGTCAAGCCGTGGAGCTCGCCACTCTGCTCATAACGGCAAACCGTACCGAACTCTGCGATTCTCAACGGAAGCTCGCGATATGAGTGCGGCGAATTCTTGTAAACCTCACAGTGGTGAGGGCAGTTCATAGGCTTCAAGAAATATTCCTCGCCTTCCTCTGGAGTGTGGATGGGTTGGAATGAGTCTTTGCCATATTTTGCATAGTGTCCGGAGGTCACATAAAGCATCTTGTTTCCAATCGGCGGAGTGATGACTTCTTTGTAGTCATAGCCACGCTGTATCTTGCGCAAGAAGTCCTGCAGACGCAAACGGAGGTCTGTTCCTTTCGGTAGCCACATTGGCAAACCTTTGCCCACCTTTTCCGAGAACATGAACAGCTCCATATCCTTGCCGATTTTACGGTGGTCGCGTTTCTTAGCTTCTTCAAGCATCACAAGATACTCGTCAAGCATAGATTTTTTCGGGAAAGAAATGCCATACACACGAACCAACTGGTTGCGCTTCTCATCGCCTCGCCAATATGCGCCAGCCAAAGAAAGCACCTTTACAGCCTTTATAGCACCCGTGTTCGGGATATGCGGGCCACGGCACAAATCCGTAAACGCGCCCTGCGTATAAGTAGTAATCGAGCCGTCTTCAAGCTCGCTGATAAGCTCGCATTTGTATGTTTCGCCTCTGTCGCCGAACATTTTCAACGCGTCGGCCTTTGAGATATCTTTACGCACCACCGCTTCTTTTCTTGAAGCAAGCTCCTGCATTTTCTTTTCAATTTTGGCAAAGTCGGCGCTTGTGATTGTGTTTTCTCCTGGATCTATATCATAATAGAATCCGTTCTCAATCGCCGGACCGATACCGAATTTAACGCCTGGATACAACTCCTGCAGAGCCTCGGCAAGCAAGTGTGCCGATGTATGCCAAAACGCATGTTTTCCCTCTGGGTCATCCCACTTGAAAAGTTTGATTTCCGCGTCGTTTACAATTGGACGTGTCAAATCCCATTCTTCACCATTGACCGTTGCAGCGAGCACGTCTTTTGCGAGTCGCTGACTGATTCCTTCCGCAATCTGAAGCGGCGTTACGCCAGCCTCGAATTGCTTGCTGCTTCCATCTGGAAATTTAATATTCATAATTTTTCTGTTTTTTAATCATTGCATAAATACAACTAACGCATGATTCGGCTGCAAAATTACTCATTTTATCAGTATGGCAAATATATTTGGTCTTTTTTTTAAGTCCCGCCTTATCATTTTGAGTTACGCCTCATCCGTTTAATCAAATTATACGACGACATTATTCCGAGTTCTCCCGCGCGACTCAAGTCAGCCATACCCTTGTCGAAATTGCCCATACGGAAAAAAGCTATTCCCCGATTGTAATAAGCCTCTCCGAAATCCTGCTTTATCTCAATCGCCTTTGTATAGCAACTTATCGCCGAAGTGTAGTCGTCACGCATATAAAACAGATTGCCCTTGTTGAAGTATGCATATATCAGGCGCGGCGACAGCTCAACCGCCTTGTCGTAGTCTGCCACGATCTCTGCATATCTTGCATTTTCAGCCATTATGTCATCCCTATTGCTTTTTTCCGACGACACCCTTCTGCTCCGCTCTTGCGCCTCGCGGGCACACGCCTTGACAAAATATGCCAATGCGAAACGCGGACTCAATTTAACCGCCTCCGACAAATCCTGTATCGCGGAATCATAATTCTTCACCATCATATAGCTTATCGCTCTGCCGAAATAGTCCACAGCACGCTTGTCGCCGTTGTTGAGCAACGCCGTATAGTGGCGTATCAGTTCAAACTGTTTTTCAATCTCCTGCTCAATTAATTTATGTTCGGCATTTGTCATAAACAGCCAGTCTCTTAGATACAGGCTGGAGTTAAGCTCATCCAACTCTTTCTGATAGAAGGCATCCGTCCTAAGCTCCGTAGTTCTGTCATAATAACTCAACACATACGAATCCTCCACCCTCACAGGTATGTCGTAATTCTGTATCTTGCCTCGGTATTTATTGTCGTATTCAGGTTTCACATCATGCTTCTCATCAACAGTCTCAAGCGAAGTGAGCCGCTTCATGACATCTTCTGGATTTTCCTCCGCATAGTCGTCTTTCCGCTTATCGTCAGTGTCCGCCACAATATGCCGGCGCTCCTCATGCCGGCGCTGCATATCCCGCGATTTGTTGTAATCACGCTCACCGCCTTTCATATCGCCCATCATGCGCTTGCATTCGCCCCTTGCAAAATACAGCGCCGACAGATACGGATACTTTCCTATCACCTTATCGTAGTCAGCGATGGCTTTTCTATATTGGCGCAGCTGCTGATAAAGCACCGCCCTGTTGTAGACCGCCTTGTCATTGTCGGGTTCCATACTGATAACGGCCGTGAAATCTTCTATAGCCTTATTCACATCTTGCACCTCCATCCTCAGAAGACCTCGGTTGAACCTTGCCGTCACATTTTCAGGATCCAATCCTATCGCATAGTCGAAATCAGCCATCGCCCCGAAATAATCCTCCAAATTATATTTAAGATACGCCCTGTTTATAAACAGCCCCGCCTCCTTCGGCGAAAGTTTGACCGCCGCATCCAAATCTTTCACCGCAGCTTCGCAATCCTTACTTTTCCCATAATGTATATCCGCCCTCATAAGGTATGCTTCAATCGTGTTTGCATCCAGCTCCAAACATTTGTCAAGGTCGGGCAGTGCCGCCAACGAATCTTTTTCGGCCAGACACAACTGCGCACGTCCGAGATAGCCCTTGTCGTATTTCGGAAACTTCTGCAACAACTCGTCATATGCCGCATGCGAGTCGCCAAACTCCCCGGCGTTCTGCAACGCTATTGCCTTATTAAGCATAAACACCTTATTTTCAGGCAAGAACTCCAACCCTTTATCATAATCCTTCACCGCATCGAGATATTTTCCCGTCTGCAACCTCGACAAAGCCCTGACCTCATAGGCGTCCACAACAAACGGATTGCGGTCGATAGCCATCGTGCAATCCGCCTCCGCGCCACTATAGTCTTCAAGATAGAATTTGGCAAGTCCTCTAAAAAAATACGGATCGGCAAGATAAGGTTTAACCTTTATCACTTGGTTGAAGTATTGTATTGAAAGAAGATAGTCCTCAAAATAAAGCGCATTTCTACCAATTGTCAGCAACCGCTCCGTGTTCAATTGGCAAACGCCAGTCAAAGAGGTCACCGACAATATTAAAATCAATAAAAAACTTCGTATATACCTATAATTGTTCATAATAATATCCAGATTGACTGCAAATGTAATCCAAAATCGCCAATAAATGCGTATCTTTGCAAGAGAAGATAGCAGGCTGTTTGTGTTTTTTATTATTTCATTCGACAATTTATAGACCCTTATATGGAGAAACTACAACACATTGTGATAATCGGAGGCGGTTTTGCCGGACTCAATTTGGCAAAGGAACTTGACAAGAATAAATTCAGAGTCACCATTTTGGACAAAAACAATTTTCATAGTTTCCCACCGCTTTTCTATCAAATAGCATCTTCCGGACTTGAGCCGAGCAGCATATCCTTCCCGTTCCGTCGGGAAATGAGACGTCTCAAAAATACCAATTACCACTTCGGCGAGGTTTTGGAAATCGACAGCAAGAACTCAACCGTCCGCACGCAATTTGAGACAATCAAATATGACCAATTGGTAATCGCTTCCGGAACGACCAACAACTTCTTCAACCAGCCGGAACTGAAGGAAAAAGTGCACACGCTCAAATCCACCGCTGAGGCTATACGCCTGCGCAACGAAATTCTCGACCGACTTGAACGCGCTTGCATCACCACCGACCGCGAACGCAGACGCCAACTGTTAAGTTTTGTCGTTGTGGGCGGCGGACCTTCTGGCGTTGAGGTTGCCGGCGCGCTCGGCGAGATGAAACGATATATCCTAAACAAAGAGTATCCCGAAATCGACATTGACGATGTCAGAGTGATTCTGATTGAGGGCACTGACCGCTTTCTCCGCACAATGAGCGAAAGAGCGTCACACGATGCAAAAGTCTACTTGGGGCATCTCATGATTGAGACCAGGCTAAACTGTATGATGAAGTCATATGAAAACAATGTACTTCACCTGTCGACCGGCGAGGAAATCTATTGCGAGACGCTGATTTGGACAGCAGGTATCACAGGCAATAAAATCAATGGCATCAGCGATGATTCAATCACCCGCGGAAACCGCTACATTGTTAACTCAAACTGCAAAATAAAGGGATACGACAACATCTATGCCCTTGGCGACATCGCCTATCTGGAAGACGAGACGCATCCCAACGGATACCCGCAAGTGGCACAGGTTGCAATACAGCAAGCCAAACATCTTGCCAAGCGGCTCAACACCGGAGCCGACACGGCGTTTAAATATGTCGACAAAGGCTCTATGGCTACAATTGGACGAAATCGCGCAGTGTGCGATTTGAAGTTTGCATATCTCTACGGACGTCCTGCATGGGCGACATGGATGTTCATCCATCTCATATCGATACTCGGCATGAGAAACAAGGTCAACGTATTGATAAATTGGGTTTGGGCATATCTGTTCTACACCACATCATTGCGTTTGCTTATACGCCCTGTTAAATATCCCATCAGAAAACATTGGATTGATGAATAAATTTATGAATATCAAATACAGCTTATCCGCCATCCTCCTTTCCTCATCTATGCTTTTTGGGGCGGAGGCATTCTGCGAGACTCCAGAATCCGGAGTCAGACAATCCAATAGGGTTGCCTACAGCACATCTGCCAACACTCAGGTTTCCGGCAGCCGCATCTATGGCGAATGGATAATTCTCTCCGCCAACGGAAGAGATATGAATCTGCGCGACTCCGCGCCTTACATTGACATAAACGCCTCCGACGGCAGAATCTATGGTGATGTGGGAGGAAATGTTGTCAATGCGTGCTTCGAGATTCCGGAGAGAGGCCACATCTCGGTGTCCGAGATAGAAATGACTCATCTACCAAGTGCATATATCCGCGAAGAGGACGATATAAAAACCGGATTGGGCGATGCCTGCTCATACACTATAACTAAAAAGAAGAACGACATTTATTATCTCGACCTTCTCGACAAGCGCGGAAATATTGTTGTCCATGCCAAACGCCACAATGCCGACGTCATGACAGGAATGTGGAGAATAGACAAAATCAACGGCAATGAAATCGAAGACAGCAATCTTGAAATTGTTGTCGATGTTCCGGAATTGAAGATTCATGGCAAAACCGGTTGCAACATTTTCAACGGCGACATCGGATTGGACCGCAACAAAGACTGGTTCATACAGTTCCAAAACATCATTGTCTCCAGAATGAAGTGTGAAGACAGCAAGATGGCTGTTGAACGCGACTTTATGGTTGCATTGGAAGAGACGGAAATCATAAAGCGTGAAAACGGAGGGAAGACAATACGTCTCCTTGACAGAAACAAAAAAGAGGTTTTACTCCTCAAACGCATTCAACAATAAAACGCAACAATGGACTTCAAAATTGAATCTGCATACAAACCGACAGGCGACCAGCCGCAGGCCATTGAGGAATTGTGCGACGGGCTTAAGAACGGAGCCGACTACCAAACCCTTCTGGGCGTCACTGGTTCCGGCAAGACCTTCACGATGGCAAACGTAATCGAACGAGTCAATCGTCCGACTTTGATTTTGTCGCACAACAAAACGCTTGCCGCCCAGTTGTATGCTGAATTCAAATCGTTTTTCCCAAAAAACGCTGTCCATTATTTCGTTTCCTACTACGACTACTACCAACCCGAGGCATACATTCCATCGTCCGACAAATATATCGAGAAGGACTTGATGATAAACGACGAGATAGACCGTTTGCGTCTTGCCGCAACGACAGCACTATTGTCGGGCAGACGCGATGTGGTTATCGTTTCATCCGTGTCGTGCCTGTACGGCATTGGCAATCCGGAGGACTTCGACAAGAACGTAGTAGAAATAAAAGTGGGACAAAAAATAGCCCGCAACGTCTTTCTACGCAACCTTGTCGACTCGCTCTACTCCCGGACAGAGATGGAGTTGGGTCGCGGGCAGTTTCGTGTTAAAGGAGACACCGTCGACCTGTATCTGGCATATGAGGAAATCATAATACGCATCATCTTCTGGGGCGATGAAATCGAATCCATATCATCGCTCAATCCGGAAACGATGGAAACGGAACTACAGCTTGAAGGATATAAGATTTTCCCGGCAAACATCTTTGTTTCCACAAAAGAACGCACAGCATCAGCCATACACCAAATCGAGTTGGATTTGGGTAAACAAGTCGACATGTTCCGCAACGAAGGCCGTGAGGTCGAGGCCAAACGGCTTTACGAACGTGTGACCTACGACTTGGAGATGATGCGGGAAGTGGGCTATTGCTCCGGCATAGAAAACTATTCCAGATATTTCGACGGGCGTCTGCCAGGCGTGCGTCCATTCTGCCTGCTTGACTATTTTCCAAAAGATTTCTTGACAATAATCGACGAAAGCCACGTCACGATTCCACAGATTCGCGCCATGTACGGAGGCGACATTTCAAGGAAGATGAACCTTGTCGAATACGGCTTCAGGCTGCCTGCGGCAATCGACAACCGTCCGCTGAAATTCGAGGAATTCGAGGAAGCCACGCATCAGATTATATATGTCAGCGCCACTCCGGCAGAATATGAATTGAACAAATCTGAGGGCGTGATTGTAGAACAATTAATCCGCCCGACCGGATTGCTCGACCCAAAAATTCTTGTCCGTCCGTCAAAGGGTCAGATTGACGATCTTCTCGAGGAGATTCATCTGCGCATTGAGCGCAACGAGCGCGTGCTGGTGACAACTTTGACAAAACGCATGGCGGAAGAGCTGTCCAGCTACCTCACCAAACTCGACATCAACTGCGCATATATCCATTCAGACGTTGACACTATGGACCGCATTCAGATTCTCGACAATTTGCGGGCTGGAGAAATTGATGTGCTCATAGGCGTAAACCTGCTCCGTGAGGGACTGGACCTTCCGGAAGTGTCGCTGGTTGCAATAATCGACGCCGACAAAGAAGGCTTCCTTCGCTCACACCGTTCACTGACACAGACCGTAGGACGCGCCGCACGAAACCTTAACGGCACTGTTATAATGTATGCCGACAAAATTACAGAATCCATGCAGCAGACAATCGACGAGACGGAACGCCGCAGGGCAATACAGCTTCAATACAACGAAGAGCATGGAATCACCCCTCAGGCAATTGTCAAAGAGCGCATCCGCGTTGTCGGAGTCGACAAGAAGGAGGAGTCGGAAAACAAGCAAAAGAAGTCTACTCCTAAAAAGGCGACATCAAGCATTTACGACATTGACTCCTTACATCATATCGCCGCCGACCCTGTCGTTGCATACATGTCGAAAGACAATCTCGAAAAAGCAATCGAGAAAACGAAAGCCGATATGGTTGCCGCCGCAAAGAATATGGACTTCATCACCGCCGCTCAATTACGGGATGAGATGATTCGACTGGAGGACAAACTAAACGAGATGAAATGACAGAACAATCACCACATAAACAAAACAAACCTCTTTGGCTGCCTACAACCAAAAAGGAAATTGAACGGCTGGGATGGGACCACATCGACGTGATTCTATTCTCCGGCGACGCATATATCGACCATCCGTCAATGGGCTGCGCTGTCTTGGGACGCATCCTCGAGCACGAAGGCTACAATGTGGCAATCGTGCCTCAACCGAACTGGCAAGACGACCTGCGCGACTTTAAAAAGCTTGGAGCCCCGCGACTGGTTTTCGGTGTTTCCGCCGGCGCAATGGACTCCATGGTGAACCATTATACCGCTGCGCGCAGACGACGCAGCGACGACGCCTATACCCCCAACGGACGCCATGGCGCACGCCCCGACTATCCGACAATCGTCTACACTCAGATTCTGAAACGTCTGTTTCCCGACACCCCCGTTGTTGTAGGTGGCATTGAGGCTTCGCTACGCCGCGTGTCGCACTACGATTATTGGGCAAACCGGCTACGTCCTTCAATTCTTACGGAATGCGGAGCCGACATGCTCATATACGGCATGGGTGAACGTCCCATTGTCGAACTGTGCAAACGATTGGAGAACGGAAGCGACATCCACGACATTGACGACATTCGCCAAACTGTCGTTTTGAAGAAAAACAGCGACATTCCGAAACAATCCGAGACAGACGTTGTGCTGCATTCTTTCGAGCAATGTCTGAAGAGCAAAAAACATCAGGCCGAAAACTTCAAGCATATCGAAATCGAGTCCAACCGTTGGAACGGCAACACCATTTGGCAAGCCACAGGTAATGTGGCGGTAAAGGTCAACCCCATGTATCCGCCAATGACACAAGCGGAAATGGACAAGTCGTTCGACCTGCCCTACACCAGAATGCCACATCCCCGCTACAACGGGAAAAGGATTCCCGCCTATGAGATGATCCGGCATTCCATCAACATGCACCGCGGATGCTTCGGTGGTTGTGCATTCTGCACCATTTCTGCACATCAAGGCAAATTCATCTCGTCCCGAAGTCAGAAATCAATTGTCGACGAGGCTAAAGTGGTTGCACAGATGTCGGACTTCAAAGGTTACATCTCCGACCTTGGCGGGCCATCGGCAAACATGTACGACATGCACGGCCACGACCTTGACATTTGCAAGAAATGCCAACGCCCGTCGTGCCTGCACCCTGCCCCTTGCAAAAATCTCAACAACGACCACCAACGTCTGCTTGAGGTATACCATGCCGTCGACAGTCTGCCAGGAATCAAGAAATCGTTCATCGGCAGCGGTGTGCGCTACGACCTTGCATTTGCAGAAAACCGCAATGCCAAAGTAAACCAATCAAACCGAAGATATCTGGAGGAACTGATTGTAAAGCACGTTTCCGGACGGCTGAAAGTAGCGCCGGAACACACATCCGACACCGTGCTGAACTGCATGCGCAAACCGTCATTCAATTTGTTCCGTAAGTTCAACAAACTTTTTGATGAGCTCAATGTAAAATACGGACTACGGCAGCAACTGATTCCTTACTTCATTTCCTCGCATCCGGCATGCAGGGAGACAGACATGGCTGAGCTTGCCGCCATCACCAAGAAACTGAACTTTCACCTGGAACAGGTGCAGGACTTCACTCCAACACCTATGACTTTGGCGTCTGAAATCTACTACACGGGCTACCACCCATACACGCTGCAGCCCGTGTTTACAGCCAAAACGCCAAAAGAAAAAGAAGCTCAGCGTCAATACTTCTTCTGGTATAAAAAAGAGTTTGCCGCCGACATCCGCCGGTCGCTGATTCGCCTGGGAAGAAAAGATCTCATCGCCGAGCTTTTCGGTTCACAACGTCAATACGAAAGCAAATTTCAGAACAACAAACATAAAAAGAATTTTTAAATGAACTTTAACAAGACAATCATGGCAGCTTCCATCTTAGCCGTCGCATCGACGGTTGCAAACGAAGCGACAGGCGCGGAAATAATCTCGCGTCCGGATTTCAAAGTTGTCGACGGAAAGATGACTCCAGAGCTCATGGAGGCATTCGGCCGCGTAACCGACCCTCAAGTTTCCCCTGACAAGAAAAAGATTCTCTACAACGTCGAGTTCATCAGCCTTAAGGCCGACAAGGGCAACAAGGAATTGTGGACAATGAACATTGACGGAAGCAATCCTCAAAAAATCACCAACACCGCAGAAAGCGAGGTTGGCGCTGTTTGGATCAAAAACGGCACAAAGATTGCGTTCCTTTCATCCACCGACGACGGAATGCAGCTTTTCACTATGGATCCAAACGGAGAAAACCGCAAACAAATTTCCAATGTTGAAAAAGGCATCGACGGTTTCTTGTTCTCCCCCGACGAGACAAAGATTCTGCTCATCCGCAACATCAAATATGGCAAAGCGTCGACCGACGTGTATCCTGACCTTGACAAAGCCGATGTGAAAATTGTCGACGACCTGATGTATAAACACTGGGACCACTGGGTTACCGAAATTCCGCACCCATTTATTGGCAACGTGTCGGAAAACGGAATCTCCGACATTGTAGACATCATGGAGGGCGAGCCTTATGAATGCCCGATGCTTCCGTTCGGTGGCACTGAATCATTCTCCTGGTCTCCTGATTCAAAAACAATCGCCTACTCTTCTCGCAAGAAGACTGGCATGGAATACAGTCTCTCCACAAATTCCGACATTTATCTGTACAATCTCGAGACTAAAGAGACCAAGAACCTCACCGAGGGAATGATGGGCTACGACACAAACCCTACATTCTCTCCCAAAGGCGACAAACTCGCATGGTTGTCAATGGAACACGACGGATATGAGTCAGACAAGAACCGCATATTTGTTCTCGACATCAAGACGGGCGTAAAAACCGACCTCACAGAAAACTGGGACTACACAGCCCTTTCGATAGCGTGGAATCCAAACGGCAAGGCAATCTATTTCATCGCCCCATACCACGGACCGTCACCGATTTTCTCAATCGACGTCAAGACCAAGAAGGTTGAAACAATCGCCGACCAAATGTGCGACTATGCAACTCTTGCTCCTGTAGATGAGAAAAGAGTGGTTGCCCTGCGCCACTCATTGGAGTATCCTAACGAAATCTTCATTGTCGACAAGAAAAGCGACAAGCAATTGACAAACGTCAACACAGACCTCCTCAACCAACTCTCTCCTGTAACTGTGGAGAAAGTGATGGTGCCTACAACCGACGGCAAAGAGATGCTCACATGGGTAGTGCTCCCTCCGAACTTTGACCCCAACAAGAAATACCCAGCCCTTCTTTACTGTCAAGGTGGTCCGCAACAGGCAGTGAGCCAATTCTGGAGCTACCGTTGGAACTTCCGTCTGATGGCATCGCAAGGCTATATCGTCATTGCGCCAAACCGTCGTGGTCTTCCAGGATTCGGCACAGAATGGAACGCACAGATTTCAGGTGACTATGGTGGTCAGAACATGAAGGACTACCTTTCGGCTGTCGACTATGTAAAACAACGTCCATATGTTGACGCCGACCATATCGGCGCCACAGGCGCAAGTTATGGCGGATTCTCCGTTTATTGGCTTGCCGGACATCACGACAACCGTTTCGCCGCGCTCTTTGCCCATGCCGGTATTTTCAACGCTGAGTCACAATATCTTGAAACTGAAGAGATGTGGTTTGCAAATTGGGATCTTGGAGGAGCATTCTGGGACAAAAACAACGCCGTCGCACAGCGCACGTATGCCAACTCACCGCACAAGGCCGTTGACAAATGGACCGCTCCAATCATGATTTCTGTGGGAGAAAAGGACTATCGCATTCTTGCCTCGCAAGGAATGATGGCATTCAACGCCGCCAAACTCCGCGGCATCCCCACCCGCATGCTTGTTTATCCTAACGAGAACCACTGGATTCTCAAGCCTCAGAACGCTCTTTTGTGGCAACGCGAATTCTTCGGCTGGTTTGACAAATGGCTCAAAACTGACAAATAGTCAACACACAGCATTGCATTTAACGGCGAAGGTGTCAATCCACCTCCGCCGTTTTTCTTTTGGCACAAATTTTGCCAAATCGTTTATATATACTTACCTATAAACTTAAACGATTATGTATTTTATACTATTCATCGCAATCGCAGTGGCAAGTTATGCCGTGCAGGCTTCTCTTAAAAGCAAATTCAGCACCTATTCGAAAACGCCTTTAAGCAACGGAATGACGGGCGCTCAAGTAGCGGAAAAAATGCTGCGCGACAATGGCATCAACAACGTGAAAGTAACACAAATAGAAGGACAACTGACCGATCATTACAATCCAGCCACATTGACCGTCAATCTTAGCCGCAATGTGTACTACGGCAGGCGGCCGTTGCCGCCCACGAATGCGGCCACGCCGTGCAGCACGCCACAAAATATTCTTTTCTTCAACTGCGGTCCAACCTCGTGCCTGCGGTTAGTTTTGCATCAAACGTAATGCCGTGGATACTGCTTACAGGAATTGTGCTTCTCAACATCTTCCCCGGGCTTCTGCTGTTTGGCATCGGCTTGTATGCACTCACCACACTGTTCTCCTTCGTGACACTCCCTGTTGAAATCAATGCCAGCCAGCGGGCTATGGCATGGTTAAGCAACGCGGGTATCACATACGGGCAAACCACAGCGCAGGCAAAAGACGCGCTGAAATCAGCCGCCTACACCTACGTTGTCGCAGCTCTCGCAAGTCTTGCCACGCTTATCTACTACATTTTCATTTTTCTTGGGCGTCGTGACTAATATGCGCCTACAACATAGCCAGCAAGCGACAAATTAGTCCAAATTGATATGAAAAACAAATTATTTGCACTACTTTTGTGCAACGTTTTAAAGATTATATAAAAATGGCACAGAAACCATCCATACCAAAAGGAACGCGCGACTTCTCCCCTGCGGAGATGGCAAAGCGTAATTACATATTCGACACAATCAAACAAGTTTTCGCACTTCACGGATTCCGACAGATTGAAACCCCGGCGATGGAGAATCTCTCCACTCTGATGGGCAAATACGGAGAAGAAGGCGACAAACTGCTTTTCAAAATACTCAACTCCGGAGACTTCCTCAAGAACGCATCGGACGAACAACTGCTCGAGCGCAATTGTCCACGATTGACATCCGCTCTCTGCGAAAAAGGCTTGCGCTACGACCTCACTGTGCCTTTTGCCCGCTTCGTGGTTCAACACCGCGGCGAACTGCAATTCCCGTTCAAGCGATTCCAGATTCAGCCAGTATGGCGCGCCGACCGCCCTCAAAAAGGACGCTATCGCGAATTCTATCAATGTGACGCCGACGTTATCGGCACCGACTCTCTGCTCAACGAGATTGACTTGCTGCAGATTATCGACGACGTATTCCAACGCTTCGGCATAAACATCACCATAAAGCTCAACAACCGCAAGGTGTTGTCGGGCATTGCCGAAGTCATCGGCGAGCCAGACAAGATTGTCGACATCACTGTGGCTATCGACAAAATCGACAAAATCGGCATCGACAATGTCAATGCCGAGCTTATTGAGAAAGGCATTAGCCAGGCCGCTGTCGACCAGCTGCAGCCATTGCTTACGCTTTCAGGTTCAAACAACGAGAAACTTGAGAGTCTGGAACAGTTGCTTGCCACTTCAGAAATCGGCAAAAAGGGTATTGAGGAACTGCGTTTCGTAATCGGTCAGACTGATGAAATCGGCATCAACGCCACTTTGGAACTTGACGTGTCGCTGGCACGCGGTTTGAATTACTACACCGGCACAATCATCGAAGTGAAAGCCAATGACGTGCAAATCGGCAGCATCACCGGCGGCGGACGCTACGACAACCTTACCGGTGTGTTCGGACTTCCAGGCGTGTCGGGCGTGGGCATTTCTTTCGGCGCAGACCGCATCTACGACGTGCTCAACCAGCTCAACCTATACCCAACAGGCACACAGGCTGGGACAACAGTGTTCTTCGTAAACTTCGGAGACAAAGAGGCAGCGGCTTCGCTCAAACATATCAAATCACTGCGTGCCGCCGGCATCTCTTGCGAGTTGTATCCAGAAACTGCCAAGATGAAAAAACAGATGGGATATGCCAACGACAACCACATCCCTTACGTGGCAATCATCGGCGAGACAGAATTGGAAAAAAGCGCCGTCACACTGAAAAGTATGGAAACTGGCGAGCAAGAAGAATTGACCATTCAGCAGATCATCGACAAGCTTAAATAGCCTCTACCCAATAGCTCAAAACAGAATGTCGACAATAAAAATTTTTATTGTCGACATTCTGTTTTCTAAAGGTTTGATACATCAGAAGCATCCCAACGGAAGTTTATCCAATTATCACTTCGTGTATATACATAATGTATTTGTTCTATGTGCGACAATGTTGCGGTACTAAATAATCATCACATAGTCCGTTTTTAGTTAAGGGCAGCTCGCTCGATACACATATCTACCGCTCGCACTATGCTCAACTCCGGCGACCCTGTCGATATTCGCGTATCGGCGTTTAGCGCATGTCGGCTGAAAGCCGGTGCGCGGTGCCAAAGGCAAAACGACCGACCGCAAATCCGACGGCTCTCAAACACTATTCAATATGCCTAAATCAATTCATCTTTCAACCGCTCGCCACATATTGAATAGTGGAGATCCTGTTGACATCCATGTATGGAAGTCAACAGGTGAAATCCTCGAACTCCGAAACTGTATCTCCCTGCGATACAATTTTTACGGAGGTTGGAGGAATGTAAAAATACTTTCCTCCGGCGAATGTCGCAAAATCCGTGACTGCTGTATCTTCAAAGTCAACGACCTTGAAGTGTTCCTTTGATATGTCTAAATCTGAATCTATTCCTAAATCTATGATATATAACATAAAATTTAATTTTGTAAAGTTCTTGAACCCTATTTATTGTTTATTTTTGATGTTTATATACTAGAGTATATTGAAATTAACAAAAATTAAAGCACAACCCAGTTGTGCTTTACATCTTTTACTTCTTTTTCAGTTTTTATAAGCTTAACCCTTTTCCGCCAGCGCTCTGAGCGCTAAAGCATAACCCTGGAAACCCAACCCGCATATCTGCCCCAGGCAGGCAGCAGCCGTTACTGATCTATGCCGAAATTCTTCCCTGGCATGGATATTGCTCAAATGCACTTCTATCGTCGGCAAAGCCACTGCTTTTATAGCATCCAGCAAAGCTACACTGTAATGCGTCAATGCCGCAGGATTGATAACGATAGCGTCAAATTTTCCATAAGCCTGCTGGATCAGCGTGACTAATTCACCTTCAAAATTACTTTGCCTTACTTCTACTTCCACATTTAATGCCGCAGCTTCCTGCCCGATATATTCACACAAGGCTGCATAATCCTGTTGACCATAAATATTTTTTTCACGTACGCCCAGCATATTGATATTCGGACCATTCAAAACCAAAATTTTTTTCATCAGCTTTCTCTCCTTGCCAACTCCAGTAATGCCTGTAACGCTGCTTCCCGCTCACCGTTATTATCTATGATATGATCGTGATACCTGCGGTATAGTTCGATTCGTTCCGCATACAAGTCAAAAACTTTCTGCCGCCCTGCTGCTAATAAAGGGCGGCTTTCTGTATCTATGTCCTGTACAATTTTTTCTGGCAGCCTGTCTATAAAAACGATAATGCCGCCGTTTTTTAATACCTCGATATTCTCTGAGCGTTTGACTACACCGCCGCCGGCAGCGATCACACACCCTTCCAATTCTGACAGATGCCTGACTGCCCTGGTTTCAGCATCGCGGAAGCACGCTTCGCTGACTGCGAACAGCTCCTTGATAGTCTTGCCTTCCAGCTTTTCAAGCACATTATCAGCATCATAAAAAGGACGCTTCAGATGCTGCGCCAACAATCTGCCCAAAGTTGATTTCCCGCAGCCCGGCATTCCGATCAAGACGATATTTTTCATAGCTGTTTTTCCATCTCAGCGGCAACTTTTAAAATGACATCGTTTGAAATTTCTCTTTGCAGCCAGATCTCCTCTGCTGCTACAGCCTGAGCTACCAGCATAAGCATCCCGTTCACAGCCTTTTTACCCAGCTGCTCTGCCTGCTGCAAAAACAAAGTTTTAGCGGGATTATAAATCAGATCGACCGCTGTTTCAAAATGCTCGACAGTTTCCAGACCTACCGGCGATACATCGGTCTTGGGATACATCCCAACAGGAGTGCAATTGATCAGTAAATCACCGGTATAACGCTCTAAATGTACGTAGTTGACGAATTGCGTCGGTACACTACTGCACAAGGTTTTCATATACGGAGCTATGCTTTGAGTATTACGGGAAACTAAAAATATCTTAGAAACACCGTGATCGATCAAATATTGAAGTACAGCTCTTGAAACGCCGCCCGTACCTAAAACAGCCGCGCTTTTGCCCTGTACTTCGATGCCGTTATTTTCCAGCAAACGCCCAAAACCTGCATAATCGGTATTATAGCCGCGAATTGCACCGTTATGAAAATGGATCGTATTAACGGCTCCAATAGCCTGCGCTTCCATACTTAAAGTAGTCAAAGCAGCCATTACATTGATCTTGTGCGGAATGGTTACATTGACTCCGCAGTATTTACCACGCAATTCATGCACGCTCGCATATAATTCTTCAGGAGGTATCTCCAGCAGATCATATGTTCCTTCGACACCCAATTCTTTAAAGATCAGCTGATGTATCTGCGGTGATAAACTGTGTCCCAAACGCGCTCCAATCAAGCCAAAATGAACCATAACACAAACCTCCTATCTACCATCGGCAGGATAATTGCCTAATATCTTACAATATGCGCAGCTGTCGGAAAGCTGTTCTAATGCCTGACGTACTCTTTCTTCACGCAGGTTGCCTACCAGGTCGATGTGGAAGAAATATTCCCATGATTTACCTTCGATCGGCCGGGATTCCAAATTCATCATATTTAAACCGCTGTGATAAAAATGTCCTAAAGTCCTGTATAATGACCCCGGTTCATGTTTTACTGCCACTACTACCGTAATTTTATTAGCATTAGGCGCCTGTTCCGCTTCGTTAGAAATGACGATAAACCGGGTATAATTATTGGAATTATAGTTGATATTGGCGGCAAGAATCTGCAGCCC
>ENA-OPBL01001294-OPBL01001294.1-human-gut-metagenome-genome-assembly--contig:-NODE-1294-length-22989-cov-3.516308_pt1 | contig 22989 bp, 18 predicted proteins | sample MGYA00241073_ERZ501461 | MGnify/ENA primary metagenome ERZ501461 (study PRJEB25962, sample SAMEA2042630) | human gut metagenome | biome: human gut; feature: human-associated habitat; material: faeces... | reverse complement strand
ATGCTGTAGAAATGAAGCCCGGTGACTGTATCAATATTCCGGCAGAAGTGAAACACTGGCATGGTGCCGCACCGGATAAATGGTTTTCTCATCTGGCAATTGAAGTGCCGGGCGAAGATGCATCGAATGAGTGGTGTGAACCTGTTGCCTACGAAATATATAAACTACTCAGATAATTTCCAATTTGTCAAGCTGAATCCATTTTACAGAGCAGTCCTGCGCTACGGCATGCGGCTACCTTTTGGGTGCATTGATTCCCACGCAAAAAGCCGAGAATCATTTGATTCTCGGCTTTTCTTATATTCTCGTTTGTTTTTTATTTCAATTTTTATTCTTTCCCGTTCCAGCAATAGGTACATACCTTTTCTTTAGGCAGACCGATTGCCTCCAGAAGACCATCCAGAGACTGGAATCCAAGGGAAGCGAAGCCAAGCTTTTCACAGATGCGCTTCAGCATGCACTGCCCTCTTTCCGTGGAGGCATCCGCATATTCTTCCAGATACGCATCCCCCTGCAAGCCTTCCAGTTCATGAATGATGCGGCGTGCAAGCAAATCATCCTCACTGCTCTTGCTTGTGAAATTCAGATATTTGCAGCCATACATGATGGGAGGACAGGCAGAACGCATGTGAACCTCCTTTGCATGGGTGCTATAAAGGAATTCAACGGTTTCGCCAAGCTGCGTACCGCGAACGATGGAGTCATCCACAAAGAGCAGCTTCTTGCCTTCAATCAGCTCGGGTACGGGAATCTGTTTCATCTTCGCCACGCGGTTTCTGATTTTCTGGCTCGCAGGTGTGAAGGAACGAGGCCATGTCGGGGTATATTTTACGAAGGGGCGCGCATAGGTATAGCCGCTTTCCTGCGCATAGCCCATGGCATGAGGCACGCCGGAATCGGGGATACCTGCGACATAATCAACCTCAGGGAGTGTTCCTCTTGCCGCTTCATCCCGCGCCATAATCTCACCGTTTTTATAACGCATCACTTCTACATTAACGCCCTCGTAATTGGAGTTAGGGTAGCCGTAATAGCTCCAGAGAAAGGCACAGATTTTCATATCCTCGCCGGCAGGCTGTAAGGTTTTGTAGCCTTCGGGGGTAATTTTCACGATTTCGCCGGGGCCAAGCTCATAATCCTTTTCATAGCCCAGCTTCTGATATGCGAAGGATTCAAAGGAAACAGCATAGCCCTCCTCATCCTTCCCGATGAGAACAGGGAGTCTGCCCAGTCTATCTCTTGCGGCAATGATTGCATCATCCTCCGTCAGAATCAGAAGGGTAACAGAGCCTTCGATCGCCTCCTGTGCATATTTGATGCCGCTGATGAGATCGCTCCTCTGGTTAATCAGGCTTGCAACCAGCTCCGTTTCGTTTACGTTGCCTGTGGAACGGGACATAAACTGATGCCCTTTATCAAATTCCGCCTGCAGCAGCTCCTCTGCATTGTTAATCGCACCGATGGTTGTAATAGCGTAGGTGCCCAGATGGGAGCGCACAAGCAGGGGCTGAGGGTCGTTATCGCTGATACAGCCGATGCCGGAAACGCAGCCCTCAAATTCATACAAATCATCCTCGAATTTTGTACGGAAGGGTGTGTTTTCAATGTTATGGATTTCTCTCTGAAATCCCTTTTCCTTACTATGAAGTGCCATACCGCCTTTTTTTGTGCCTAGATGGGAGTGATAATCTACGCCAAAGAAAATATCCAGAACGCAGTCATTTTTACTTGTTACGCCAAAAAAGCCGCCCATGATGTGCCTCCTTATGTATAAAAAACAAACCGTATTATTTTGTAGTCCGCAGAATTTTTCCGCTAGTTTTATTTTAAACGAAAAAAAAAGGTAATACAACCAAAACAACGGCATAGAAACAGAGAAAAATAAAGAGGATTTTTGCCGTATGATAGCAGATTTTCCAAAAAAGATAAGGATTTTTTATCAGTAGGATAAGTTTTCCTGATTACGGCTGTTATACGGCGGCGGAAGGATGGTTTTCCCTTGCAAAGCGGCGGCAGATTTGTTATCCTTCTAGGTAGTGACCGAGCGAAGGGTTCGGCGTATTCTTTGGATACCGTTTATGAAAATAAGGAGGAAAAACCTATGGAAAATCGCATTTCCGTTATCAGCATTATCATTGAGGACACAGCGCAGGCGGCCGCAGTGAACGATCTTCTGCATGAATATGGCAGCTACATCGTGGGGCGCATGGGGATTCCCTACAGAGAACGCAAGGTTTCCATCATCTGCATTGTGATGGATGCCCCCGGCAGTGTGACAAGCGCACTTTCCGGCAAGCTGGGGATGCTTGACGGCGTTTCCACAAAAACCGTTACCACAAAGGCAAGCGAAGCCTGAGCAGCTTCAGAAGCTATCACAAAAGAGGAATGAAACATGCTTCACCTGATTATTTCAACGCAAAGCTTCGTTTTTCTGATGCTTGCAAGCTTTCTGGCAGGCTTTCTGGATGCCATTGCAGGGGGCGGCGGTCTGATTACCATTCCCGCCTACCTCATCAGCGGCCTGCCCGTTCACATGGTCTATGCCTGCAATAAATTTGCATCCTCCTGCGGCACGGCAATCGCCACCCTGCGGTATTACCGCAACAAAATGGTGGATATCCCCGTGGGGCTGCTGGCGGCGGCAGGGGCGTTTGTCTGCTCCGCGATAGCGGCAAAAATCGTACTGGTGCTGGATGCGCATACGCTGAAAACCATGCTCCTCGTGATTCTGCCTGTTGCGGCAGTGATTACGCTCATCAACAAAAACATGGGTAACGATAACCATTCCGACCGATTCGGCAAACGGAAAAAATATGCCCTTTCCGTGCTGATTGGCGGCTTGATTGGGCTGTATGACGGTCTATTCGGGCCGGGGACAGGCACATTTGCACTGATTGCCTTCTGCCTGATTCTGAAATACGATATGCGGACAGCAACAGGAAATGCGAAGTTTCTGAACCTTGCGTCCAACTGTGCTTCTCTGGCAGTGTATATTCTGGCAGGAACGGTATATTGGAAGGTTGCGATTCCTGCGGCAGTGCTGAATATCTGCGGCAATTATGCAGGCGCAGGGGTTGCCATAAAAAAAGGCGCGGCGGTCATCCGCAAAATGCTGATTGTGGTAATCGTGCTGCTGTTTATTAAAGTAATTTATGATATGTTTTTTTAAAGAAAAAAGAGATGTGAAACTCACATCTCTTTTTTTCGTGCAAGTCGAAATCCTGATTTCGACTTATAAGTCTTTTTTATTGACGATGGAAAGATAAAATCCACTACAGCAGCCAAGCACCGCCGTGCGGCAGGTGAACTGCTCCCAGCCGTTCTCTGTCCATTCGGCTGCGCCCTGCTCCAGATAGGCATTGATTTTCTCGCTGCCCTCCTCTATGGACTGCTCCGAAAAAATATGGATACATTCCTTCAGACTGCCGTCAAATACAAGCTGTTCAGGCAAAGCCTCACCGATGGCAAGCCGCCCCCTAAGCTGATTGGCGGAGAAAACCAGTGCCGGATCTCCCCCGCCTGCAAGCCATGCCTGCTTGCCTGCGTCATTGCCTAAGCAAATCAATCTGCATTTTTCAAACATTCCTCTCACCCCTTTGAAGCCTTTACCTTAATCCAAAGCTCGGCAATCTTCTTTTTCAGAATGGGATTATCCTGGAATACCTCATCCTTTTCGTAGCCGGAACGAGGGATATAGGCTTCGTATGCGCCGTACATGCCCTCCTCGCCGCTCAGCTCCAGCATAACCTCCTCATTGGGAGAGCTATAGCCGACATATTCGGAATTGCCCAGTGCCGCTTCATAGGTCAGTGTATAATTGATGAATTCCTGCGCCAGAAGGGGATTCTGTGCGTTTTTGGGAACCACCATGGCATCATACCAGAGGTTTGTGCCTTCCTTGGGCATCCAGTAGCTCATGTCCTCATTTTCGGACTGGACATAGGTTGCGTCGCCGCTGTATACAATCGCGATGTCCTTATTGCCATTCGCCATGCCATCAATAACCTCATCTGTGACGTAGGTCGGGTTCATGGTGTTATTCATATCCAGCAGCCACTCATACGCCGCTTGAATTTCATCAGCGTCGCTTGTATTCATGGAATAGCCAAGCGCCTTGAGCGCTACCATGAAGGCATCACGCTCGGAATCGTACATATAGATATGCCCCTTATATTTCGGGTTGCGCAGGATATCGAAGCCCTGCGCCTCCACCTCGGCAGGGTCTACGTTGTTATGGTTATAGATAATGCCGACGCTGCCCCAGAAATACGGTACAGAATAGGTATTATCGGGGTCATAGGGGAGATTCTTCACCTCAGGGGTCAGGTTATCCAGATTGGGAATCAGGTCTTTATCCAATTCCTGTAGGGCATCATCTGCAAGCATACGCTGAATCATATAATCAGAGGGAACGACAACGTCATAGGAATCCCCTGCCTGCAGCTTCGTATACATCATCTCGTTGGAATCGAAAAGTTCCACAATTACCTTTACCCCATATTCCTTTTCAAAGTTTGGAATCAGCTCCTCGCTCATGTATTCCCCGGGGATATACAGCTTTAAGGTATCCGAGCCATATTTCGCAATGGCATCCTGCGGAGAAGCACCGCCGCCCTTTCTGAGCATGGCAATGCCCACGCCTGTGATGGCAACCACAACCGCCATGCAGACCGCAATGCCGCGCTTGCCGAGGGCTGCACCGCTTTTGCCCTGCTTTTCGCGGATAACGGGAATGACATTCACAACCGTCAGCGCAACGGTAATCAGCACAATCACCAGAGTGGACAGCGCATTGATGGACGGGTTGACACGCTTAGACATGGTGTATACCAGAATAGAGATATTCTGGACACCGTTGCCCGTTACGAAATAAGAAATGATGAAATCATCAAAGCTCATGGTAAAGGCAACCAATGCGCCGGAGATAATACCCGGCAGAATCTGCGGCACAATAACCTTTGTCAGTGCCTGAAAGGGCGTTGCGCCCAAGTCCATGGCGGCATCCGCAAGGTTCGGGTCAAGGGAGCGCAGCTTCGGCATAACAGACAGTATCACATAGGGGATACAGAACATAATATGCGCCAGAAGCAGCGTCACAAAGCCCTTTTTCACGCCAAGGGCACTGAAAAACATCAGCAGCCCGATAGCGGTTACAATCTCAGGGTTGAGAATCGGCAGATTATTCACCTGATCTACCAGATTGCGCAGAATTTTTTTGGAACGAGACATCCCGATTGCCGCCAGCGTGCCTGCAATCGTAGAAATCACCGTTGCCAGCACCGCAATCACGATGGTATAGACAACAGCTTCCATCATATTGCTGTCCGCGAACATTTTTTCATACCAACGGAGAGAGAACCCCTCCAGATGTGTCAGCGAACGGGAGCCGTTGAAGGAAAATACAATGATATACAGAATCGGCAGATAGAAAAAAAACATGGTCAATGCCAGAAGAACTTTTCCGCCGATGCCTGTTTTTCGGTTATCCTGCATCCCTTACGCCCCCTTTCCGTTTGCCGCAGGGTCTGTATCGACCTTGCGCGTCAGCCACATGGAAAGCATAATGATCACTGCCATAATCAGGGAAATGGCAGAGCCGAAGTTCCAGTCGCCGCTGGTTAAGAACTGTGTTTCAATGACATTGCCGACCAATACATACTGTCCGCCGCCCAGAAGCTTCGGAATAAAGAAGCTGGACACCGCAGGCAGGAACACCAGCGTAATCCCGCTCAGCACACCGGGCAGGGAAAGGGGCAGTGTCACCTTCAGAAAGCTCTGCATGGGCGTTGCGCCAAGGTCGCTCGCCGCCTCCAGCAGGCTTTTATCCATCTTCGCAAGGGAGGAATGAATCTGCAATATCATAAAGGGAATGAAGTTATAGACCATCCCCAGAACAACTGCAAAGGTGGTATAGAGCATGTGGAAGGAGCCAATGCCGAGCATCCCCAGAAAACGGTTCACCAGACCATCATCCTGCAAAATACCCACCCACGCATAGGTACGCACCAGCATGTTAATCCATGTCGGCAGAGTAATCAGCATAATCCAGAAGAAGCCGCTGCGTTCAGGTCCCTTTGCAATCGTATAGGCGATAGGGTAGCCTAAAAGCACGCAGACCACCGTTGTCACAACTGCAATCAGCAGGGAGCGCTTCAGTACATCCAGAAAAACCGTATCCGTCAGAAAACGGGAGAAGTTCTCCAGAGTGAAGCGGAAGGTGGTTACCTCATTGCCTGCGGTTGTGAAGGCATATAATAAAATCATCAGCATGGGGACTAAGACCATGATAAACAGCCAGACCACATACGGATAGAGCATATTACGAAATTGTTTCACTTATCACGCCCCCTTTCTTAATAATTGTTCTTCGACATGATATGGATATCTTCGGGTTGGAAGGTCAGCCCAACCTCATCGCCCACCTCGAACTTGTCCGTGGTGTCAATCTTATATTCATACCCCTTTGTGGCAAAGGTCACATCATAAATGCCGGGGGTAATGGTTTCGGGGTCAAAATCATATTTGACATCCGTAATTTCAACAGCTGTGTCATCCTCAAGGCTCCATGCGGAAGCATTCGCCCATGTTTTCAGGTCGGTATCCAGTGCAACCGCTTCCTGAATTTCATCCACCTTCTTAAAGAAGTTCATGGCATAGATTTCTTCCTCGTTTTCAGTGCTTGTCACACGGTTTTCATCCTTTACAATCATATTGACCGTAACGGAGGTGCCTGCAGCTGTGGAGAAGGTAACGGGATATTTGCCGTTTTCCTTTTTGATATCATAATCCACCTCCTTGATGGAGATAAATTCATCCTCATCGGGATTCCATGCCTGCGCGTCCGCACGGGCAATGATGGTTGCTTCGTCCAGCTCCTCTACGTCCTCCATATCCAGATAGAAATCGTTGGCGGACATTTTTTCGTTTGCCGCTTCATTATAAACGGGGCTGTCATTGGAAACTGCCATTTTTACGGTGATTTCCGTACCGACCTTTGTTTCCACCATGGTTTCATAATGCACGCCCTTAAACAAAACGGATTTCACAACGCCCTTCAGCTTGCCCTCGCCGCGGGGGACAATATCCAAATCCTCCGGACGGATGACAACATCAACCACCTCATTTTTACCAAAGCCGTTATCCACGCAGTCAAAGCGTCTGCCGCCGAACACAACCTTGTAATCATCCACCATCATACCTTCAATGATATTGGATTCGCCGATGAAGTTCGCAACGAATTCATTGACAGGCTCGTTATAAATATCGGTGGGACTGCCAATCTGCTGAATTTCGCCCTCTCGCATGACAACGATTTTATCGGACATGGTCAGCGCTTCCTCCTGATCATGCGTCACATAAATAAAGGTAATGCCGACCTCCTGCTGAATTTTTTTCAGCTCCTGCTGCATTTCCTTTCTGAGCTTTAAGTCAAGCGCGCCAAGAGGCTCATCCAAAAGCAGTACGCTCGGCTCATTGACAAGCGCACGCGCAATGGCGATTCGCTGCTGCTGACCGCCGGACATAGCAGTCACGCTTCTGTCCGCAAATTCCTCCAGATTTACCAGCTTGAGCATACGCTTTACCTTCTGCTCAATGATGTCCTTCGGCTCCTTTTTCAGCTTCAAGCCGAAGGCAATGTTATCATACACATTCATGTGGGGGAAAAGGGCATACTTCTGGAATACGGTATTGACCTCTCTTTTATAGGGGGGCAGCTTGGAAATTTCCTGCCCGTCAAACAGCACCTCGCCCTGATCTGCCTGCAAAAAGCCGCCCAAAATACGCAAAAGCGTTGTTTTCCCGCAGCCGGAAGGGCCGAGGAGCGTCACAAATTCATTTTCGTAAATATCAAGGTCAATTCCCTTCAGAACGACCTTGCCGTCCTCATAGCTCTTGACGATATTTTTGAACTGAATCAGCTTTTTCTTCATTTCATATCCTCCTTGTACTCAATACTTAAAACAAAGGCGGCGTGGAAACCCAAAGCACCTTTGCGGTTGTTTTCTTCTCGTTTTTCAGATAATGGCGGCTTTTGCCCGAAAGATAGAAAGTTTCGCCCTTATGGACGATATGCTTTTCCTCCCCGACCATAAGGATAATCGCTCCCTCCAGGACATAGCCGAATTCCTCGCCGCTGTGGGGGTCCATCACGAAGGAATCTCCGCCCTGCGGCAGCTCTATCAGAATGGGCTCCATGGCGTTTTTCTGCGTATTCGGCACAATCCAGTTGATGGTGTAGATTTCGCGCTCATCCACAAAAAAATCCTTTTTATGAAAGACAAGCTGCTCCTGCTCCTCCTCCTTGAAAAACTCCGCTAAGGAGCTGCCCAACGCCTCTACAATATCGTTCAGGGTTGCGATGGAGGGCGAGGTCAGCTCTCGCTCCAGCTGAGAAAGAAAGCCCTTTGTCAGCTCGCTGCGGCTGGCAAGCTCCTCCAGCGTCAGCCCCTTCTGTATGCGTAATTGCTTAATTTTCCTGCCAATTTCCACAGCAGTCATCTTCCTTTCCTGTTTTAGTATTGCTAAACTTTCAGAATATTTTTACTAAACCCAGACTATTATATCGAAAATAGGAAAAAAATCAAGAGAAAATAAACAAAAAGTTTAATATTTTAAACTTTTATAGAAAACAGCGAGAACGGAAAGAGGGGTTCGGGGAATTCTTCACCGAATTAACTCCGCAGGCGGAATTTAGTTCCGCCGAGGAAAACGATGGGTTTCCAGGCTCCGCCGCCGGAACCCATTCGTTTATTCCTCTGTCCCCCAAGTCAAAAACCTGTTTTTGACTTAGCCGCAGGCAAAAAAATACCCCTGAACGGTACTTCAGGGGGGAAGGTAAGTAAATTGTATATATGGAAGCTATTACTTTTAACGTCTACAAGTATAACTAAAATATATTTTAGTGTCAACCAAATAAATGCATAAATTTTCATTGTTAAATAAACTATTTTTTATTGTCAATCAACAACAAGACTGACAAATCTTTCATTTTTCATAAAAAAAAGTGAAAAACCGTTCATTTTTTGACAAAAAGCATCCGCTTCAATTCCTGATAGACTCTGCCAATCGGCAGACCCACCACATTATAGTAATCTCCTGCGATGCGCTTCACATAAATCGCGAAATCGCCCTGTATGCCATACGCCCCTGCCTTATCCATCGGGTCGCCGCTTGCAATATAGGCATCCAGCTCCGCATCGGAAATCGGATAGAGGAATACGTCTGTTTTTTCCTGAAAGGTGACGCTTTGGGGATGCGCACCCGTGCGGATAAGCGTGACACCCGTATAGACCTGATGGCAGTCATCGGCAATGCTTCTGAGCATCTGCTTCGCATCCGCCGCGTCCTTCGGCTTGCCCATGATTTTATCGCCTCTGGCAACCACCGTATCCGCCCCGATGATAATGCAATCCTCTGTCTGCGCTGCTGCGATTTCCTCTGCCTTCTGTCGGGATAATTCCATAACAACCGCCGCAGGGCTTTTCTGCGTGATGCGTTCCTCGCCTTTGGCAGGCTGTACCGTAAAGGGCAGCCCGATTTTTTCCAGTAATTCCTTCCTGCGCGGTGAGGCCGAAGCCAATATCAGTTCCATAATATCCTCCTTTTTGCATTGTATCGTAAAGGAGAGAAACGGCTTAAGCCAAGGGATAACAAATCAATTCCTCTCCGTCCAGATTTTCCTTGTGCAGCTCCACTGCCGTAATGCTGTGATTGTCATAGGTCTTATAATAGTAAATCCCCTTCTCCAGATTGCAGCAGGAGCTGTATATGGTAATCTCATATTTTCCCTCGCCCAGATAGCAGCATCCTCTCTGCTGCTCCACTGCACCGAGAATATGGAAAAACTGGCTGACACTCTCTTTTTCGCCCTCTGCGGAACGAGAGTTTAATTTCACAAAGGCAGCCCGCACAAACCGAGAGGCAGAGCTAAGGTCGCCCGGCAGTCCAAACCCACCCATGCCACGGCTGAAGGGGGAAAGCAGCTCCTGTCCGCTGAAGCGATCCTGCGCCGGATCTGCGGTAACATTCAAATATTGCCTGATATTTTCTCTGTGAAAGGGAAAGGGCGGATTATTCGCCAAAACACCAATCGGGTTATCATAAAGATGCAGTCCGTCTGCCATTTGTTCTATCACAAGGCATTGCGCCGCATCCGCAAGCATCCAGTGCATCGGGCTGGGCTGTAAGGCCTCGCTGAACGGCTCATCTGTCACTGCAATCCGCTCCAAAAGCTCCCTTGCCTCTGCTACGGTTTCGCATTGCCCCAAAATCCAAGGCAGCAGCGCCCACGAGGGAATGTTGTCCTTCCCCTCCTGCCGCTTCTGATAGACTGCATTGCCCGCGAACAGCAGGCCTGCCATGGCAAGCCCCTTTTCGTTGACCACATCATAATATAACGGCGTTCCCTCAGCAACGTGCGCCATGCCAATCATGGCATACTTTGTCCGAAATTCCGCCCCTTCGGGAAGGCTAAACAAAAAACGTCTGGGGGTAATTGTCACGCTCTCCCCATAGGAACACTCAAAATCCAGATTTCTGCCGAAATAATGGTCTTTGGTGTGATAGCTCACTGCGGTACACATCCGCACTCCCTCCTTTTTTCTTTTATTTCTCTATTTTTCGTAAAAAATTCTATTTTATGCCTTCTTCTTAAATCTGATATGCAATTTCAAAGGACACCGCACCCGTTGCCGCAGGGGCAATGATGCCGGGGGAGAGATAGAAAACAATGCCGCTATCTGTCAGGTAGAACTGCACCTGATTCAGACTTCTTGCCAATCTGCTTTCCGCATCGCTGTAGAACGCATCCTCGTCCGCTTCAATCAGCGCTGTAAAGGATGCCTTCCAGAGTGCCTGCAAATCCGCCTGACTATCGGAAACCAGCTCGCTCAAGGCGCACTCCCTGCCACTGCTCATGGCATAGGTATGAGAGGTATACTGCGCCTGCTCTGTGCCGCCTGCGTAGGAGGAAACCGTTCCCAAGAAGGAAGCATAGCCGTTTGTGCTGCGTGTCACGTTGTACGCACCCACGCAGTAATAGGGCTGGAAGCCGTTGGGATCATTGGCGTATGCCTGCAGCGCCTGTGCCTTATAGGTCTGCAAAAAGGCTTTGCCTTCGTTGAAGGTAGCCTGTGCCATGGCAGTATTGACTGCCGCCTGCCCCGCAACCTCGTCACATTTCAGCTCCACATGCAGCACCTCTGTGCCGTCCGCCGCAAGGACAGAGGACGTATAGCCGCCAACCTGCGGTGCTTGCTGCTCACTGCCCGTAGGCTTTTTGGAGGTGCCGTCCGAATGGATATCAATGACATATTTCACGCCATCCCACGCAACGGATGCGCCAAGGCTTTCCGCAACGGCGCGCAGAGGCACCAGTGTGCGGTCATTGATAATCTGCGCAGGGACAGACATGGTATAAACCAATTCGCCGTTTTTATACAGACCTGCTTCGCCAATCTGCAGCATAATGATATCCTCATTGTGCATTGCCATAACCGTCTGGTCTGCTTCATCCCAGATTACCTGTGCATCCAGTGCCTCAAAGATTTTCCGCATGGGTACCAGTGTGCGGTCATCCTGAATGATGGGCGGCTGGTCGAAGCTTAACTGTTCTCCATCTACGTAAACCGTAATCAACGGATGGGCAAAGGCAGGCACGGTAAGTATCAGTGCTGCCAGAAGCCCCAAAAATACTTTTTTCATCTCAATCACCAAATCTTATGTTCGTTATTACAATATTCCTTTTATATTACGTTATAATTGCTTTTTATTTCTGCGCTTCTTCTGCATATTTCGCCGCCAGATTTGCGCAGTGCATAATCATAGTCATGCAGTTTTTCTTTCTTTCCTTGCATGCGAAATCACCGAAGGGATTAGAAAGCTCAGAGCAGATCAGTGTGCCGTATTCATCCTTGATTTCATTTACCATTTTGCCGACAATGGGATAAATGCCCTGCTGCAATTCGGTAATTCTCTCGCCTACCGTTTCCTTTGCCGCAGGATTTTCTCTGCCCACAATGGCACTCAGCGCCATAACCGCACCCGTAATCGCGCCGCAGGTGTTTTTTGTATGTCCCATGCCGCCGCCGAAGCCGGTTGCAAGCTTTACAACCTCCTTGGGCAGCCCTGTGTCAAAATGATTCAGAAATGCCGTCATCACACATTCCGAACAGTTCAGACCCTGCTTGAAGCATTCCTTTGCATCCTGCTCCACAAGCTCCGCTCTTGTCAATTCTCTATTTTCCTCCATTTGCAAAACCTCCTTAAAATTCCTAAAAAACCCCATAACTCATTTTTTTCATCATACCACAAGCACCGAAAAAAAGAAAGAAATCGTGCAATTTGTCATAAATCTGTTGTAAATCTGTTAAGCATTTGTAACGGATATAACAGATTTGTTTCGTTGCTTTTCGGCATAGAGAAAGGGCACTCCAAGCGGAGTGCCCTAACATGTGCAAAGCCAATGCTTAACTCAATTTATGTAGCTTGAATTATTTGCCGCCTTTTGCTTTGTATGCTTCGATACCTTTGCCCAGCAGTTCAATACCTCTAGCCATATCTTCACCTTTCAGGATGTAAGCGATACGCAGTTCGTCTCTGCCCAGACCGGGTGTTGCGTAGAAGCCTTCAGCGGGAGCGTACATAACTGTTTCATTGTTTTCTCTGAATTCGTTCAGCAGGAACAGCAGCAGATCTTCTGTATTTTCAACAGGCAGTTTGCATGTGATGTAGAAAGCGCCGCCGGGTTTCTGGCAAACAACGCCGGGGATCTTCATCAGTGCATCATAAGCAACGTCTCTTCTGTGTTCATATTCTGCTCTTACGCTATTGAAGAAGTCAGCAGGCAGTTTGTACATTGCTGTTGCGCCAACCATGTCCAGTGTAGGAACACACAGACGACCCATAGCAATCTTGAATACCTGTGCCATGAATTCTTTGTTTTTGCAAACCATGCAACCGATACGAGCGCCGCAAGCGGAGAATCTCTTGGAAACGGAGTCGATGATGATAACTCTGTCTTCGATGTCAGCCAGCTGACCGAAGGATGTCATTTCTCTGCCGTCATAAGCGAATTCTCTGTAAACTTCGTCAGCCAGAATCCACAGATCATGTTCTTTAGCGAAGTCAGCGATAACTCTCATGTCTTCTCTGGACAGGATGCAACCTGTAGGGTTACCGGGGTTAACGATGGAAATCATTTTTGTCTTATCTGTAACAACTGCTTCCAGTCTTTCCTTGATTGCATATTTGTAGCCTTCTTCAGCGTATGTTGTAACGGGTTTTACAACACCGTCAGCAGCCTGAATGAATGTCAGGTAGTTTGTGTAGTAGGGTTCAGCTACGATAACTTCATCACCGGGGTTGATGATGGACAGGAATGTCAGTGTCAGCGCTTCGGAACCACCTGCTGTAATCAGAACGTCGTTTCTTTCCAGATTCATGTCGAATCTCTTGAAGTAATCAACGATAGCGTCCTGCAGTTCAGGCAGACCCCAAGAACCAGCGTAAGCCAGTACCTTCTGGTCAAAACCTTTTACTGCTTCCCAGAATACGGAAGGTGTTTCAATATCGGGCTGACCGATGTTCAGGTGATAAATCTTAACGCCTGCTGCTTCAGCTGCGTCAGCCATAGGGTTAAATTTTCTAATAGGGGAGTTCTGCATTGCCTGCACTCTGTCGGAAATTCTCATGTTTTTCACTTCTCCTTTTGATATAGATATTTTGTATTTGAAGAACTGCGTACTCTTCTCGGAGGATCTTCGGCTCATTCTGCCGATACGCGCAAACCACATCCTGAAAAAAAGTTCAGCGTATATCCAATCGCACAATGAATCCCTGAAAATCCCTACCCGAATACAGTATCAGTATACCACTTTTCCTGAGAAAGGCAAGGGGTACTGTGAAATTTTCTACAAACTCAGGTATTTTTGTATAGTTTTTCGTACATTTTTTTGAACGATGTGAAAAAATGTCCAACCGCATCCTGTGAAAAAGAGGAAAATAGACTGAAAAATAGTTCATTTTCTCTTTTTTGGGTAAAGTAAAATACGCTTTTATTGGCAAAAATGAAAACTGAACAATATCAGATGAAAAATTTTCCTGCTCTTTGTTTCCTTCGCACAGGAAAAATAAAAAATCGTACTGTTATATTTTTATTCAATTAAACAAAAAATCCCTTTCGTCCGAAAGGGATAAAATTCTGATATGAAATTGTTTTATTTATGCAGTAGACTTGTCTGCTAAGACCGGTGCCTTTCCCCTGCTGCCGACCGCTAAGCCTAAAATTTCCGCAATATCTCTGGTCTTCAGGTATGTTACGCCGTCCTTGCGGATGAGGCTGACGGTGTATGCCTTATCATTATAAAAAATCGTTTCCTTTGTAACCATTTCGTCCTCCTTTCTTTCATAGGCAATATCCTTCAAGCGGAACCAATGCGTAAAGCCGCTGCCCGCAACAGTGCCGATTCGCACACCGTAGGCACTGCCGTCCGCCGCGATGTATTTTCCGCCGCCGATGTAAATGCCGATATGTCCCTTGCGCCAGACCGCCGCCCCAATTGGTGCCTGCCCGATGGTCGCGATGGGGAATACCGCATCTGCTGTGTCATGATAGCCCTGCGAATTGCGAAGGATGCCTGTCCCCCACGAAATCAGACCACTGCAATCTACACAAACCTGCCCGATTTTCGCCGCGTCGCTCTCCCAGACCAGCGGCCCAAAAAGGATTCTCAGCCGGTCATACGTCTTTTGCGTCAGCACCTTGCCCTTCATGCCATAAACATAAGGCGTGCCAATCTTTCCTCTCGCAAATGCAACCAATTCATTCCCCGTCATTCCGCATCCCCCTTTTCCTGTGTCACTTCCTGTGTCATGCTTTTCCTGTGCTGTGTGCCGAAATAAAATGCAATCACAATCGAAAAAATATTCAGAAACTGCCCGCCGTCAATGCGGCTTGTGACTGCCAGAACGGAAAATACCAGCGTCAGCACCAATGTTACAATACTTTTCACCGTCAGCAGATTTCCGGCGGCTTCTTTCCAAATTTCCTTCATTCCATTTCCCCCTTTCATTCGTGCGCCGATTGATTCAGATGCTTTTCCAGTCTCTGATAGGCATCACTGACATTGCCGTTTGCGCCAAGCTGCTTGAGCCCGTCCAGTGTTGCCAAAAGCCCGTAGCATATAACGCACTGCTCCTTTTTGATGTTCTCGATTTCCGCCTGCTGTGCCTTCTGCTGCTCCATCCAGCGAAAGCTGCGGTAAAGCAGGGCTCCAAGCGTGCCTAATGCTCCCAGAACGGTCGCAAAGCGGATAATCGTGTCCCCTGTAACATACATTTTGCTCTCCTCCTTTCTGTCATGGAGAATAGCAGATGCCAAGTCTCAAGGAGTCTCAAGGTATAAAAAAAGACGTTTCGGGGAATCGAAACGCCAAAAAGCTTCCTATTAAAATATGATTTGCATTGCGCCTCAAAAAAGGGTTCAATTTTGCAAAAGAAAAAAGGCTACCATTTTTGATAGCCTTTTCCATTACGGAGATGGAGGGATTTGAACTGCCCACCTCGAAATATAGTCATGCATTTTCCCTCGCTTCGCTCTGTCGTTGCACTCCTTATTTCTCGCAGTTTCGGGCTCCCTCCTCCTGCCACCGGCAGCGGTCGCCCTCTACTCCCGCGCCACTGTGGCGCTTCGGGTTCCGCCTTTATTTTTTACAACAAAAAAAGACTATCCTTCGATAGTCTCTTTTCTACGGAGATGGAGGGATTTGAACCCTCGCGCCACGTTAATGACCTATACCCTTAGCAGGGGCACCTCTTCAGCCTCTTGAGTACATCTCCACAAAACGCCTACTGCAATAGTTAGTATACCAAAAACGCCCCCTGTTGTCAAATACTTTTTCGCAAACGGGACAAAAAAATGGCGTTCACCATTTCTGATGAACGCCGAATTGCCTTATCGAGCGGTTTTGATTGTCACTGTTTTGGTTGCATCGTCCCAAGCGACGTTTGCGCCAAGCTCATCTGCCACGAAGCGCACGGGTACGAAGGTACGTCCGTCGATGATAACAGGTGCAACACCATATTTTTCAAGCGTCTTGCCGATAGTCATCTTGATTTCCTTATCGTTGATGGAGAGCGTAACCTCTTTGGTCGCGCCGTTCCAATCCACCTTGCCGCCCAGAGCCTCGGTGATAATTCTGATAGGCACCAGAGTTCTGTCATTGCGGATGACGGGTGCAGCATCGTAAATCACTGCTTCGTTATCCACGTTAACGATACGGCTGCCGATTTGCAGCTTAATGGTCTTGCCTGCTTCAGCCGCGTTGCTGTCATCTGCCGCATCCTTCTGCACGAATGTCGCATCCACGGAAACCTTGCCGACGGGCATGGTAAATGTGTATTCGTTATCGTCCACCTTTTTCAGCTTCACGGTGCTGTTGTTTTTGTCCTTTACCGTCATCTTGTCCAGCTGATAGCCGCTGTCGGGGGTTGCCTTGATGGTCACTGTTTCGCCGGCTTCTGCCTTCGCGGGGGTAACGGAGATTTCGCCATTTTCCGTCTTGCCTGTGCTTACGCCGTAGGTCGGGGCGGAAGTGTCAGAGGAAGAAGAACCGGATTTTCTGCGTGTTACGGAAACAACACAGCTTGCAGGTTCATAATTGCCGCCCATGTCTGTTGTAAATGTATACTCCATAGTTGCATTCAGCAAAGAAGCCTTTAAGCCCTCTACCTTAATGCTGTCAACGTCGCATACAACCTTTGCTGTATCTCCGTTGCAAACGCCGTCAACCGTAAATGTAACACTGCCTGCGCCTTTCAATGTGCTATTATCTACAGTTAATTCTACCTTCTTGGGTGCAACTGTAAAAGGAATCGTTTTTGCAGCTTCTTCGCTGTCAGCCCACTTATAATTATCTGCATCCTTCAAGGTTAAAATAACGTCATACACACCGGCATTCTTTCCGCCTTCATTCTTTGTAACATCATAATCAGCTGTTGCGGTTACATCTGCTGTCAATACTGTGCCGTTATAGATCTTGCTTTCCACCGTAGGCACTGCTACCTCTTTCTTTGTAATGGAAATTGCTGTCGCATTGCTTACGGCTGTTTTACCTTCTGTATCCGTAATCTTAACGGTATAGCTTCCGCTGTCCGCAACATTTTTCACGGTATATGTGGCATTTGTTGCACCATCAATATTTACGCCGTCCCTCTGCCACTGATATGTAACACCAGAAACAGACGTTGCCGCTGTGAGAGTAACATTCCCGCCGTCATACTGCTTTGTCGCATTGCCTGTTACGGAAACTGTAGGTGCATTCAGCTTCCACTGCGCATAAACGGTAATATCCGCGGTCGTGGGAATAATATCACCAACCGCATAGGCAGTGCCTGTGCCATTTTTCGCTGTGTTCCATCCGGTAAATGTATAGCCTGCACGGCTAAAGCTGCTTGCTTTTGCAAGATGCTCATTTCCTTTAATTTCAGCATACGTTTTTGCCGTTACACCGCTGATATTCGCGTCATAAGTAACTTCAATCGTATTTGTAGAATCATTCAAAGTCCATTTTGCATAGTAGTTTTGGCCGTTCTGAGGCTCACCTGTATATGCCGTATCGGAAAAATCTGCGTTTTTGTGCCATTCCACAGTGTAGCCCGGACGAGAAACTGCATCAAAGCCTGTCTTTGTCATATCAACTGTTCCGCCGTTTGTCACATAGCAGGTTTTAGTCACAGAACCGGCTTTCTTGTCAGCTAATAAGGCATTTAAGATGTCGTTGTTATTTACATAAATATCCTTATGATTATTTGCCCATTCAGGTGCCACTTCGCCTTCTTTAGTATTATACCAGTTATTGATGCACCAATCCCCGATGGTAAAATCAGAAGAATAGACATCACTCAAATCATAAATTTCCACAGGTGTTCTCTGGAAAGCACCGCTGCCAAGCGTTTTTACTCCGCCGGGAAGATACATTTTCAGCACTCTTGTATCATAAAATGCACCGTCTCCAATTGTTTCAAGTTTAGAATTCTTTGAAATATTTACCTCTTTAAGAGAAGTACATCTATTGAATGCCTGTTTCCCAATAACTGTTACGCTGTCCGGAATTGCAATGCTTGTAATGTTTGTCTGTTGAAAAGCACGATTCCCGATTTTTGTAATGCCGTTCCCGATTTCAAGTGTTTCCAATTTGGTACATCCACTTAAAAAATAATCGGGAATATCCTTAACCCCGTCACCAAGCTTTACCTCTTTAAGAGTATCCTTTTTCCCGTTCAGGTTGAAATTGATTGTCCCTGCACCCAGTTCAAAGGTTTCCAAGGGTGCGGCACCGGGCCAGTTTGTTCCCCAGCTCGCTACGGTATTAGAAGAAAGAACCAAGTTCTCATCCCCTTCGATTTTAAGGGACTTCAGAGAAGGACAGTTGATAAATACACCATTCCCCATCGATTTCACTTTACCAAGCTCTACGGATTCCAGCTTTTCGCATCCGCCGAAGGCATTCGAGCCAATACTTTCTATTTCTCCCTCAAAGATAACTTTCTCTAACGCTTTCAGCTGATAAGCAAAAGCGTCAGGCAATTCCTTTACATCCTTCTGAATAATCAGTTTTTTTATGCTGCTTCCAGTTAATACAACACTGGACGTTTTGTTGCCGTTGGGACTCTCGCCGCTATAAAAGTCCACATTCCCCGGATAGGTAAATGTATCAATATTTGCCAGATTACTCATGCCATAGGGGCCTACTTCTTTTATATCCTTCAAGCCATTGTCAAAATTGATAGTGTCAAATCCTGTTCCGCGGAATGCCGCCGTACAGATGGTGTCAATCCGTTCCGGCAGGGCAAGCTCACCGGTGTAGGTTTTTCCGTCTACTATACAGGTATTCAGACTTTTATCTTTGTCAAAAAATCCGTAAGGAACGGCACTGCCTGTCAGCATTTCATGACCCGGTATCCAATAATCCGAAACATTTTTAGGCTTGAAATTTGTAAAATCAACCGTCGTAATCAAAGGGCAGTACGAATAAACACCGCTGCCGTAATAGGTTACGTTTTCATTAAATGTAATTGTCCCATTCAGCGCCAAATAAGAAAATGCATCTGTACCGATTCCTGTAATGCCATCTTCTACAATAACCTTTGTGATTGGAACAACCTCCTGTGTTGTTCTGTCAGCCTCGACATCGCTGAGTAAGGCTCTTCTCCAAGGAGCAATATCCCCCTCAAAGCTATCAATCGTAATATTTTTCCCGTAGTAATCTGCAATGTTGCCTTCCCCCGAAATGGTCAAGGTATAGCCATCTACCTTTTCGTATCCGTCTTCATCTGTTGTTGCGTAGGAATATCCGTTTTCTTCCGCCTTGCAGTATAATGCATCGTCATTCTTTACCAGTTCCCACGAAACCTCATCTTCTTCAGTTGCACCGCAGACCCCTTTTGCAAAAACTTCCCCTTCTGCAACGGCAGTTTCTTGGTCATCATCAGAAGCTGCGGAAATTCCATCTTCTATCTTTTTTTCCTTTACGAACTGCTCGGTCTTTTCCTGCTCTTCCTCTGCAGATTTTTCCCCTTTCTGCTCGTCCTGCTCCACCGTTTTCTCCTGTGCCTGAGGGTCGTCCGTCCCCTCCGCCGCGAATGCCGGCACAGAAACCATACTTGCCGCTACGGTCAGCGCAAGTACCTTCGCATAATAATTTTTCTTCATATTTTTTCCTCCCTTTTATCTGTACTCTCTTTATACCCAATGCGAATAAATTCCTTTTTTCTTCACAAACAGAAAAAGCACCGCCCCTATCTGGCAATGCTCGTTTTTTTGCAGCTGGCTGCCAGTTGAAAGGCCCTGTAGCTTTGCGTCATAGGCTTTCGCCTACTTTGCCGAATTATGCTTGTTTTCTGCGGAATTTATTATTTTATGCAATTTGAATTATAGCAAAAAGGGATTTCTATTACAACCTTAATTTATAAAAAATATCCTAATTTGTAATATTTTTTCGTAAGAGGGTGGTTTTGTTTCGTTTAAAGGCACTACAATAAAAAAGAAGGCAACCCATTTGGGTTGCCTTTTCATGAGAGATATCTTATTTTACTGCAGCAGCTGCTTCAAATCCTCCTCCGGAGTCGTGATTGGTGCAATCCCGAAATTCTCCACAAGGTACTGCAGCACATTGGGCGAAACAAATGCCGGCAGGGTCGGGCCAAGGCGAATATTCTTGATGCCCAAATACAGCAGGGTCAGCAGGATGCACACCGCCTTCTGCTCATACCAGGAAAGCACCATAGACAGCGGCAAATCATTCACACCGCAGCCGAACGCATCGGCAAGCGCAACGGCAATCTGAATCGCACTGTAAGCATCATTGCACTGCCCGATATCCATCAGACGGGGCAGACCGCCAATGGTGCCAAGGTCAAGGTCATTGAAGCGGTATTTGCCACAGGCAAGCGTCAGCACAACCGTATCCGCAGGGGTCTGCTTTACGAACTCCGTATAGTAATTGCGCCCGGGACGCGCCCCGTCGCAGCCTGCAACAAGGAAGAAATGTCTGATTGCGCCGGCTTTCACTGCCTCGATGACCTTATCCGCCACCCCAAGCACCGTGCCGCGTGCAAAGCCTGTCATCACTGTATTGCCGCCATTGATGCCTGTAAACATTCTATCCTCGGCATAACCGCCCAGCTCCAGCGCCTTTTCGATCACAGGGGTGAAGTCCTTATCCGCGCCGATATGCGTCATTTCGGGATAGGATACCACCTCTGTGGTAAATACGCGGTCGGCATAGCTTGCCTTCGGCGGCATCAGGCAGTTGGTGGTAAACAGCACCGGCGCAGGCAACTCTGCAAATTCCTTCTGCTGATTCTGCCATGCTGTGCCGAAGTTGCCCTTGAGATGCGCATACTTTTTCAATTCGGGATAACCATGTGCGGGCAGCATTTCGCCATGGGTATAAATATGGATGCCCTTCCCCTCGGTCTGCTCCAGCAGCAGCTTGAGATCATGCAGATCGTGACCGGAAATCACAATAAACGGCCCCTTTTCCACAGTCAGCGGAACGGTAACAGGTGTGGGTGTGCCATAGCTTTCGGTATTTGCCTGATCCAGAAGCGCCATGCACTTGAGGTTTTTCTCACCGACCTCCATCACGATGGGCAGCAGCTCCTCCATGCCCCAATCCTCGCCGACAGCAAAAAGCGCCTTTGCGAAGAAATCGTTCACCGCATCATCGGTATAGCCCAGCACCAGGGCATGATGCGCATAGGCCGCCATGCCGCGCACCCCGAACAGAATCAGGGATTTCAGGCTGCGGATATCCTCCTGCGCATTCCAGAGCCTTGCCATATCGTAATCGGCAGCGCGACCGCACGGAGCAGCGCAGTCCGAACAGTCAGGCACAAGCCTTGCCTTTTCCGCATGTACGCGGTCAATCAGCTCGCGCAATGTCTTTTCGTTGAAGCTTACATTTGTAACGGTGGTAAATAATCCCTCAATCATCAGCCGCCATGTGCCTTCATTCACATCGGGGGCATTGTCCGTTGCGCGCGCAAGCCCAATCAGCGCCCCTGTCAGCTCATCCTGCAGCTGTGCCACATCAGCAGTTTTGCCGCAAACGCCTGCATTTCCCATACAGCCGGTACATCCTGCCGTCTGCTCACACTGAAAACAAAACATTTTGTTGCCCATTTGAAACCCTCGCTTTCTTCTTTGTCCTCTTTTTAATCCAGAATTCTGCCATCTGTGGAGATGGTCACAACCTGCCATGGAATAAATTTCCCACTCTGCTGTAATGCCGTTTTTGCCGCAAATTCCAGACCGCCGCAGCAGGGAACCTCCATGCGGACAATGGTGACGCTTTTGATATCGTTCTCACGAATGATTTCGGTCAGCTTCTCGGAATAATCCACACTGTCCAGCTTCGGACAGCCCACAAGGGTGATATGTCCCTTGATGAATTTTTCGTGGAAGGCGGCGTAGGCATACGCAGTGCAGTCTGCGGCAATCAGCAGCTTTGCGCCGTCAAAATACGGTGCGCGTGCGGGAACCAGCTTAATCTGCACAGGCCACTGGGACAGGCGGCTGACCGCCTCTGTATTGCAAGCCACAGCGGATTCTTCGTGTGCGATTGTTCTGGACTGACTTCCCGGACATCCGCAGGGGAGTGTCATCCCTTCTGTCTGCATTTTTTCCTGTAGCCTTCTGCGCTTATTTTCCTCCACTGCCTTTTCATCATACGCTGCCGCTTCGCGCTCCACAAAGGTAATCGCGGCAGTGGGGCAGGTAGGCAGGCAATCGCCCAGACCATCGCAGTAGTCATCGCGCATCAGCTGCGCCTTCCCGTTTACCATAGCGATTGCGCCTTCGTGACAAGCGGCGGCACAAGCACCGCAGCCATTGCATTTATTCTGATCAATTTCAATGATTCTTCTTTTCACAATAAAAACCTCCTTGCTTTTTTGTTTTCATTATAGTATGCTAAATTCAACAAGTCGGTTGAATTTTCAACGAAAAGAGGGTTTTTATGAAAGAATTTTTTCCCATCATCCGTTCCTCTCAGCTTTTTTCGGGCGTTTCCGAGGAGGAACTGACCGCAATGCTTTCCTGTCTGGAAACAAGAAAGGAAAGCTTTCCCAAGGATGCCCTGCTGCTGCGCATCGGGGATACGGCAGATGCCATCGGTCTTGTGCTGTCCGGCAGTATTCTAATCATACAGGAGGACATCTGGGGCAACCGCAACATCATTTCCAAGGCAGGGGTGGGGCAGACCTTTGCCGCCGCCTATGCCTGCGCGCCCGGCTCTGTGCTGAATGTAAGCGTTGTGGCAGAAACGGCTGTTACGGTGCTGTATTTGAACATAAAGCGTGTGCTGCATGTGTGCTCCTCCGCCTGCGCGCATCATAGTCATATCATCCGAAATCTGCTTGGCGAGCTTGCAGAGAAAAACCTCCGCTTCAGCGAAAAGCTGACCCACATGGGGCAGCGCACAACGC
>ENA-OPBL01001269-OPBL01001269.1-human-gut-metagenome-genome-assembly--contig:-NODE-1269-length-23311-cov-3.601393_pt1 | contig 23311 bp, 19 predicted proteins | sample MGYA00241073_ERZ501461 | MGnify/ENA primary metagenome ERZ501461 (study PRJEB25962, sample SAMEA2042630) | human gut metagenome | biome: human gut; feature: human-associated habitat; material: faeces... | reverse complement strand
TGCTGGCCGCAGCCACTACGCCGGCGCGGGCGGCGGTCACCTGAGTGAAGACTTCAGACTCGTGGGATGCGTACCCCTTGACGGTATTCACCAGGTTCGGGATGAGGTCGGCGCGCTGCTTCAACTGCACGTCGATTTGCGCCCAACCGTTCTTCACACGGTTCTTCAGCGTCACCAGGTTGTTATAGGCGCTGACGCCCCAACCAATCAAGACAACGATAATAACGACAACGACGATGCTGACGATCAGACCAGTACTCACCTATGCTCCTTTGCTGGACCTCGCTGCGACCATTCTTCCATACTCGCACGTTAACAGAAAATTTATCACGGAGTATTCATCGTGCGGACTTGTCTTGTACCGCTTTACCCGCCGTTCTCCCGTCGATCGACCGAAGCGGGAAGTCGCCGCCCAGTCCGACAAAGTATTCCAGCTCGCTCCGTTGCGAGAACGATAATACTCGGCAATACTCGCGTTGAATATGCGAAAGCCCGCCTTGCGGCGGGCTTTGCCGTTTCTCCTACGCACAAATCATTACGCTGCGCGCAGGAAACGATCAGCCGAACCTTCCAGAGATGTAGCGCTCGGCTTCTTCGTTTTGCGGGTTGTTGAACATCGTGATGGTGTCCGCGAAGTACTCGAGGTGACCGGGCTGGCCCACTGCCTTCAGGTTAAAGAAGGCGGTGTAGTCGGCGATACGGGCGGCCTGCTGCATGTTGTGGGTCACGATCACGATGGTGTAGTCGCTCTTGAGCTCGTTGATCAGATCCTCGACAGCCAAGGTCGAAATCGGGTCCAAGGCGGAGCAGGGCTCATCCATGAGCAGCACCTGCGGGTGGACGGCCACGGCGCGGGCGATGCACAGACGCTGCTGCTGGCCACCGGACAAGCCGATGCCAGGGTTGTCAAGACGGTCCTTGACCTCTTCCCAGAGGTTGGCACCGCGCAGAGCCCACTCGACCAGATCGTCGGCGTCGGACTTGGCCAGGTGGTGGTTGTTCAGGCGCACACCGGCCAGCACGTTCTCACGGATGGACATGGTCGGGAACGGGTTCGGTCGCTGGAAGACCATGCCGACGTCGCGGCGCACGGCCACCGGATCCACGTCCTTGTCGTACAGGTTCTTGCCTTCGAGCAGCACCTCGCCCTCGACGTGAGCGCCAGGGATGATCTCGTGCATACGGTCCAAGGTGCGCAGCACGGTGGACTTGCCGCAGCCGGACGGGCCGATGAAGGAGGTGACCTTGTTCGGCTCGATGTTGATGTTCACATCTTCCACGGCCAGAAAGTCGCCGTAGTAGATGTTTTCGTGGTTGACGTCAATACGTTGTCCCATGATGTTTCCTTATATTTCCTTGTGTTCTTAAGGCTTAGGCTTAGCGACTGGCTTAGCGTTCGGTCTTGACGGCGAAGACCTTCGCCACGATTCGGCCAATGAGGTTCAGCAGCAGCACGATGACGATCAGCACGAGAGCCGCAGCCCACGCACGTTCCATCGGAATCGTGGTCACGCAGGTGGCGTCGGCGTTGGGCGGGCAGTTCGCGCTGAGCTTCGAGTACTCCTGGTAGACGAACACCGGCAGGGTGGTCATCTGGCCGGAGAACAGGTTCACGTTGGTGCTGGAGATGTAGCCGGCGGTCATCAGCAACGGTGCGGTCTCACCAATCACGCGGGCGATGGCCAGAATGGCACCGGAGACGATGCCCGGCAGAGCGGTGCGCAGCACGATCTTGGTAATCGTGCGCTGCTTGGTAACGCCCAGAGCCAAGGAAGCCTCACGCAAATCGTTCGGCACGATCTTGAGCATTTCCTCGCTGGACTTGACCACGGTGGGCAACATCAGCAGGGAGAGAGCCACGGAGCCTTCGAAACCGTTGATGGTACCGGGGCCCAGCAGAATCGTGAACATCGAGAAGGCGAACAGGCCGGCCACGATGGACGGGATGCCGCTCATCACGTCGACGAGCAGGGAGACCGTGGTGGCGAGCTTGCCGCGGTTCGAGTATTCGACCAGGTACACGGCGCACATCAAACCGATCGGAATGGAGATAACCATAGCGCCAGCGGTGATTTCGAGAGTACCGATGATGGCGTGCAGCACACCGCCGTAACCACCGGACGGGGTCTGGTTACCACCGACCACACCGGTCATGTTGTAGCTCAGGAAGTTCAGGTTCAGGCGCTTGATGCCGTTGACGATAGTGGTCCACAGCAGGGAGATCAGCGGGATGCAGGCGATCACAAACGCCACCGCGATCAGGACCCACATGAAGTGGTCCATGATATTACGGCGCTGGATGGCGGAACGGGTCGGGCGGAAACGATCGAAGTCGATTTCGGGCGCGCCGTCCATCGGAGTCTTTTCAGTGTTCTCAGCAGCAGTCATCACGCAGTCGCTTTCTCGGTAAGCTTACGGGCGATGAAGTTGACCACGAACGTGATCAGGAACAGAATCAGACCAGTTCCGATCAGCGTGGAGACGCCCAGATCGTTGGCTTCAGGGTACTGTGCGGCAATATTCGCGGCGATGGTCTGGTTCTGCGAGGCCTGCAGCAGCTTGATGGAGTAGTTGAGGCCCGGGGACAGGATCATCAACACGGCCATCGTCTCACCAAGCGCGCGGCCGAGAGCCAGCATGGAGGCGGACACGATACCGGACTTGCCGAAGGGCAGCACGGCCAGACGAATCATCTCCCACTTGGTGGCGCCGAGCGCCAGCGCGGCCTCTTCGTGCAGGCGTGGGGTCTGCATGAAGATATCGCGGGACATGGAGGTGATAATCGGCAAAATCATAACGGCGAGCACCACAGCCACGGTGGCGACGGTGCGCGGCGGGTTGGCGGCCGGGCCCTCGAACAGTGGAATGAAGCCCAGGTGGTTGGCAACCCAGTTCCAGAACGGGTAGATGGCCGGCACCAGAATCAGGCCGCCCCACAAACCGTAGATAACGGACGGGATGGCAGCCAGCAAATCGACCACATAGCTCAGCGCGGTGGCGAGCTTCTTAGGCGCATAATGCGAAATGAACAGCGCAATGCCGATGGACACGAAGAAGGCAATCAGCAGTGCCAGCAAAGACACGAGCACAGTACCGAACAACAGCGGGAGCACGTAGCCCCAGAAGCTGCTGGCCTTGCCGCCGGTAAAGCTGGACACGGTCTGGCTGTTGGCGGCCTGATCGCCACCGATGAGTGGCCAGGCGCGGAAGAACAGGAACAGGAACACAGCGGCAAGTACAACCAGGATCAGGATGCCGCAGGCGTATGCCACACCGCGAAACACCTTGTCGGCGGTCTTGCCACCAACTGGCTGCACAGCCGTTTTGTCTTGCGAACTCACGGATTCTCCTTATATAGGGTGGTTATCAAGTATTCAAGTGGTGCGGTTTTCGTCTGTGACTTTGCCAAACCGTTCGGGTCCTGACCCGCTTTAAGCCGCAGCCGTATGGTTTACGACTGCGGCTTAAAGTTGGCGGCGACTGCTCTTACTACTACAGTCTATCGTTCAGTTGTCAGGTCCAGTCCACACGACCCTTGCGGGCCGACGTCATCACTTGGTCTTGATGGCCTCGATGGACTTGGTGATCTCGGACTTCAGGGAGGAGGGCAGCGGAGCGGTGCCGGCGGCATCCTGAGCGGCCTTCTGGCCCTCGTCGGAGGTCACGTAGGTCAGCCAAGCCTTGGCGAACTCAGCCTGCTTGGTGTCCTTGTAGGCCGGGCAGACGATGTCGTAGGAGACCAAGACGATCGGGTAGGCACCCTCGGCCTCGGTGGCGTGGTTGATCTTGATGACGATGCGGTTGTCACCCTTAACGGTGTCGTCCTGCTTGGAATCCCCAATGACCTTGGAGCCGGCCTCGGCGGAAATCTCGTTGTACTTGTCGCCGACCTTGACGGCCACGGTGCCCAGGTCGCCGACCTGGGAGAAGTCAGCGTAGCCGATGGTGCCGTCGGCCTGCTTGACGGTGGAGATCACGCCGGAAGTGCCCTTGGCGCCCTGGCCAACCTCGTTCGGCCAGTTCTCGGAGAGGTCGTAGGTCCAGTTGTCAGGGGTGACGTCCTTGAAGTAGGAGACGAAGTTCTGGGTGGTGCCGGACTTATCGGAGCGGTGCACCACGGTGATGGCGGTGTCGGGCAGCTTCAGGTCCTTGTTCTGATCGGCGATGGCCGGATCGTTCCACTTGGTGATCTTGCCGTCGAAGATCTTGGCGATGGTGGCAGCGTCCATGTTGATGTGCTTGCCGGCATCGGAAACGCCCTTGAGGTTGAAAACCACGGCGATCGGGGAGATGTAGACCGGGACATCGAAGGCGGTGCCTTCAGTGCACACGGACTTGGACTGCTCAACTTCGTCATCGGCAAGGGCCTTGTCGGAGCCGGCCCAAGCGGTGGCACCGGTCAGGAAGGTCTGCACGCCAGCGCCGGAACCGGACGGGTTGTAGGCGATCTTGGCCTCAGGGTTGGTGCCCTGGAAGCCGGCGATCCAAGCTTCAACAGCGGCCTGCTGAGAGGAGGCGCCGGCGCCCGAGAAGTTGCCGGAGATCGGGGTGGACTTGGAAGTGGAATCGGAGGAGGAGCTGTTGTCGGTCGTGGTGGCGGTGTTATCGCCGCAGGCGGCCACGGAAGCGAGCATCACAATGCCGGACAGAGCGGCAATGGAGCGAACGAGGATGTTCTTCTGCATGATTATTACTTAATCCCTCTATCAACTATTCGCGGGCGGCTCAGCGCTGCCCGGTCAATTCATGACAACTACAAGCGTATTGGTGGTTTCAAGGGCCCAAAACCGAAATCAGTAAACAGAAGATGAACACTTGGATGTTTGTGGGCTACGTTGAGGCTACGTAGTTTTTGGAGTGGACTCGCCTGCGGCGAGCCCACAATCCACAACAAAAAAGGCGACCCGAAGGCCGCCTTCCATTTACTCCGCGGGAGTATCGATCTTGTATCCGAGACCGCGCACGGTAGTCAGATACTTGGGGTGCGCCGGATCTTCCTCGATCTTGGAGCGCACGCGCTTGACATGCACGTCGAGCGTCTTGGTGTCGCCCACATAATCCGAACCCCAGATGCGGTCGATCAGCTGGTGACGCGTCATCACACGGCCCTTGTTCTGCATGAGGTATTCGAGCAGTTCGAATTCCTTGAGCGGGAAGAACACGGTTTCGCCGCGTACGGTGACCTGATGCTGGCCAACCTGCATGACGATATCGCCACACACCAGCGGAATATCGTCATCCACAGTGCCGGAAGCCTGGGCAGTGGCCTGATTGCGACGCATCACGGCACGAATACGTGCCAGCAGCTCACGGAAAGAGTACGGCTTGGTCACATAATCGTCCGCACCAATCTCAAGGCCAACGACCTTATCGATTTCGGCGCTCTTGGCGGTGAGCATAATAATCGGCACACGGCTCTGCTCACGAATGCGGCGGCACAGTGCAGTGCCGTCAATGCCCGGCAGCATCAAATCAAGCAGCACCAAATCGATGCCGCCCTTGGTGAACAGTTCCAGACCTTCCTCGCCAGTGGCGGCGGCGGACACGTCGTACCCCTCGCGTGTGAGCTGGTATACCAGCGGCTCGCGATAGGATTCCTCGTCTTCGACGATAAGAATGCGTGTCATAGTAGCCTTTCTTGGGTATGTTCCCGTGCGCATAGGCGCAAAGTTTTCCGACATTATCGTAACCATTTGTTCTCCGTTAGCCTGCTGTTTCCCGAAAGTACGTAATTGCGTAATTGGGCTACGCGCGGTGTGCGCACCTCGCCCACTGTGTGATTGTGTGGCAATGGAATGGCACCATGTCGGGCACCAACCAAGGCCCTACGCTTGTGTCGACTCGTCCGACCGGGCCTCGTCGTCATCCTCATCCGGGGCGGCCGGCAGCTCGATGGTGAACGTCGACCCCTCCCCCGTACGCGACCAGACCGAAATCCGACCGCCGTTCTCCTGCACGCAGTGCTTGGTGATGGCCAAGCCGAGTCCCGAACCGCCGGTCTCGCGCGAACGGGCCGGGTCGACCCGGTAGAATCGCTCGAAAATGCGGTCCAGCGATTTGGCGGGGATGCCGATGCCCTGATCGACCACGCGAATGGTGACTTTGCCATCGCGCTCCCCCACGCCGACCGCCACAGTGGTGTGTTCGGGCGAGTAATGGATGGCGTTCTCTACGAGGTTCTTGACGGCGGTTTGCATGGCCTCTTTGTCGGCCTTGATCATCGGACCGTTCGTGGCTGGGCTGCCTGATTCTTCCAAGGAACCTTCGCCATCGGCCGGCTCCTCGACCTTCGTGGGTACTGACTGTCCGTTGACACTCAGTCGGATATCCACATGGCGGGAGTCGGCTTGGGTCTGATTGGCGGCGATGGCGGCGCGTGCCACATCCAGCGCGGAAATGCGCCGCGCATCGATCACGCTTTGCGGGCTTTGGGCTTTCTGCAAGTCGATAAGATGATGCACCAGTTCGGTCAGGCGCGCGGATTCCTTGGAGATACGGCCGGAAAAATACCGTACGGCGTCCGGATCATCGGCGGCGTCGGTCACGGTTTCGGCCAGTAGCGCGATGGCACCGGCCGGAGTCTTGAGTTCGTGCGAAACGTTGGTCACAAAGTCACGGCGGACGGCCTCGAAACGGCGCTGCTCGGACATGTCGTTGATGAAGATGGCGTACAGGTCATCGCCGATATCGCCAATGCGCACACGCAAATACAGCGTGTTGGACGGGCGTGACTGGCCGGCCTCCAGTCCTCGGCCATTAGAGGACGGATAGGAATTGCGATTGACCGGCAGCTGAACCTCACGCTCACGCATGCCACCGTCGGCGGCGGCCTGAGTGAGGATGTCCTCGACTTCACGCGAGTTGAGTCGGTCGCCGGAGACTAGGCCGAATGGCACTGAGCCGGGGCTTGAATATTGGACCAGACCGTTGCGGTCGGTGACGATCAGGGCTTCGGGCAGGACTTCAATCAGGCGACGCTCGGTGGGGCGCACGGGCGCATCATCACCGAATAGAGAATGCGTATCCTCGTCGCCGGACAGGTCCTGTTCGGCGGCGAGCCGGCCTGAAACGCGGCCTTTGTTGTAGGCGATGACGGCAACCCACACCAGTATCAGCGCGGCGAGCACCACAATCACGACGATCTGCCAGATATCCATGATTTCCAGAGTAAAACGTGCGAGGCGTAGTGAGATGCCTAAACTACGTAAGTTCGTCTATTGTTCATTTTTGGCGGGACGACATAACAAAATGCTCCCGCTGGCGGGAGCATAATATGGGGAGCTCTATTTACAGCTCGTAGTCCTTGTCCTTGCTTTCCTTGATCAGGAACAGAGCGAGCAGAGCGAGGGCAGTCATGATGGCCATGTACCAGCCCACACCGGCAACGCCGAACTTGGAGGTGACCAGTTACAGGCGCTTGACGATGTCGACAGCCAGACGGGCGGCGGTATCGGCGTATTCGGAGATGTCGAACTCCTTGAATACCTCGTAATCGGTGTCGGCGTTGTCAGAAAGGGCACGAATCACCAGTGCCGGCACGTTATTGCGGGCGGCGACCTGTGCCACGGCGGCGCCTTCCATCTCCACGGCGTCAGCCCCGGTGAGTCGGATGACCTCCTCGACCTTTTGGGGCGTGTCCACGAAGTAGTTGCCGGAGGCGATGATGCCGGTGATGTGGGTAATGCCCGCATTGGCAAGCGCCTCGTCGGCGACTTCCAGCAGACGGTCATCAGAGTGGAATTCCTCCACCGGAGCGTCCGCAGTGCCGGGCTTCCACTGGCCTACGAGCCGCATGTCAGTGTCGAGGTAGCGCAGGGTGCCGCCGAGCACCACGTCGTTGATGTGCAGGTGGGTGTTGAGGTTGCCGGCGATGCCGCTGAAAATCACGGCGTCCGGGGCAATCTCGTCAATCAGCAGCTGCGTGGTGGCGGCCGCATTGACCAGTCCCATGCCGCCTACCGTTGCGGCAACCTTGATGACGTCAGAACCGAAGGAGTCGACCGTGCCGGACACGATGTCAAGGCTGCCCTTGGCGGTGTGCGTCACATGCGTGAGCGATTTGGCGATCAGCGCCACTTCCTCATCCAATGCGCCAATAATAGCTACAGTTTTCATACCCATACGTAAGTTCCTTTCACAACACTTTCGGCTCCCCTTGTCAGGGGAGGTGGCCGCCGAATGGCAGGCTGAGGGGTAGAGACGTTTCGTTGCATTGCTCCCGCGAGAGAGCCGATGACGCAACTCAGTGCCAACGCCGTGTGGCTACGGCTTCCGCAAGCTCGCGCAGCAAGGCCTCGGTTTCTTCCCAGCTGATGCACTTGTCAGTAATCGACTTGCCATAGACCAGCTGATCAAGCGGCGCGGCCTTCTGATTGCCTCCTTCAATAAAGCTTTCCATCATGATGCCGGTAATACCCTGTTCGCCAGCTGCAATTCTGCTGGCAATATTGCGCACGACTTCGGCCTGACGATGTTCGTCCTTGCCGGAGTTACCGTGCGAGCAATCAACAATCAGACCATGCGAGGCTGCGGATTCGGCGGGCATTTCGGCGCGTACGTCTTCCATGGCTTTGGCCACGGATTCGGCATCGTAGTTCGGGCCGTGAATCGAGCCGCGCAACACCACATGGCAGTCCGGGTTGCCAAGGGTCTCGACTGCGCAGGCACGCCCCAGATGGTCAATGCCGAAGAACGTGTGCTGCTGAGCAGCGGCGAAGCAACCGTTGACCGCTGCCTTCACCGAGCCGTCAGTGGCATTCTTAAAGCCGACCGGCATGGAAAGCCCGCTGGCCAATTGGCGGTGGATCTGGCTTTCCGTGTTGCGCGCACCAATGGCGCCCCAACTCACCGCGTCCGAGATGAACTGCGGGCTGGTGGGCTCCAGAAATTCCGTGGCGGCCGCCAATCCTTCCTTCAGCACACCAAGCAAGGTTTTGCGAGCAAGCAACAGGCCCTTGCGAATATTGTGGCTGCCATCAATATCCGGGTCGTTGATCAGGCCCTTCCAGCCAATGGTAGTGCGCGGCTTCTCGAAGTACACGCGCATGACGATGAGCAGCTGTTCACCGAGCTCATCTTTCAGCTTGGCCAATCGGCGCGCGTAGTCCAGCGCGGCCTTCGGGTCATGAACCGAACAGGGGCCGACGATGACCAACAGCCTGTCGTCTTGGCCGTACAGGCACGCGCGAATCTCATCACGCGAGTAGGCGACGATTTCCTGAGCCTGATCAGTCAGCGGGAGTTCAGCGAGCACTTGCGCGGGCGTGGGCAGCGGCTCCAACTCCAATACGCGGCGGTTGATGATGCGACTGACACCCACCTGATCTTCCCAACGCGGCACATCAGTGGCAACGAGCGGGTTCTTCCCCTCCCCCATCGCCTGACGAATGGCGCGAAGCTCTTCTGGGGTGTTCAACGGCTGCGGACCGACTTGCAACGGATGCAGCGAATGTGCTGCTTCCTCCTGCTGCTGCATAACATCTCTCCTTGGGTCAGTATCCTTCCCAAGGATAAGGTGTCACGGGAACAAACTGACATGACCACCGTTATTGGCAAAAAATGCTCACTGAGTGGGTCTCAGTGAGCATTTTTACAAAGACAAAGCTATTTAGCCGAGCGGCGAGCGGTGACGGCGTCGGCTAGGGTGTGCAGCAGTTCGTTGGTGCGTTCCCACGGCACGCAAGAGTCGGTGACGGACTGACCGTAGACCAACTGGTCGAGCGGGGCCGGCTTTTGGTGACCGCCGACCAAGAAGCTTTCCATCATTACGCCGGTGATGCCTTGTTCGCCGTGCGCCAGGCGCTCAGCGATCTCTTCGATGACTTCGGCTTCGCGGTTTTCGTCTTTGCCGCAGTTGCCGTGGGCGGCATCGATGACGAGGCCATGCTGGCTCGGGCCGGACGCTTTGGAAACCTTGAGGTCTTCCAGAGCTTGACGCACGGATTCGGCATCGTAGTTCGGGCCGTGGCTGGAGCCGCGCAGAACCAGATGGCAATCCGGGTTGCCTTTGGTTTCGGCGGAAATCACGCGACCGTCCAAGTTAATGGACAGGAAGTGATGCTCGAAGCCGGCCGCGAAACAGGAATCGGCGGCGGCCTTGATGGAGCCGTCGGTGGGGGTCTTGAAGCCCACCGGCATGGACAGGCCACTGGCCAGTTCGCGGTGGACTTGGGATTCGGTGTTACGCGCGCCGATGGCACCCCAGCTGATCGCGTCGCAGATGTACTGCGGGGTGATGGGGTCAAGCCATTCGGTGGCGGCGGGCAGGCCGAGGCTCAGCACGTCGGTGAGCACCTTGCGGGCCAGCCACATGCCCTTACGAATATTGAAGCGACCGTCCAGATCGGGGTCGTTGATGAGGCCTTTCCAGCCGATGGTGGTGCGCGGCTTCTCGAAGTACACGCGCATCACGATCACGAGTCGGTCTTCCAACTCGCGCTTGACGGCAGCCAGCTTTTCTGCGTACTCGTGCGCGGCCTTCGGGTCGTGGATTGAGCAGGGGCCCACGATGACGAGCAGTCGGTCGTCGCGGCCGTTGAGCACATCGCGGATTTCCTGCCGCGAGTGGAGCACGAGCTCGCTCATCTCATCGGTGAGCGGCTGCTCCCTGAGGAAAGCACGCGGCGCGGGAATGGGGTCAAGCTGACGAATGTTGACATCGACGGTCTCAGGAAAGACGGCCTGCTCCCCCAAACGACGTTCATCCTCGAAACTATCCGGACCACGTAGTGCTGCCATTGCTCGACTCCTTTCCTTGTATACGTACTGTCGGTATGTCGCCATAGACGCAAAAGCCCAACTATAGCAGTTTGTTACGGGGACTGCTTGTTGGGCCGGCAGTTATGGACTTTGGGTGAACTCGCCTGTGTGGACTCGCCTGCGGCGATGCTGTGTTGTTGTGCGGCCTGCGACCGCGGTCTCTCCCTCTGTCAGCGGCTTCGCGCTGACAGAGGGAGAGACCCTAGCAGCCGACAGGCTGCGAGAAAACACAGCATTGGCCGTCAGGCCGATTCCGGGAGGCTGACGAAGTCAGGCCAAAGCGCCCATCGGATCCCATGCGGGGAGCATGGTGGCTGGCTCTTCGAGGGCCTTCTGGTATTCCTCGGGCAACAGGGCCTTCGGGACGGCTACCTCGTAGACGTATTCGGTGAACCAGTCGTCGGACATGGTGAAGTAGCCCTTGTCGGCGATCTTGGCGCCCCAAGAGTTCTCCACGCGCCAGCGGCGGGTGGTGCCGTCGTCGGCCACGTCAACGCCGGCGAAAGCCATGGCGTGGTTCATGGCGGAGTCGCCGAAGCGCACGCGGGCTTCCTTGTCCAAATCGAAGTCCACGTCGTACACGCGGCCGTACTCGAACAGGTCGGTGGCCCAAGCGCCGTTCTCACGGTCCATGAACGGGTGGCAGTCGGCACCGAACCATACCGGAATGCCCTGCTCAACGAGAATCTGCTTGACGCAGTCCTTCATGAACTGGTTTGGCACGTTGAGGTACTCGGTGGCGTCGCCGCCAGCCACATTGCCGAGGTGCTCGATGCCGATCTTCTTGCCCTTGGCGTGCTCGGTGCGCGGATCGTCCACCAGGCACACGTAGTCCTCAAGATCAGCCGGACCCACGTACTTCTTCCAGAACTCAACCGGCGTAATCTCGCCGTCGCGGTGGAATTCGCCATCCTTGTCGGTCCATTCCCAGTCGAAGGAAACCGGCGGCTCGCCCAGGTGGATGGTCAGAATACGGTGGCCGGCAGCAGTGGCGTCGGCAATAATCGCCTCGACCTTGGAGGCATCGCCGTCAGCGGCGTACATGTGCGCCACGGCGGTGTGCAGCATGTGGCGCAGCTGGATGTTCATTTCACCGGTGTTCTTGGAGGATTCGGTCTCCGGGAACAGGTCCTTGGGCACAGCGCCGTACTTCTTGTACACGTTCATGGCCATGGTCCACTGGCCGCCATCGCCCATCACGTCGGCGAGCAGGTGCTGCATCAGGCGGGAGTCGGAAGGCTCTCCGGCAGCCACCAGAGCGGCCACATCCTTAAGGAAGTAGTTGACGCGCTCCAGCTTGTCGTAGTACATCGCGTAGTTCTGGGAGAACTCGAACTCCTTCAAGTTCATGTTCTTCTTGGCCACGAAACGGGCCACGTTCAGGGAGCTGAACAGCCAGCAGCGGCCGGAGCGATCCTGATGGGTGGCTTCGCCATTGTCAACGATGGTGGAGAAACGACGCTGCATCAGACGAGCGCGGTCATAATTGCGAGCCACCTTGTCGATGCCGGCGGCGGTCACCGCGTTCATGGCCAGACGGTTGGTGCCGCTCTGTGCGAAATCGCCGCGCAGGGTATTCAACGCTTCACCGGTCAGAGGCGTCAATTCACTCATGTCATACTCCTTCTGTGATGGTGCGCTTGTGGCGCAGATTCAAACGAATACGGCACCTGGCTCGAAAGCGCAGGTGCCGTAATTCTTACCGCTAGTAGTCTAATCGAAGGCCTGTCATTCGCCGTTCTGCTCAGATACGGCCGGATTCTCCTGAGTCGGGGCCTCCGGTTCGCCCTGTGTCTGGTGCTCGGACGGCTCAGACGATTCGGACTGCTCATTCTGCGCAGCCGAATCAGCCGAATCAGCCGAATCAGCCGGTGCCGCATCTGTCTCATTGTGATCGTCGGCAGCCGACTCGTTTCCGCTCAACTCACCCGGCTGGTCATCGGCCTCGTTGTGTACAGGCTTGACTTCCGGGACGGGCGCAACCACCGGCAATGCCGCCGCGGCAGCGGCTTCCTGATCCTGACCAGAGGCCGCCGCATTACCGCCGAAAGCGAATCCGGAGAACGCCTGCGAGAACATAGAACGCAGTTCCGAAACACGCTGGGTGATGACGGACTCGCGTTCCTGCAGATCGGCGATGCGCTTGGACAGACCGTCAAGCTCGCTTTGGGCGGCGGCGCGACGCTCCTCGATCTGCGCATCGGCTTCCTCGCCCGCCTTATGTACGATTGCGGCGGCCTGGATGTCCGCCTCCTCGCGCTTGGACGCGGCATACGAATCGGCTTGGTCGCGAGTGTTCTTGGCCTGACCGACCAACTCATCGGCTTCCCGCTTGGCCGCCACACGACGCTCTTCGAGGTGCTGCAGCAGTTCGTTGACCTTCTTCGTGGCCTCATCCTGCTGAGCGGCGATGTCGTGACGGATCTGCTCGACCTCGGCGTTGACCTGGCTCATCGTGCTGGTGCGCTTGACCTCGGCCTCATCAGTGATTTCCTGACCCTTGGTTTTGGCCGCATCAATGATTTCGCTGGCCTTGCGCTGGGCTTCGGTCATCATCTTGGACACTTGCTCGCGCACGTCGGCGAGCTTCTTGTTGGCCTCGGCGAGCGCCGCCTCAATCTGATCGTTGGAATCAGACTTAAGCTTGGTGATCTCCTCATTGGCGCTTTTGCGCATTGCGGCAACCTGCTGGGTCGCCTCCGCCTTCATGTCGGCGATTTCGCGCTCTTGAGTGGAGCGTTCGGAAGCCATCTTCTTAGTGTGCTCTTCGCGCGCGTTGCTGAGCTCAAGCTCGACGGTCTGACGCTGTTCGGTGATGGTCTTGGCAGTTTCGGAGCGCAGTTGTGCGGCATCCTCGTTGGCGGAGGTGGTCACTGATTCGGCTTGATTGCTGGCGTTCGTCAGAATCGAGGCGGCCTTGGCATTGGCGTCGTCAACAATATGCTGGGCATCCAGCTTGGCGTTGTTGATCAGTGTTTCGGCCTGAGCCTGAGCCGTGGTACGGATGGAGGACGCGTCCTGCTTGGCGCGTTCCAGCAGTTCGGTACTCGTCTGTTCGGCGGAGGCAAGCATCTGCTGGGCGTTCGCTCCCAAGGAAGCGAAGCTGTTGCCTTCCGGCTTCTTGTTCTTCTCTTCCTGAAGTTGGGCCTGCAGTTGCAGAATACGGTCGTCATCCGCCGCAATCTGCTCACGCATGCTGGCCAACGTCTGCTGCGCACGCTTCATACTCTCCTGAGTAGCGTCGAAGGCAGCATCAACCTTCTCCTTGTCATATCCTCGCAGCACCACCGGGAAACGATCCACCATCGCTGTTTATTCCTTTCGCACACGCATAAAGCTCTTGGCACATCCTTGAAGCACTGTAGCGCATCGCACTAGCGCTGAGCGTTGAGCGACGCGCAATCGTTACAATGCGTGCGAACCATGTTCTATTCCGGCGTGGCGCACAGCGTGCTAGGCGATGAGGATGTCGGAGCTGGAGGGCTTGAGATAGTAGCGCACGGCTTCGCGCACCACATCACGGCCAGCGGCGATCTGCTGGTCGAGTGGTAGACCATGCTGGCTGGAATGCGCCGGAACGACCGGAGGGAAGCTGACGAATCCGCCCAGCACCCGCTCCTGGGTGGCGGTCCAGTTGAGCAAGTTGTAGAACAGCGAATTACATACGAACGTACCTGCGTCCGAACTCAAGGTGGCCGGAATCGAATCGTCCGTGAAATCATTCAGGATCGAGCGCAACGGCAGGCGGGTCCAATAGGCGGCCGGGCCATTGGGATCGATGGGTTCGCGGCGTGGGATCACGTTGTCCGCGTCTGGCTTGATCGCGTCCATCAGGTTGGTGGCGCATCGTTCAAGCATCACGCCTCGGGCTGCGTGCTTGAGCCCGGTGGCGATGACGATATTGGGCTTGGTGGCCTCAATCGTCTCTTTCAGCGTGGGCCAGGCTTTGGCGAAGCTCACCGGGATGCTGACAGCATGAACGGTGACGGCGACCTGCTCCAACGGATCGTCCGGAGCAGAGGAGACGCCCAGTCCCTGCTCGGCGATGGCCTTGGGCACTTCGACGGCGGGATTGACCTCCACGCCGTCATAGTGGTCGAAGCCGGAGATCACAACATTGAGTTCACGCATAATGCCAGTCTAGCGATGCATCTGGCCGGCCGCTTGGGCCAGCAGGGCGTGCATGCGGGCGCGGGCCTCTTCCTTGGGATCACGACCGAGAATCTCCTCGGCGATACGCTCAGCTGTGGGAATATCTTCCAGCGTGGTGATCTTCAGGTTGGTTTCCGCACCGGAGACAATGGCGACGGGTTCATCAGGCAGATAATCGACCACTACGCGCGTGTCGTCGGTGGGATGGAAGTCCGGGTCGGCGGCAGCCAAATCGTAAGCGTGACGAATCGTCGCGAAGCGGAAGGATTGCGGGGTCTGCGCGCGGAAGGTGTTCGGGCGGTCCGGCACCGACTTGACCACTTTCAAATCGCCCAGATCCTCGGTCAACAGCACGGTGTCGGTTGAGGCGTAGGCCACGGTTGCGGCCGTGAACTGGTCGAGCGCATCAATCGAACCGTCGATGGCGGACTGTTCCACGAACGGACGGACGGCGTCATGGATCAGAATCTTGGCATCGTCCGGAATGCCAGCCGTAGCCAGCATGTCGAGCGCGGCGGCGGTACTGTCCACACGCTCGTCACCGCCGTCAATGATGACGCGGACCTTGGTGTAGCCCATCTCGCCAACCAACGTTTCCACTTCACCGCGCACCTTGGGATTGACCACCACCACGATGTCGCTGACGCGGTCGCAATGTTCAAAGGCATCAATGCTCCAGCACACGATGGGCTTGCCGCCCACGGAGACAAGCTGCTTGGGATTATCGGGGTCGAAGCGCGTACCGAAGCCGGCGGCCAGCACCACGGCCACCACCGGCACGGTTTGCGCCGGTTTGGCGCCCTGAGCGGGGGCCGGCTGGACGGTAGGCGTCTCGACGGGGGTATCGAAATCTCTCTCAGTCATAGGCACCACCGTAGGGTGAGGGCTGGCCGTCCGTGAACTGCATCACATCTTCTCCACGGAATGTGCTCGCATTCTCCGTTTAGTCACGCACGATGAGGGCGAGGAGGCGGCCTTCGTGTGTTTTGTTGGCGAGCGCGGCGCGGCGGTGCGAGTACCACAGTGGGTTTTCGAGCGTGCACATGCTGTGGCTGATGTTGTCGATGCGCTCCGCGAGCTCGGCCGGGCCTTCGCCATCCGTACGGCACAGTTCGGCGAGTTCCGGGTCTTCCTCAAGGTACTGGGTGGCGGCGTGCACGCGCGGCATCGAATCGACCACCTGATGTACACCGGCGAAAGCGAGGTCGATCATCGCGGCTTCGGCGATGTCGATGCCGGCACCGCCGAAACGGGTCTTCGTCTTGGTCAGCGGGAAGCGCTTGATGAACTGGTCGGCGATCTCGTCGCCCACTTCATAGCAGTCGCCGCAGATGCGCGGGCCGAGTGTGGCCACGATGTTCGCCGGGTCGGCACCCTTGCTCTTCATCAGGTCCACCGTGGTGCCGATCACGCCGCGCTCCAGACCACGACGGCCGCAGTGGGCCGCACCGATGATACCGGTGACCGGGTCGCCCAGCAGCACCGGCAGACAGTCGGCCGCGAACATGCCTAGGGCGATGCCGGATTGTGCGGTGACCTGGCCGTCCGCCTCGATGACGTGCGGAGTGTCAGTCTCACCATGTGTGCCGGACACGTCGAAGCCGAAGGGGGTGTTGATGACGAACGAGTCGTCCACGTCCACAGCCACGCCGGAATGTACTTGGGAGACCAGCGATAGGCGGGCTTGCACCGCTTCGGCGAGTGCGATGCGGTTCGACAGCACGGCCTCAGGTTCGTCGCCGGACTTGCCGCCGAGGTTCAGGTTGCCGTAATCGCCGGCGCTCAGGCCGCCCAGTCGCGTGGTGTACACCACCTTGATGCCGGGGGCCAGTGCGATGGGGATGGTCACCGGAATAGGGCGACCGGCTTTATCGGTAGAGCTGATGCTGTTGGAATCGAGGATTTCTTCGCTGTATTCAGGCATAAGGCATTCTTTCTTGGGTGCGGGCGGTGTTCATGATTTTCATGACCACCCCCCAGTCAGCGGGGGCGGAGTGGTAGGTTATTCGGCTTTGAGGGTGGGCTTTTTGGTGCGCGAGCGGATGGCGGCGTTGATGGGCACCTGGTGCGGGCAGGGCATCGAGAACACGTGCGCCGGATTATTGATGGCGGGTACTGGCGCGCCATCGGCATCGCGCAGGCCGGTTTCCGGCACGGTAAAGACCAATGGTCTCTCGCCAGGCAGCAGGAATTCGACCTGTTGACCGGGCTCAATCTTGTTACGGCTCATCAGCGTGACACGTCCGTCTTCGTCCGCGCTCCAGCTCAGCACTTCGCCCACTACCAGCCATGAGCGGAAGTAGGCGGAGCGGTCGGTGTTCTGTGTGACCTTGTGCTCCGGGTAATAGAAGCCGGTGGAGTAGTCGCGGTGGGCCACCTTGTCGGTTTCCTCGAGCAGCCATTCGGGCAGTTCGACGTGTGGGGCCGGGCGAACGGCCGCATGTTTCCAATCGGTCTCAATCTGTTCGACCGCGGTGTTGGACTTGCGGCGCGTGGAACGGGCGTGAGAGCTCATGCCGTCGGGTTCGACGGCGGTGCCGGCCGGCGTACCAGAGGCAGTTGAGTCGACGGCATCAGCAACCGTCACGCGGTCACGTTCTGCGGCAACCGAGCCGGTGACCGAATCGGCAACCGCAGTATCAGAGCCACGGTCATATCCCTCATCGGCCACACCGGCGAACGCGGCATCAGCATTGCGCATCACTTGATCTTCGGTTCCTTGGCCAAAATCGGGGTCGCCCGGGCGAATCACACGGTCATGGAAAGGCTTCAAAACATTGCCATCAGCGTCTTCAAAACCGCGTTGAATCATGTATTCATTAACCGCGGTTTTGTAGGCGTTGGTCATGGCGGCGATATAGTAGGCGCTTTTCGCGCGGCCTTCGATTTTGAGGCTGGTGGCACCGGAGTCAATCAAATCATCCAAGTGCCCCAGCATATTCATGTCCTGCGAATTGAACAGATAGGCGCCGTTCTCGGTCTGCTCGATCGGGAAGTACTGGCCGGGGCGCTTCTCTTCCACGATCGAATACTTCCAGCGGCATGGCTGGGCGCATTCGCCGTGATTGCCATCGCGGCCGGTCAGATAGTTGGAGAACAGGCAGCGGCCGGAGAAGGCCATGCACATAGCACCGTGGACGAAGCATTCGATGTCGAGGTCATCAGGAATGTTGGCGCGAATATCACGCACGGCCTGCAAGTCCATCTCGCGGGCCAACACCACACGGCGAGCACCAAGCTCGTAGAAGGCGTTCGCAGCCTGATAATTAGTCACGCCGGCCTGAGTGGAGACGTGCAGTTCCAGATTCGGAGCCACCTGACGGGCCATCATCATCACGCCAATATCGGAGACGATCAGCGCGTCCACGCCGGTGTCTTTGAGCTGGCCGACGTACTCGCGCATGGCTTCGATCTCGTTGTTGCGCGGCAGCACGTTGCAGGTCACGTACACGCGAGCGCCGCGTTCATGGGCGTAGCGCGATCCTTCCTCGAAATCCTCAAGGCTAAGGTTTTTGGGGGCCGATCGCATGCCGAAGGCTTTGCCGCCGCAGTAGACGGCGTCGGCACCATAATCGACCGCGGTTTTCAGGCCCCTCAGGTTGCCGGCCGGGGACAACACTTCGGGCTTTTTGCGGGTGGGGAGGTTCATCGTCGTATTCATCACCGCAATAGTGTAGTGGTGGCCGTGTAATGCGGGAGGGGCTACCGTTAGGCTGGATGACATGAAGATCGATATCGTGAGCGTGTTCCCCGAATACTTTGAGGTGATGAACCTCAGCCTGATGGGCAAAGCCCAGGCCAAGGGATTGTTGGAGATCAAGGCGCACAACCTGCGCGACTGGACCCACGATGTGCATCATTCGGTGGATGATACGCCAGTCGGCGGCGGGGCCGGCATGGTGATGAAGCCCGAAGTGTGGAGCGAATGTCTGGACGAACTGCTGGGATTCTCGCAGCCGTCCGGCTCCCCCGCCCCATCCGGCGCACCGGTGCTCATCTTCCCGAACCCATCGGCCCCGTTGTTCACCCAGCGCGACGCCACCGAGCTCAGCCATGCCGACCATCTGCTGTTCGGCTGCGGCCGGTATGAGGGCTACGATGCGCGCATCCCGGACTACTACCGCGCCCAAGGCGTCGACGTACGCGAATATTCGATCGGCGACTATGTGCTGAACGGCGGCGAAGTAGCGGTATCGGTGATGCTTGAGGCCATCACCCGCCTGATGCCCGGATTCATGGGCAACCCAGATTCGATTGTTGAGGAATCCTACACCGGCGAGGGCGCACTGCTTGAACATCGCCAGTACACCAAGCCGGCCGTGTGGCGCGGTATTGCGGTGCCGGATGTGCTGTTGTCCGGCGACCACGGCAAGGTGGACCGTTTTCGCCGCGACGAAGCGCTGGCCCGCACCGCCGAGATTCGGCCAGACCTTATCGCGGCACTGGATTGCAAGGCGCTGGATAAGGCCGATCGCAAGACCCTGATGGCCTTGGGCTGGGAGGTCTCCGCCGCCCATCCGCGCCGGCTCGCCGATTAATTCACCACACGGTGGGAGATTCACTACGCGGCGGAATCGTCGGAACGCTCTATATCCGAGTCGTCATCCGCGGATTCGATGTAGAAGACGGCGGTTTCGCCGTAGTTGCGGCTTTCGGTGATTTGCCAGCCTCCGGGGGCAGTGGGATCATCCGAGCGTACCGAGCGTTCGAGCATGATCACCGTGTTCTCGTTGGTGGCGCTGCCCGCCGCCAGATCGGACAGTAGCTGATTGCATTCAGCGGTCTCATAGGCATAGGGCGGGTCGATGAATATCACGTCGAATGGTTCGCCGAAGCCGCCAGCCACTTGCTCGGCTTTTTTGACCAGCACACGGGCCTTGAGCGAAGCATCCCACGAACGATTCTTCTGTAGCTGCGCCAAGGTCTTGGTAATCAGCGCCGCCGCAGGCCGGGAACTTTCCACGGCCACGAGTTCTCGCGCGCCACGGCTCAGCGCTTCGATGCCCAACGCACCAGTACCGGCGAACAGGTCCAGTACACGGGCATCATCCAGCACTCCCCATGAGTCGAGGTGCGAGAAAATCGCCTCTTTGGTGCGATCCGTGGTAGGCCGGGTACCCGTTTTCGGCGTAGCAAGCGCCACACCCTTGAATCGTCCAGAAATTACACGCATAGCTTTCACTGTACAGGTTCATCTGCGCATACCAATCATGAACAACAATGGGGTGCTCGAAGCGCACCAATGATATATGCACTTCGAGTACCTCATGTACGAATGGTCTTGCCTCCACTGAAGCACATTCGAGGGCTTCCCGACCGTGATTTCCTCACGATCGGCATACGGAAAAACTATATCGTGCGATTACGGGGGCGCAGCCCTAGCCTCAGCTGGAGGTGCCTCAGCTGGAGGTCAGGAAGGTTTCGTTGCCTCGGGTGAAGTCGAGGACGGCACCGGCGAGTTGGACCTCACCTGCCAGTTCGGGGTCGGCGGCCAGAAGCTGCCCGGCACGGGTGCGGGCGTCGGCGATCATGTCGGCGTCCTTGACCACGCGCAGCAGTTTCAGACCGGACTTGCCGCCCGACTGCGCATCGCCGAGCACGTCTCCGGCGCCGCGGAACTCCAGATCGGCCTGCGCGATCTGGGCGCCGTCGAGCGTGCCCTGGATGACCTGCAGCCGCTGCTGCGCGGGACCGCCGTCCTCAGCCCGCGAAATCAGGAACGCCCATGAATCCGTGCCGCCGCGCCCCACGCGCCCGCGCAGCTGGTGCAGCTGCGAAAGCCCGTACCGGTCAGCGTCGAAGATCACGATGCAGCTGGCCTGCGGCACGTCCACGCCCACTTCGATGACCGTTGTCGCCACCAGAACCGGCGTGGCCCCATCCGCGAAATCGGCCATGACCTGCTGCTTGGTCGCGTCATCGTCGCGGCCGGTCAGCGTCGCGAAACGGATGCCACGGAACTGCGGCAGCGATGACAGCCTGCGCTCGATCTCGGCCACGGAATGCAGCGGCGGCCGTGACGGAGCACCGTCACCATCCTCCTGCGATGGCGCGCTGGCGGATGTGTTGGCGGCCGCGGTGGCGGATTCGCGCCTGTAGGCGTCGGAATCGTCGTACACGCCGATCTGCGATGCCCCACTTGTATCGTCATCGCCGTCCGATTCATCGTCGGCATCGATACGCGGGCAGACGACATACGCCCGCTCCCCCGCGTCGATGCGGCCGCGGATGTGGGCGAACATGGAGCCCATCATGCGGCCGTCGTCTTCAGGCACGATGAACGTGCGGATGGGCTTGCGCCCACCCGGCAGCTCGGTGAGCCACGAGATGTCCAGATCGCCGAACCAGGTCATCGCCGCCGTACGCGGGATCGGCGTCGCGGTCATGACCAGCAGGTGCGGCACGACATCGTTTTTGGTGCGCAGGGATTCGCGCTGCTCCACGCCGAACCGGTGTTGCTCGTCGATGACGACGAGCGCGAGGTTCGGGGCCTGGAACGTCTTGGAGAACGCGGCGTGCGGGGCGACGATGATGCCCGGGTCGCCGCTGGCCGCGAGCGCGAGAGCACGGCGGCGGGCGGCCAGTTTCATGCCGCCGGTCAGCAGGGCCACCCGCATCCCGAAGGGGGCAAGCAGCCGGTTGAGCCCCTCGGCGTGCTGCGCGGCCAGAATTTCGGTAGGCGCCAGCAGTGCGGCCTGATATCCCGCCCGGATGCACGCCCAGATGGCGGCAGCGGCCACCAGCGTTTTGCCGCTGCCCACATCGCCCTGCAACAGGCGGTTCATAGCGGTATCGCACGCCATATCGTTTAAAATCTCCTCCACTGCACGGCGCTGCGCCCCGGTGGGGGCAAAGGGAAGGCTCTGCCAGAAAGGGGATGGATCGGCGCGGCGCATGGGTGCCCCGGTGACGGCTGCGCCCCGGCTGCGCATCCGCCCGATGCCCAATTGCAGCACCAGCAATTCCTCGTAAATGAGCCGCCGCCGCGCCGCTGCAGCCTGCTCCTCGGTGGCAGGGCAGTGGATGGCGCGTACCGCCTCGGCCTTGGGGAGCAGACGGTATTTTTGCAGCATCTCCGGGGGCAGCGGATCGGGCAGCAGCTCCGCGTGGGGCAAAAGCTGCCGGATGCAGCGGGAGATGGCGCTGCTGGACAGTCCCTCGGTCTGGGGGTAAACGGCCTCAAAGGGCGCGGCCTGGATCTGCTCGGCGGTGCGCACCTGCGGGTTGACCATCTGGCGGCGCAGCATCCCGCCGGTCACGATGCCCTGAAAATAGTATTCCTGCCCCAGCTGCAATTTCTGGGTGGCGTAGGGGTTGTTGAACCATGTGATCTCCAGACTGGCTACATCGTCCCCGGCGGTGATGCGCTCCATGCGCCGCCCGCCCGGCAGAATGCGCCCGCCGGGCTTTGCAAACACCTCGGCCTTTACCACGCATTCGGTGTCGGCGGGAGCTTCCGCAATGGAGTAGGGCTTGGAAAAGTCGATGTATCGCCGGGGATAGTGGCACAGCAGATCTGCCAACGTCACGATGCCCAGTTTTTCGAACCGCTCTGCGGTCTTGGGCCCCACCCCTTTCAGGTAGCGCACCGGGGTGTCCGGCGTTAAGGTAGTGCGGTTTTCGGTGGGCATGGCGTTTCAACTCCCTTCCAAGCGTAGTATAGCCATTGTAACACGGACGGGGAACAGATGCAAATATTTTGCCCTTGTGCGGCAGCTGTGGTATACTGACATTACAAAAAGGGAGGAGAGATACTGTGGAGATACGCAACGCAACGATGGACGATTTACAGGCCATTGCCGCCGTGGAGGCAGTCTGTTTCCCGGCAGCAGAGGCTGCCACAGCAGAAGAATTTGCCGGGCGGCTGGCACACTATGCGGAGCATTTCTGGCTGCTGTTTGAGCAGGGGGAGCTGGTGGCCTTTGTGGACGGCTTTTGTATCGATATGCCCGACCTGACCGATGAGATGTACGCGGATGCCGCCCTGCATGATGAAAATGGCGCATGGCAGATGATCTTTGGGGTGAACACCCTCCCGCGCTGCCGCTGCCGGGGCTATGCCGGGCTGCTGCTGCAAAGAGCCATTGCAGATGCCCGCGCACAGGGGCGCAAGGGGCTGGTGCTGACCTGCAAGGAGAAGCTTTTGCACTACTATGCAAAGTTCGGCTTTGTGAACGAGGGCGTTTCCGCTTCCACCCACGGCGGGGTGGTGTGGTATCAGATGCGGCTGCGGTTCTGAGGTAGCGTTACTTTTATTATAGCAATGCCGGAGCGTCTGCGGACGCTCCGGCATTGCATTTTCACGGGAGGAAGCTCCCCCGGCAGGGGACAGTGCAAAACAAAAAATCCCGGAAGCCGAAGCTTCCGGGAATCTTTTGGAGGTGACGCCCTCACAATATCG
>ENA-OPBL01001265-OPBL01001265.1-human-gut-metagenome-genome-assembly--contig:-NODE-1265-length-23329-cov-3.584773_pt1 | contig 23329 bp, 20 predicted proteins | sample MGYA00241073_ERZ501461 | MGnify/ENA primary metagenome ERZ501461 (study PRJEB25962, sample SAMEA2042630) | human gut metagenome | biome: human gut; feature: human-associated habitat; material: faeces... | reverse complement strand
TTCCATGTCCATCGTTTCCGGTATCGTTTGCTACGTATTCTTTGGTATCCTTGGCTTCTAATTAATTAGAGTTAAGATTCGGACTTATGCAGGTACGGCTCATCCGTACCTGCATAATATTTTATTCTTATCAGTAAATTTAACTAAAAAGATTTGCAATTTTAACAATAATTTGTTAAGATAAGGTTGTTAATATTTGATCTGTGCGGCTCTCACAGAATAAATATTGTTTGCCTGATGGGCAATAAATAAGGAGAAATCCGGATGTATTGCTTGAATCAGAGAGTTTTTTACAAACAGAAGGAAAATGATAATGAAACCGTTGGAAAATGTAGTTGTACTGGACCTCACTCGTGTATTGTCCGGCCCTTATGCTGCTATGATGCTTGCTGATATGGGTGCAAATGTAATCCACATCGAGCAGCCGAAAATTGGCGACGACAGCCGTGCTTACGGACCTTTTATCGGGAAAGAAAGCGCGTATTTCATGAGCTTGAACCGCAACAAACGTTCCATGACTATGAACTTCAAGTCTGAAGAAGCTAAAGCCGTTTTCAAAGAAATGGTTAAAAAAGCTGACGTTGTTGTTGAGAACTTTAAACCGGGCACCATGAAAAAATTCGGCCTGGACTATTCCGTATTGAAAGAAATCAACCCGAAAATTATTTACGCATCCTGCTCCGGCTTCGGCCAGACCGGCCCTTACACCATGAAACCTGCCTATGACGTTGTTGTACAGGCTATGGGCGGCATCATGAGCATTACCGGCCCGGATAAAGATACTTTCTGCCGTGTTGGCGCTTCTGTAGGCGATATTATTGCAGGTATCTTCCTTGCAACCGGTATCACCACTGCTCTTTATAAACGTGAAGTAAGCGGCATTGGCCAGGAAATTGACGTATCCATGCTTGACTGCCAGGTTGCAATTCTGGAAAACGCAGTAAGCCGTTACTTTGTAAATGGCGTAAACCCGACTCCGCTCGGAAACCGCCATCCTTCCATCACTCCGTTCGAATCCTTTACGGCAAGCGATGGCCTGTTGATTGTTGGCGCAGGCAACGACAGACTTTGGAAGAAGCTCTGTGATTTGATCAATAAACCGGAACTCATTGAAGATCCGCGCTTTATTACCAATGCTGACAGAACTAACAACGAACCTGCACTGAAAGAAATTCTGGATGCAGTATTTGTAACCGATACCATTGAACATTGGCTGGAAAAACTGGAAGCAGCAGCTATTCCGTGCGCACCTATCAATACCATTGATAAGGTTGTAAACGACCCGCAGGTTAACTTCCGTGAGATGATTGTAGAAGTTGAACATCCGACTGCCGGCAAGATGAAAATCCCCGGTGTACCTATTAAATTCTCCGAAACTCCTTGCGGCGTAGAAAAAGCAGCTCCGGTACTTGGCCAGCACACTGACGAAGTTCTGAAGGAATTTGGCTTTGATGATGCTGAAATTGCAAAACTGCATGAAGTAGCAGCAGTTTAATTCTTATATTTCTCAATCTAATCCAACTTAAAATTTTAATTGATATCAGGATGGGTACTTGTGCCCATCCTTTTTTACTGCGAATTTTAATATGCTGTCTATCTTTTCCTTTACCGTTATGCTTTTTTGTTATATAATAATAATGTTAATTATAATTAAATTTAGGAGGCTGTTTAATGAGTTTAGCTGTTGATACAACCAAACGCAGTAAAAAATATGTTATTACTTACACTGTAGTAGGCATAGCATGCTTTGTTATGTTTATTGTATCTATTTTACGTTATGTATACCTTAATGTGCTGGAACCAGTGCCAATTTTCTTTTATGCAATGCTGGTATGGATTTTGCTCCTGCGCTGCAAACCTACTTACGATATCAGCGTAGAACGCAAATATTTAAGAATAGTTAAGCACACTATCTGGGGCAAAACCAAGGTTTACGAAATCCCGTACCGTGAAATAGCTGCTATTTTCAGCTATCAGCCCAAGCTGATGCGCACTGTAAAATTCCGTTATTCTTACAGATTAAACTCCGCACTGGATGCGCGTACTTTATGGACTTTGGCATGGCGCAGAAGATTTGACGACGGCAGTGAAGCCAACGTACGTATTTATTTTAAAGCGTCCAAGCAGGTTATGGATGCACTGGCAGAAAAAATGCCGAACCGTGTTAACGTACCTGAAGAACTGGCAGATTTTAACATGCTTGTTAAAGAAGGTGTAATTGTAAATAACGAAAGAAAATTGAGAGAAGCAGAAGCTGAAATTTTGGATAAAAGCGTAGAACAGCTTGATGCCGAAGAAAAAATTGCCAAGGAAATGGTTGCCGAACAGGAAGCTAAAGAAGACGCAGCTAAATCTAAAAAGCAGGATAAGAAATAAAGAGGTGTAGGATTATGTATTGCAGATATTGTGGACAGCAGCTGCCGGACGATTCTGCATTTTGCAGCAAGTGCGGCAAAAAAGTGCAGCATGATGGCAACATAGCTGCCGAACCTGTAAAACAGGCTGCACCGCCGGCTGAAAAGGTTGAACATTGCCGCCTCGAACTTGTTGAAATAGACAGCCCATGGTCGCTTTTCGGCAACACCCGCAACAAATTTCAGGCTGTTACCGATGACGGACAGGTAATTTATCAATCCGAAAAGTTTAAAGTAAGCGGCTTTAGCTATGACGGGCCGGAGGAAGTAAGCAAAAAATACCGTGACCTTGTTGAAAAAGCCGTTTTAACCCTTGCCGTGGATGGCTGGAAAAAACTGCCCGGCTGCCGCCGCAGATGGTTTGAACTTGATTTTGAAAGAAAAATAAAAGATTAAAATTAAATATGCTTTAATGAATTATACTGCCTGTTTAATCAGCAGGCAGTTTTTTTATTTTATTTGTGAATTTTTTTACAGATATTTTTTTGTCTATACACATATACGGAAAAATTTGATATAATTAATTGGAATGTTTATAAGTACGGGCCTGTTGGCGTTTACTGTTACTTGTAAGATGTTTTGAAAGGGTGATTAATTTTTGAGCCAGCAGATGAAGCTTTTACCGGCGGATGACAGGCCCAGAGAAAAGCTGATAGAACATGGCCCGGATATATTGAGTAATTCGGAATTATTGGCAATTTTAATTAGAACAGGCACGCCGCAGCGTTCGGCACTGGATATAGCAAGGGAACTGACTGACGATGACGGTTTTTACAGCAATATCGCCAAAGCGCGCAGTGTGGCTGATTTATCAAAAATAAAAGGGCTTGGACCGGCAAAAGCCGCCACGATACTGGCCGCAGTAGAGTTAGGCAGGCGCGTGGCCGGGGCACAGCCGCAGAAAAAAATAAGGTTTTCTTCGCCTGAGGCGTGCGTTAATTTTTTAATGCCGCGCCTGCGCTATGAAGGAAATGAAAAATTTGTGGTAATGCTGCTGGACAGTAAAAACCAGCTGATAAAAATGCAGCAGGTTTCCGAAGGTTCGCTTAATGCTTCGGTGGTGCATCCGCGCGAGGTATTTGCCCCGGCTGTTCTGCACAGGGCTGCGTGCGTTCTGGCGGCACATAACCATCCTTCCGGCGACCCGGCGCCAAGCCGTGAGGACAGGCGTTTGACTTCTGCATTGAAGGAAACAGGAATTGTGATGGGCATACCGCTTTTAGACCATATTATTATTGGCGATGGCAGGTATTTCAGTTTTAGAGAAAATGGTTATCTTGATGAATGAGGTGTAAGCAATGTTTGGTTTTTTTAATAAATTTTCGCATGATATGGGCATTGACCTTGGCACAGCCAATACGCTGGTGCATGTAAAAGGCAAGGGCATTATTATCCGTGAGCCTTCGGTAGTTGCCGTTGACAAAGCCAACAACGAAGTGCTGGCCATAGGCGCTGAGGCAAAGCAGATGATTGGCCGTACTCCGGGGCATATTATTGCCATCCGTCCGATGAAAGACGGCGTTATTGCTGATTTTGACATTACACAGTCGATGCTGAAATTTTTTATCAAAAAGGCAATCGGCAAAAATTCGCTTGTGCGTCCGCGTATCGTTGTAGGCGTGCCTTCCGGCGTTACCGAAGTTGAAAAACGTGCGGTAATTGACGCTACGGTGCAGGCAGGTGCGCGCGAAGCATATCTGATTGAAGAACCTATGGCTGCGGCTATCGGTGCAGGGCTGCCCGTGCAGGAAGCTACCGGCAGCATGGTTGTCGATATCGGCGGCGGTACTTGTGAAGTTGCCGTTATTTCCCTCGGCGGCATTGTTGTAAGTAAATCCATCCGCACTGGCGGCGATGCTATGGACGACGCTATTGTGCGTTATATCCGTAAAACTTTCAGCCTGCTTATTGGCGAGCGTACGGCTGAAGAAGTAAAAATTAATATCGGCACGGCTATGCCGCTGGAAAATCCGGAAGAAATGGATATCCGCGGACGCGACCTTGTAAGTGGCCTGCCGAAAAACATTACCATTAATTCCAATCAGGTTTGTGAAGCACTTAACGAACCTGTTACCAATATTCTTGATGCTGTAAGAAACACTCTGGAACGCACTCCGCCTGAACTTGCGGCAGATATTATGGACAGAGGCGTTGTTATGACGGGCGGTTCTTCGCTTTTGCGCAACCTTGACCGCATTATGAGCAGGGATACCGGCATGCCTGTATATGTTTCGGATGATGCCCTGAGCTGCGTTGCTTTGGGTACCGGCCTTGCAGTAGAAAATGTTGACGTTTACAAGAAAGGCTTTATGGCCTCCAATAGTACGAACTGAAGGAATGAAGCGTGAATAAGAAGTATTTAAGCCTTGGGCTGGCAGCGGCGGTGCTTGTGGCTTTGTTTGCCATGGCGCTGCACGACCCGCTGAGGTTTCCTGTAATAAACAGGGTGGTAACTGCCGTTATTACGCCTTTTGCGGCGGCAAGTTCTGCCGTTGGCGGCTGGGTTGATGATACCGGCGAGGCTATGACGACTGTTAAAACCTTGCAGCAGAAGAACGAAAGTTTACAAAGCGAAATTAACGAACTGCGTTACGCCAACCTTGCCATGGCGGAAATTTATGCAGAAAACCAGCGCCTGCGTGAAATGCTGAATTATAAAAATGCGCATCCGGAACAGAGGCTTGTAGTGTCTAAAGTTTTGGGGCGTACACCCGGCGAGTTAAGCGACAGCCTGTATATTGACAAAGGCACGGATGACGGCGTGCAGCAGGACATGGCGGTAGTAACCGTTAACGGTCTGGTAGGGCTGGTGGATGAAGCATATCCTTCATCGGCACGCGTAACTTTGGTTACAAGCACACGCTGTAATGTAGGCGCGCGCATTCTGCGTGCCAATTCGCGTGCGGTAGGCATTGTTACAGGCCGCGGCGGCAATAATGTGCCGCTTTTAATGGAGCATTTGCAGCGTGAGGCAGATGTATTGCCCGGCGACGTTGTTGTAACAAGCGGTTACAGCCAGAACCATCCTGCCGGTATTGTAATAGGCACGGTAAAAGAAAGCACCCTTGATGCAGCAGGCCTTTTGCGCAATGCAACCGTTGAGCCTGCGGCAGTAAGGGAAGGGCTGGAAGAAGTTTTTGTAGTAGTATGGCATCAGCAGGACGGTAATGTAAAATGAGAAAACTGCTGTTCTTTGTTGTTTATTTGATATTTTTTGGCATTCAGGTAACAGTGGCGCAGCCTGCATGGCTGAAATTTGACCTGGTGCTGCTGTTTGTTTACGCAATGGCAATGCTGTACGGCCCGCAAACAGGGGCACTTACAGGTGCCGCAGCCGGGTTAATGTATGATTTTCTGAGCGGAGCGGTGTTTGGCTTTCATACAATAACGCGCTGTATGGTAGGCTTTGTTGCCGGGTTTATTAAAGGGCAGGTGTTTAAAGAACATTTTGCTTACCATATTGTGGCAGCATTGGTAATAACAGCAGGCATACGCATGCTGTTTTTCTTTGTGGCGCTGTTTTTAACGCCTGCGGCAGATTTAACCTTTGTGGGCGGGTATTTGCAGCAGTCACTTGCATATTGCCTGGGAAATATTTTATTTGTAGTTCCCGTTTATAAATTATGTTATTTTATCAGCCATTGGCATAAAGATGAGTAGGTTTGTTTTAAAGGAGTTTAGGCAATGCTGAACAAAAGATATGCTAACAGATTACAGGCGATGCTTGTTGCCGCTATCTGCATATTGCTGGTATTGCTGGGGCGGATGGCGTATATGCAGCTGTGGCGCGGCGATTTTTACGGCGACCAGGCTGACGGCAACCGTTTGCGCAGAACAAAAGTTGTGGCTCCGCGCGGAATTTTTTATGACCGTGACGGCGAAGAACTGGTTAATAACCTGCCGGGCTATGTAGTTGCCCTGCGCAGGCAGAACAGCCCTTATGATGCGGAAATTCTGAACCTGCTTTCTGAAATAATTGAAATGCCTGTGGCAGAAATGCAGAAAAAAATAGAAGCTAACAGCGACAGTTATGAACCGACGCGTTTAAAAACAAATATTACTCCGGAAATGCTTACCAAACTGGAAGAAAAAAAGAATGAGCTGCCGGGTGTAATGATTGAAATTCAGCCGGTGCGCAACTATTTATATAAAGAGCTTGCGGTACATGCCATTGGCTACGTTGGCGAAGTAAGCAATTACGATATTACCGAAGGCTCTTACAAAAATATGCCGGTTGGCAGCGTGGTTGGCAAGTTTGGGCTGGAAAAAACTTACGACCGTTATGTGCGCGGCCAGGACGGCAGTTATGACGAAGAAGTTGACGTTGGAGGCAATGTAGTTAAGCAGCTTGGACAGATAGACCCTGTGCCCGGCAAAAGCCTTAAACTTACAATAGATAAAGATTTGCAGCTGTGCATGGAAAAAGCTGTGGATGAGCATCTGGCTTATCTGCGTTCTTCCGGGGTGGCACCGGGGGCAAGGGCGGCGGCAATTATTGCTATCGACCCTAAAACAGGCGCTGTGCGTGCCATGGTAAGCCGCCCTGCTTTCAACCCGAACCTTTTTGTGCACGGCATCAGTGAAAAAGACTGGAATATCATTAATAATGACCCTAACTATCCTATGGGCAATAAAGTTATCGGCGGCGAATACCCGCCGGGTTCGCCGTTTAAAATTGTTACCGGCTCTGCGGCGCTGGAGCTTGGCAAGGTAACGCCCGAAGAAAAGATTTTTGACAGCGGCAAGCACTGGCTTGTGCCGATGGGCAACGCCGGCGGCGAAGCACTGGGGTGGATTGATTTTCATGAAGCGCTGCGTAAATCGGATAACGTTTACTTTTATGAAATGGGCAACCGCCTTGGCATAAACAATATTGTGGAATTTGCCAAAAAGTTCGGGCTCGGTTCGCCGACAGGCATAGAGCTTGAAGGAGAACTTTCCGGGCTTTTGCCGACGCCGGAAAACAAAAAGAAAATCTTCCCCGGTGAAAGCTGGATGCTTGGCGATACCTTTAATGCTTCTATCGGGCAGGGCATAGATTTGGCAACGCCGATACAGCTGGCTATGCTGATGAGCTGTGTGGCGGCAGACGGCGTTTACCATCCGCCGTATCTGGTAGAAAGCCTGCTGAATAATGACGGCAGCGTATACCAGATGGCAGAACATGCTCCGGCAAGAAATATCGGCATATCCATGCATACGCTGAGGCTTATCCAAAACGCATTGGAAGGCGTAGCTGAAGAAGGCGGTACGGCATCGTATTTTGCCAGCCTGCCCAAGCAAATTGCAGCTAAAACAGGCACGGCAGAAAATCCGCACGGGCGCGACCACGGCCTTTTTGTTGCCTACGGACCGGCAGAAAACCCGGAACTTGTTGTAGCCTGTATTGTAGAGCAGGGCGGTTTCGGTACTTCGGCCGCAGGCCCTATTGTATATAAAGTTTTTGAAGAATGGTTCAGGCAGGAGGGGTTTATAACCGGTAACCCTGCCGCTAAATGACGGAGGCAGTAAATGCAGAGATATTTGCGTAACATAGACTGGTGGCTGGTAGGCGCTGTGTGCGCGCTTGTTGGCATCGGGCTGATGCTGATTGCCAGCGCTACGCATTCGTATGCCGTTGCCAGGGGAGAAGCGTGGTTTGTAGAACGCCAGGGCATATTTTTTGGCATTAACGTGCTGCTGGTGATTTTTTGCCTGCGCTTTGATTACCGTCTTTTGCAGCAGATAGCAAAGCCTTTGTATATTTTTAACCTGGTACTGCTTTTGGCGGTAATGTTTGTGGGGCATTCGGCGTTGGGCGCACAAAGGTGGATTCAGATAGGGCCGGTTACAATACAGCCTTCGGAATTTGCCAAGGCGATAATTATCATCTGCCTGGCGGCGTTTTTGGCAAAAAGGGCAGAGCTTTATACTGATTTTACCGATTATCTGCCTGCCGTTGCCTATGTGTTTGTGCCGTTTGTGCTGGTAATGCGCCAGCCGGATTTAGGTACTTCGCTGGTTTTTGCCGTTATAACACTGGGCATGCTTATTATAAGCGGGTTTAAAATGCGCTGGCTGGCAATGTTAAGCGGCGCCTTCGTGGTGCTTTTGCCTGCCTTCTGGATGATTTTAAAGGAATACCAGAAAAACCGTATCCGCGTTTTTTTAGACCCGGAGCTTGACCCTTTCGGTGCAGGCTACCATGTAATACAATCCAAAATCGCCATTGGCAGCGGGCTGTTAACCGGCAAAGGCTGGTTTTCTGGCACGCAGAGCCAGCTGAACTTTTTGCCGGAAAACCATACGGACTTTGTATTTGCCGTTGCCGGTGAAGAATTCGGATTTATCGGCGTGTGCGTAATATTATTTTTATACGGCATTATTATCTGGCGCGGGCTTACCATTGCCCTTAATGCCGAAGATGACTTCGGAACATTGCTGGCAGTGGGCATAACTTTTATGTTTACTTTCCATATATTTGTAAACATTGGCATGACGGCCGGCATAATGCCTGTAACTGGCATACCGCTGCCGTTTTTAAGCTACGGCGTAAGCTCGCTTACCACCAATATGTTTTTGGTGGGGCTTTTGCTTAACATACGCCTGCGCAAGCAGCAACTGCAATTTTGAGGAGGAAGAACGTGAACAAAGAACTGACGATAGATATTTTAAGCAGTGTTGCCAAACCTGCACGCTATACCGGCGATGAGTTCGGCAGCATTGTAAAAACGCCGGAAGAAACCGAAGTAAGCATTGCATTGGCGTTTCCGGATGTGTATGAAATTGGCATGAGCTATTTGGGCTTTAAAATTTTGTACCATATTGTAAATAAAGAACGCGGGCTGGCAGCAGAACGCGTATGCGCGCCGTGGACCGATATGGAAGCGAAAATGCGCGGACACGGCATACCTTTGCGCAGCCTTGAAACCAATAAAGTGCTGAAAGATTTTGACTTTGTTGGTTTTACCCTGCAGTATGAACTTTCGTACAGCAATATTTTAAACATGCTTGATTTGGGGCAGGTGCCTGTTTTAGCGGCAGAACGCGGCGAAGCCGACCCGTTTGTTGTTGTTGGCGGGCCTTGCGTATATAACCCGGAGCCTTTGGCGGATGTGTTTGACATGGCTGTTATCGGCGAAGGTGAAGAAGTTTTGGTAGAACTTTTAAACGCTTACCGCGAATGGAAGAAACAAGGCCGCTCTGGCGGACGCAGAGGCTTTTTAGAGCGTGCCGTAAAGATTAAAGGCATTTATGTACCAAGTTTTTATAAAACCGAATACAACGAAGATAACACCGTAAAAGCAGTGGTGCCTACTTATGAAGGTGCGCCTGCCGTTATTGAAAAACGCGTTATAAAAGATTTGAACGACGTTGATTTTCCGACAGCGCCGGTAGTTCCTTTCGGCGAAATTGTACATGACCGCATTATGCTTGAAGTATTCCGCGGCTGTACACGCGGCTGCCGTTTTTGCCATGCCGGTATGGTATACCGCCCTGTGCGTGAACGCCATCCGGAAGTTTTAAAGGCGTTGGCGCGCAAACTGGTAGATAACACCGGTTATAACGAAATTTCGCTGGTATCGTTAAGCACGGCCGATTATACCTGCCTTGCGCCGATGATTCACGACATGATTGCCGAATTTAAAGATGAACGCGTAAGTGTTTCGCTGCCGTCGCTGCGTATCGACAGTTTTTCGGTAGACCTGGCCAAAGAAGTGCAGGCAGTGCGCAAAAGCGGCCTTACCTTTGCGCCGGAAGCAGGCAGCCAGCGTATGCGCGATGTTATTAATAAAGGCGTAACCGAAGAAGATTTGATGAACGCCGTCAGCGCGGCATTTAAATCGGGCTGGAGCAGCGTAAAACTGTATTTTATGATTGGCCTGCCCGGTGAAACAGATGAGGACGTACTTGCTATTGCCGATTTGGCGAAGAAGGTGCAGTATAAATACCGCGAAATTACAGGCAAAGGCGGCTGCAAAGTTACCGTAAGTGCCAGCAGTTTCGTGCCAAAACCGTATACGCCGTTTCAGTGGAGTGCGCAGAACAGCATGGACGAACTGCGCCGCAAACAGTATTTGTTAAAAGACGCCTTAAAGGTAAAAAATATTACTTTCCAGTATCACGACCCGGAAACCAGCATTATGGAAGCCGTTTTTGCGCGCGGCGACAGACGCCTTGGCAAAGCATTGTACCTTGCATGGCAGCGCGGAGCCAAATTTGACGGCTGGAGCGAACAGTTTGATTATGAACGCTGGCTGCAGGCCTTGCAGGACTGCGGGCTTGATAAAGAATTTTACATTGCCCGCGAGCGCGGCGAAAACGAAGTATTTCCGTGGGAACATATTCAGCCTGCTGTATCGCGCGCCTTTTTGCGAAATGAATATAAAAAAGCACAGCGCGGCGAACTGACGCACGACTGCCGACGCGGCAGCTGCACCGGCTGCGGTGTTTGCCAAAAACTTGGCGTACAAGTTAAAGTGGAAGGTTAATAAAATGAAACTAAGATTAAAAATAACCAAAGATAAAAGCATAAGGTTTATATCCCATCTTGAATACGTGCGTACTATCGAACGCGCTATCCGCAGGGCAAAACTGCCTGCTGCTTACAGCGAAGGCTTTAACCCGCATTTAAAATTTTCGCTGGCATCGGCACTGGGCGTTGGCGTGGTTAGTTATGCCGAATTTTGCGAAATTGAACTGGCCGAACCTATGACGGCAGAAGAAGCCGCAGAAAAAATGCAAAAAGCGCTGCCGCGCGGCATACGCATTTTGGCGGCAGATGTAACGGCAACCAATGCTCCCGCGCTTATGGCGGAAGCAGGCGGCGCGGATTACCGCGTAACCCTGCCGTATGACAAGCCTGTTGACGAAGCTGTGGCGGCGTTTAACGAAGCTGAAAGCATAATTTATGCCAAAGCAGCGCCCAAAGCCAAAACAAAAGTAAAAGAAATTGACGTTAAGTTTTTTATACCGCATATTACGGCTCAAAACAGCGGCGGAGAACTGGTGCTTACTTTCAGCTGCCGCATAACGCCAAACGGCAGCATGAAAGCAGTTGATTTAATAAACACCTTAAACCAGCAGTATAATTTAAATCTGCCTGCCGAAAAAGCCGATATAGAACGCCTTGATTTATATAAGTACGACGCTTTTGGCAACAAACTGCCAATGCTCGGCAAAGACATGGTTGTGCTTGGACAGGCATAACGGCAATATAAAAAAGCCCGGCTGCAAGCCGGGTTATTTTTTTGCAGATTTTTAAATATTTATTGCTTATTACAATATGTAAAAGTTATAATAATTATAGCAGTAATAATTGTTTTGTTAACAAAAAGTGCAAAGCATAAAATTTTTTAACAAGAAACGGAGGCAGTGAAATGGATAAATCAGTTTTGTGGAAAATTTCGTATGGCATGTATGCGCTTACGGTAATGGACGGCGAAAGGCCAACAGGCTGCATTATAAACACCGCAGTGCAGGTAACAAGCGATAACCCAACCATTGCTATCAGCGTTAATAAAAATAACTATACCTTTACCGCGCTCGAAAAATCCGGAAAATTTGCCTTAACAATTCTTTCTGAGGCAACACCGCAAAATGTTATTGCAAGATTAGGCTTCTGCTCCGGATGCGATACGAATAAATTTGAGGCTTGCGGCTTTAGCTGGGAAATGAAAAACGGCCTGCCTGTTATAACTGATAAAACCAGCGGTTACATTACTGCCGAAGTGCTTGGCAAATATGAAATGGAAACCCATTTTGTAATTTTGGCACGCGTTGTTGATGCGGAAGTGCTTGGCGATTATACACCTATGACCTATAAATATTACCATGATGTAATTAAAGGCAAAGCACCTAAAAACGCGCCTACCTACCAGGAAGAAACTGTAGAAACCGCAGGCGAAAAATGGGTATGTACTATTTGCGGCTACGTGTACGAAGGCGATTTAACCAAAGAGCCGGACGACTTTACCTGCCCCATCTGTCGGCAGCCCAAAAGCAGGTTTAAAAAGGTAGAGTAGGGAAGAATTTTTTAAAAGATGGTTATAAAAACAACACCCGGCTAGTAAATAACTAACCGGGTGTTGTTTTTACTGTGAAGTAAGGAAAGTATTAGTAAATATTTCAATCCACGCCTATAGCGACATAACTATAATAACTAAAATAAAATACAAAAACAAGGGTGTTATGAAAATTTTATAAAATATTATAATTACCTTAAAGCTCATTTAATAATATTTTACTTAAAGTTGACAAAGAGCAAAATAATAATTATAATAAAGGTAAATTAAAACGATAGGAGAGGGTTATATGGAATATCCTGCTCATATTAGAAATGTTGATGGCAAAAAATATATACAAACAGTAGAAGAACATTGCCATGGAGTAGCTGAAATTGCGGCAGAATTATTAAGTGATATAGGATTAGAAAAAACGGCTTATCTTGCAGGAATGGTACATGATCTCGGGAAATTTTCTGAAAATTTTAAAAATTACATAGAGAAAGCAGCGGATGGAGAGAAAGTTCAGCGAGGATCGGTAAACCATACTTTTGCCGGAGTACGTTTTTTATTGGAAAAACATAGTGATGAACAATTATCCGGATTTAGCGATATTGTTTTGGAAATTATAGCTTACGCGGTTGGAGCGCACCACGGATTGTTTGATTGTGTTGATGATAATAATAACAATGGTTTTACTAAGCGAATACAAAAAGAGGGCATAGATTATTTAAATGCTGCACAGGAATTTCTTAAAATTTGTTGCAGTAAACAGGATATAGAGGATTTGTTAAAACAATCAGAAAAAGAATTTTTTCCTGTTTTTAATGAAATTGAAAAACTTGCTGATAATGCTGATGCTAAAATACAAAATACGCAAATTACTTTTTATATTGGATTTTTGGCAAGGCTTATACTGTCGGCAATTATAGAGGCAGACAGAAGCGACACTTCGCAGTTTATGAACGGGTATTCTGAAAAAACAGTCAAAAATATTTCTGAAATTTGGATAAACTGTATTAAAAATGTTGAACAAAAATTAAGCACTATGCCGCTTGACAAACCCATTAACAAAACAAGAGCACAAATATCTGCTTTATGTGCAGAAGCCGGCAATTTGGAAAGCGGCATTTACAGGCTGAATTTACCAACGGGAGCAGGTAAAACTCTAACTTCATTGCGGTATGCATTGCATCATGCTTTAAAGCATAATAAAAAACGTATTATTTTTACCATGCCGCTGCTGTCAATTATCGAACAAAATGCCGGAATTATTCATGATTACATAGGTAATGAGGAGCTAATTCTCGAACATCACTCCAACATTGTCGAAACGGATGAAAACGACGAGCTGGATAAACGTGAGCTTTTAGTAGAATCGTGGGATGTTCCTATAATTATAACTACTATGGTGCAGCTGCTTAATACTTTGTTTGCAGGTAAAACGGCAAATATCAGGCGTATGCAGGCTTTATGCAATAGTATTATTGTAATTGATGAGGTTCAAACAGTTCCGGATAAAATGCTGTCGCTGTTTAATTTAGCTTTAAATTTTCTTGCCAAAATATGCAATGCCACTATTATTTTATGTTCGGCAACACAGCCGTGTTTTGAAAAAACAATGTATCCATTAGATAAAAGCGTAAAAGATTTAATTACGTTGACGAAAGAGCAGGAAACGGTGTTTAAAAGAGTGCGGTTAGAATATAAAGGCGAAATGGACTACGAAGAATTAGCAGATTTTGCCGCCGGTATTTTAGAGGAAAATAACAGCTTGCTGCTTGTTTGCAATACTAAAAATGAGGCGGCTGTGATGTTCAATTTATTATGCAGCAAAATAAAATATGTTAAAGCTTTCCATATTTCTGCCGGAATGTGTACTGCGCACCGAAAAGAAACTATCAAAGAAATGCAAGAAGCGTTAGAAAATAAACAGCAAAATATTCTTTGCGTATCAACCCAGGTTATAGAAGCCGGAGTCGATGTATCTTTTGCGAGGGTTATCCGCTTGCTGGCAGGAATGGACAATATTGTGCAGGCAACAGGGCGCGAAAACAGAAACAGAGAATTTGACGGACTGGCTCCGGGATATATAGTGCGGTTAAAGGGTGAGGTATTAAAAGGGCTGTCTGAAATTGAAGCAGCTAAAAATGCTGCGGCTAATTTACTGGTAAAATATAAAAATAGTCCGAAAATATATGATAACGATTTAATGTCCGAAAAAGCTATAAATGAATATTATGAATGCCTTTACGGAAATGTAAATGACGGTTATCATGATTTTTATATAGAATCTGTGCGGGACAGCATTTTAAATTTAATGTCATGCAATGGAAATGTCGATTCCGGTAAAATTCCGGAATATAATAAATATTTTATGCATCAGGCCTTAAAAACTGCAGGAGGATTGTTTACTGTTTTTGACGAATCTTCTATTGATATAATTGTTCCTTACGATAGAGGAAAAGAGATTATTCAGAAAATTTTTGCTGTTGGTGATAAAGATTATGAAAAATTAAAAGCGATTCTTAAGGAAGCAAAACTGTATACGGTTTCTCTGTTCAAGTATCAGAAAATAAAACTGGAGAAACAAGGCGCGTTGATATTTGTCCCAAGTGCCGGTGTATATATTTTGCAGGACGGTTATTATGATGAATTAACAGGTTTAAATCTTAATCAATCAGAACTGCCGTTACAAATTTATTAAATAAATTTTGGAGGTGAAAAAATGCATCCTAATATTGTTGAATTTGAAGTATATGGTGATTATGCCTTGTTTTCTGACCCAATTATGAGAGTTGGCGGAGAAAAATGCACTTATCAGGTGCCTACATACGAGGCACTGAAAGGCATTTTATCATCTGTCTACTGGAAACCGACGATCGTCTGGATTATTGATAAAGTTCGCGTGATGAATCCAATTCAAACAGAGGTTAAAGGCATCAGGCCAATAAAGTATACTGGAGGCAACGATTTATCGTTTTACACATATTTAAAAAACTGCCGTTATCAGGTAATGGCACATTTTGAATGGAACGAAAACAGACCGGAACTTATAGGTGACCGCAACGAGAATAAACATCATTGCATTGCAAAGCGTATGATTGAAAAAGGCGGACGCCGTGATATATTTTTAGGTACGCGGGAGTGCCAGGGATATGTAGTACCGTGCAAATTTGGAGAAGGAGAAGGTCATTATGATAATATCCAGGAACTGGCCTTTGGGTTAATGTATCATGGAATTACTTATGCCGATGAAGCATTTTCGGAAGAAACAAAAAATTGCATGACTGCAAGATTTTGGTATCCAAAGATGCAAAACGGTGTTATAAATTTTCTTCGCCCTGAAAAATGCCCGCTATATAAAAAGCTGCGTCCGATGGAAATGAAAATATTTTCTGAAACTGATAATAATTTTATCGGTTTGAAAGAATTTGGGGAGGTGTATTAAATGGGCCTGTTCCAAAAAGCGCTGGAAACTTATAACTGCTTTGCCGATAAAGCAGGAATAACGATAGAAGGTCATGCGGCGCTATTGCCGGTATCGCATATTATGCAGAATGCAGATATAGAAATCAGCATTGATATAAACGGTAAATTCTATGGAGTAACACTTGTAGATAAAAAAGACAAAAAAACAATTATACCCGCAACAATAGAATCAGCATGCAGAACCGGCGATAACAACAGGGCACATCCTTTATCAGACCAGTTAAAATATCTTATTAAAATTAATGAAGATAAATATAATGCTTATGTTACGCAACTTAAAGCGTGGGTTGAATCTGTTTATACACATCCAAAGGCAGCAGCGGTTTTAAAATATATTCAAAATGGTACTATTTTAAAAGATTTAGCTGATAATAAAATTATAAATTTAAATGATAAAGGAGAACCAGTAGAAACTAAAATCTGCGATATTATGATACGTTGGCGTGTATTAGGTGATAATAATATAACTGCTTGTTGGAAAGATAAGTCCTTGTTTGAAGATTATATAAAATATTATAATAAAATTTTACAAAAAAATGATAAAGTTTTGTGTATGATTAGTGGAGAAGAAGATGTTATATTAAAAAATAATCCTAAAGGTGTAATTGCTTCGAAATATAATGCAAAACTTATTTCAACAAAAGATATAAATGGTTTTAATTATATTGGAAGATTTACTGATGTAATGCAGTCGCTAACAATTGGTTATCATGCTTCACAGAAAGCTCATAATGCGTTGCAGTGGATTGCCAGTGACAAGGGAGTGAATATCGGCGGCAGGACTTTTATTTGCTGGAATCCTAAAGGCAATAATGTGCCGCAGCGGATAAGTTTATTTAGCGGTGTTAATCAGCCTGCCGGCAGTAATCAACCCGATTATTTAAAAAGTTTACAGCGTACTATGTTAGGATGCCGTAATGATTTGCCTTCTAATGACGATGTTGTTATTGCTTCTTTAGATGCAGCGACAACGGGCAGGCTTTCAGTTGTTTATTACAATGAATTAAAAGCGTCTGATTTTTTGGATAGAGTGGAAAACTGGTATGGAACATGCTGCTGGTATAATTGGTATAATAAACAACTATATGTACAATCTCCGCTAATAACAGATATAGCACGATTTGCTTTTGGGGTTGAAAGAAAAGGCAAAGAAAAAGCCGATATTGATATTAGTGATAAGATTCTTCGTGAACAGGTGCAGCGTTTGTACAGATGTATTGTTGATGAAGCTAAAATTCCTTTAGATATTGTAAAAGCATTATTTAATCGTGCTTCTAAACCATTATCATATGAAGTTGGCAACAGAAGTAAGTTGTTATTTATTGCGTGTGCTGTTATACGCAAATATCATAATGATATTTCAGGTAAGGAGGAATGGACGATGAGTTTAGATGAGAATAAAAAAGACCGCAGTTATCAATTTGGGCGTTTGCTTGCGGTTATGGAAAAAATTGAACGTGATACTTATGACAAAGATGAGATGCGTGAACCTAACGCGATAAGGATGCAGGCAGTTTTTTGTGAACGCCCATATTATGTGTTTAAAATTTTAAACGAGCGGGTAGTACCGTATTTGCAAAGGCATACTGTTCAAAGCAGGGCTTTTTACAGAAACCTGATTAGTAAAATAATGGATGAATTATCAGAATACTCTGATGCGGAATTAAATAAACCGTTGAAAGAAACGTATTTGATGGGCTATTATTTGCAGCGAAAAGAATTATATACACCTGTTAATAAATAATATTTGGGAGGAATTTTATTATGGAAACTTTAAAAAACAAAATTGATTTTGTAGTTTTGGTTACGGCAGATAAAGCTAATGTGAACGGCGACCCTTTGGATGGGAACAGGCCAAGGACTGATTATGACGGCTATGGAGAAATTTCTGATGTTTGCATAAAAAGAAAAATCCGCAACAGGATGCAGGATTTGAAAAATAAAATTTTTGTACAATCTGATGACAGATGTGATGATGGCTACGGCAGTTTAAGTGAAAGGGCTGCAGCAAATCTTAAAAATATTAAAGATAAAGATGATTATGCTAAAACGGCCTGTGAAACCTGGCTGGATGTACGCAGTTTTGGGCAGGTATTTGCTTTTAAGGCAAATAAAAAAGGTGAAGGCGTTTCGGTAGGTGTACGCGGTCCGGTATCAATCCATCAGGCAGTAAGCATTTCTCCAATTCAAATTCAATCTATGCAAATAACAAAAAGCGTTAATGGAGAACCTGCGGAAGGTAAATCAGCAGATACAATGGGCATGAAGCATATGGTCAATTTTGGTTTGTATAAAATAAAAGGTTCAATTAATGTACAGCTTGCCAAAAAAACGGGCTTTAGCGATGCCGACGCGAGTGTTTTAAGAGAATGCCTGAGAACCTTATTTGTAAACGACGCATCTTCAGCGCGCCCCGAAGGTTCTATGGAAGTTTATAAAGTTTATTGGTGGCAGCATAATTGTGGAATTGGGCAGTATTCTTCTGCTAAAGTACATAGGTCGGTAAAAATAAGTTTAAAAAATAAAGATGATATGCCCAAAACCATTGATGATTATGTAATAAGCTATGATGACAGCGAAATTAAAGATTTAAATGTAGAAATAATTGACGGTATTTAAATTATGAAAGAATATACCGATGAAGATTTACTAATGCTGTCAGGACTTCATCATTTTGCTTTTTGTAAAAGAAGATGGGCATTAGTGCATTTAGAAAATCAATGGGAGGATAATGTAAAAACAGTCGAAGGAAATATTATGCATGAAATTTGTCACGATACTGATTTTTCTGAATCCAGAGGAAATTTGATGATAATTAGAGGATTGTATTTATCATCGTACAAATTGGGCGTGACAGGTCAGTGTGATGTAGTTGAGTTTACGCTTCGCAATGATGAGAAAGGAGCAGTTCTGTTTGGCCGAAAAGGTACATGGGATGTATGTCCGGTAGAATATAAAAAAGGAAGACCGATTTCAGGGCTGACAGATATTTCTCAGCTTTGCGGTCAGGCTTTGTGTCTTGAAGAAATGTTTGCCTGTAAAATTGATTATGGATATCTTTATTATGGGGAAACTCGGAAACGGCAAAAAGTTATTTTTACAAATGAACTGCGCGAACAGGTAAAAGCTATGATTAATGAAATGCACGAATATTACCGGCGCGGTTATACTCCCAAAGTAAAAACAACACCTAAATGTAAAAGTTGCTCTTTAAAAGAACTTTGTTTGCCCAAATTATGCAGAAATATTTCGGTAAGTAACTATTACGCGAAAAATTTGGGGGCGAATGAATAATGAAAAAGCTGCTTAATACGTTGTTTGTCGTTACACCGGATACTTATCTTGCGTTGGAAAATGAAAATGTAGTTATTTATCAGAATGAAAATGTTCTTCGGCGGATACCGCTTTTAACACTGGAAAATATTTTGTATTTTGGTTATAAAGGCGCAAGCCCGGCTTTAATGGGAGCATGTGCAGAACGTAATATTGGCTTATGCTTCTTAAAACAGAGCGGAAGGTTTTTAGCACGGGTTTGTGGTGCTTCTTATGGTAATGTGTTATTGCGTAAAGAACAATACCGAATTTCTGATAATAATATGGCTGCATGTATATATGCCAGAAATTTTATTGCAGGTAAAATATACAACTCACGCAGTGTGTTAAGAAGGGGACTACGCGACCATCCGCTAAGTGTGGATAATGAAAAAATAGAGTTTATTAGCGATGAGTTGATGAAAAATGTGCGAATTGCCCGTGCATGCAAAGATTTAGATGAATTGAGAGGTATAGAGGGGAATAGCGCCAAACTTTACTTTAGTGCTTTTAAAGAACTTATTTTAGCCAACAAAACAGTTTTTAATTTTTACGGAAGAATAAAACGTCCGCCGGGAGATCCTGTTAATGCAATGCTTTCTTTTGTATATGTCCTGCTTGCACATGATTGCGCAAATGCACTTGAAAGTGTTGGCTTAGATTCGTATGTAGGGCTTTTACATGCCGACAGGCCCGGCAGGCAATCATTAGCATTAGATTTAATGGAAGAACTGCGTTCGGTATATGCGGATAGATTCGTTCTGTATTTAATAAACAACAGAATGGTTAAAGAAAACTGTTTTGATTATCGCGAAAACAGAAGTGTTTATCTTAATGAAAACGGAAGAAAAATAGTTCTTAGCGAATGGCAAAAAAGGAAACAGGATGCTATTACACATCCGTTTTTAAACGAAAAAATGCAATGGGGATTGTTGCCTTATGTACAAGCATTGCTGTTAGCACGTTGTATACGTGGCGATTTAGAAGAATATCCGGCATTTTTATGGAAGTGATTAGATGTTAATTTTAGTTACTTATGATGTTAATACCGAAGATGAAAAGGGTAAAGCCAGATTAAGGAAAGTCGCTAAACTTTGTGTAAAGCATGGGCAAAGAGTGCAAAATTCTGTTTTTGAATGTATTTTAAATGAAGCACAGTATGTTTTATTAAAGCATCAACTATGTGAAATGATTGATGCAGATAAAGATAGCTTGAGATTTTATAATCTTGGCAATAAATATCAGAATAAAACAGAACATTTTGGCGCTAAGGCTTCGTATGAAGCGGAAGGATTATTATTATTGTAGTGCGAAGATGAATTAAACATAAATTAGGCAGTAATAAAAAGGCTGCTTTTGAATGGTTTAATTTAGTAAAAAAGTTAGCTTCGCACTTTTGTAGGAATAAAACGAGTAATAATTACAGTTTATTCTTATACTGTCGCAGCCCTCTTGGGCTGCGTGGATTGAAATCATTTGCTTGTCACGAAAAATGCCGTAGCATAAGTCGCAGCCCTCTTGGGCTGCGTGGATTGAAATCATATGTCCTGCCAGTGTTCTACTGCTTCATTTGTCGCAGCCCTCTTGGGCTGCGTGGATTGAAATACTTTTATAGTGGGTGCTTTTTTATTGGGAAGGAGTCGCAGCCCTCTTGGGCTGCGTGGATTGAAATATTGTATAACTGTTGGCAAACTTTCCGTAAATCCGTCGCAGCCCTCTTGGGCTGCGTGGATTGAAATAAATATACCAGTATGCCTGCCGCACTTGTTGAGAGTCGCAGCCCTCTTGGGCTGCGTGGATTGAAATTGTTGTACAGTTAAACGCTGATAACATTGGCACGGTCGCAGCCCTCTTGGGCTGCGTGGATTGAAATGACGGTGACATTGACATTGCAGCGGACGCAATTAGTCGCAGCCCTCTTGGGCTGCGTGGATTGAAATGCCCCAGTTTACGAAATAGATGGAAGTAAATTTACTGTCGCAGCCCTCTTGGGCTGCGTGGATTGAAATCAAACGCATTATCTCTTGCTGCAAGTATTGCAGGGTCGCAGCCCTCTTGGGCTGCGTGGATTGAAATAACCGCAGGGTATCGTTTAATGAAAGGCGCAGTAAAGTCGCAGCCCTCTTGGGCTGCGTGGATTGAAATATTTCCTGCGCAACTTCCGGCGCATTTCTTACAGGTCGCAGCCCTCTTGGGCTGCGTGGATTGAAATTTATATCCAAAACAGAAGGGCGCAAAATGCAGGACGTCGCAGCCCTCTTGGGCTGCGTGGATTGAAATAAAGTTGGAATACGTATTGGGCACCTAAGCTTAATGTCGCAGCCCTCTTGGGCTGCGTGGATTGAAATAACTTCGCCGGTCTTTTCAAGCCACAGTTGGAACGTCGCAGCCCTCTTGGGCTGCGTGGATTGAAATATTCGCGCAGTCAAAGCCATAGGTATTGCCATCCGTCGCAGCCCTCTTGGGCTGCGTGGATTGAAATAACACCGAAAGCCAGGTACAGTAAAAGGGGGAATAAGTCGCAGCCCTCTTGGGCTGCGTGGATTGAAATTTTTGTCATTTAAAACTTTCTGTTTCGGTATCGGTCGCAGCCCTCTTGGGCTGCGTGGATTGAAATGCTTGCCTGCTTTACGGTACTGGCTGGCGTTACGGTCGCAGCCCTCTTGGGCTGCGTGGATTGAAATACTGCCGCTGTGCGGTACGCAGCCTTTTCTTCCTGGTCGCAGCCCTCTTGGGCTGCGTGGATTGAAATATCTTCCTGTAATTGCCGCATGTGCACAAGGTCTGGTCGCAGCCCTCTTGGGCTGCGTGGATTGAAATAAAAATCAGGATAAAAGGGGTGAAACACTATGCCGGTCGCAGCCCTCTTGGGCTGCGTGGATTGAAATTGCTTGTAAAAATTTCCGTTCCTTCTGCCATGCCGTCGCAGCCCTCTTGGGCTGCGTGGATTGAAATTTAATTAAAGGGTGAATGATTATAAGCACCATTCGTCGCAGCCCTCTTGGGCTGCGTGGATTGAAATATAAAATAAAAATAACAAAGAGTGATGGAAATAGTCGCAGCCCTCTTGGGCTGCGTGGATTGAAATTTTTGCTTCTTCCATCGGCAAGCATGGAACTCCGGGTCGCAGCCCTCTTGGGCTGCGTGGATTGAAATACCAACAGTAAAGATTTCGGCGTGCCGCAAAACCGGGAAAGTCGCAGCCCTCTTGGGCTGCGTGGATTGAAATTGGCTGCGGATAGCATTAAAAATATCTGTCGCGGGTCGCAGCCCTCTTGGGCTGCGTGGATTGAAATATCACAATAACTGCAGGTAGTAACACCTTTAAAGGTCGCAGCCCTCTTGGGCTGCGTGGATTGAAATAATATAGTCAATATTAAATGGAGCTGCATCAAAGTCGCAGCCCTCTTGGGCTGCGTGGATTGAAATGCCGCTGGCACAGGCGCAGAAAATGAGCGGCTTGGTCGCAGCCCTCTTGGGCTGCGTGGATTGAAATTTTGGCGTCCGAAACATGGGCTTTATTAAGTGCAGTCGCAGCCCTCTTGGGCTGCGTGGATTGAAATCGCTTTAGAAGAAGCACCGCGCATGGGCGAATTTGGTCGCAGCCCTCTTGGGCTGCGTGGATTGAAATTACAAATTCCATATCTTCGTTTTTATCGACAATCAGTCGCAGCCCTCTTGGGCTGCGTGGATTGAAATGATACGCCGTTGCAATTTCTTTTTCGACAGTTTGTCGCAGCCCTCTTGGGCTGCGTGGATTGAAATATAAACACTATTAAATGGAGAATCCGATGTTTGCCAGTCGCAGCCCTCTTGGGCTGCGTGGATTGAAATAGCATCGTTACCAAAACACTGTTAAAGACCTTAGGTCGCAGCCCTCTTGGGCTGCGTGGATTGAAATACCTACGCCAGTTATTTACTTGATATAACTGGCGGTCGCAGCCCTCTTGGGCTGCGTGGATTGAAATAGAATAGTGCTTCAGACCAGACTACACCTCAGGCTAGTCGCAGCCCTCTTGGGCTGCGTGGATTGAAATAACAAAATGCGGCCACAAATGCATATGATGCTGAAAGTCGCAGCCCTCTTGGGCTGCGTGGATTGAAATACTTTTATAGTGGGTGCTTTTT